>Ga0307488_10001538_pt1 | contig 19288 bp, 12 predicted proteins | sample SB02metaG_FD_202248 | JGI IMG/M metagenome (GOLD analysis project Ga0307488, IMG submission 202248) | Sea-ice brine microbial communities from Beaufort Sea near Barrow, Alaska, United States - SB 0.2 | ecosystem: Environmental > Aquatic > Marine > Coastal | place: USA: Alaska | collected... | reverse complement strand
CACCATTTTTTATATCTTCAGATATTTCTATTTTATTTTCACCAAAATCTGTTGGCATTAAATCTTGCAATGTTAAACTAGCTTCTTGTATTTCTTCTTCTTCTTCTTCATCATCTTTTTCAACATTAAATTTAGAAACATACGCAGACGGAGTTATATTCAACTCTTTAGAATATTTTTTTATTTCATCATCTGTAAATGTTGTCCCGTTAAATTTCCACATAGATTAAGCTTTTTGGTGAGGTGCCATTTTAGGTTGTATAAACTCTTTTTTCTCTACATATCCATGACCCATGAAATCAGCATATGCATTTTTTAAATACACTCTTCTAAAGCGTTGTTCTGATTCTGGTGTTAATTGGTACTTGCTGTTCATATAAGTTAATGGTTTATCACTATTCTTGTCTTCACCAGCAATACTCAAGTAAGTTGCTTGTATACTATCAAAACCAGACTTATCACCTAAAGAACTTAAAAGACCAGCTAATACTTGATCAGAAGCTTTTACCCAAGCATTAGAAGCTGAAGACATTATAGGTATTTGTCTTGTTACTGTTTGTATTCCATTTGGATTAGTTATTATTGTTATTGATTTTTCTATATTTGGATCTTCAAAATTTAAATATTCATCTTTAATAATACCATTGTCACCTCTATAACCCATGGCCATAAATCTTTTTCTTAATTCTTTATTTAAATTCTGTATTATAACCGGTGATTTTAATACTTCAGTTAACACATTAAAATCTTTATATCCTACTATTTCACCCATAACAGTACCGTCTTCATCTTGATAATAATTAACTGGTTTTAAAATTTTATCACCAGCTTTATTAATTTGAATACCTATTAAAGCATTTTTTATATTATAATTTTTATATACATTTTTAGACCATTTACCAACATTTTCAGGAGCACCAGTATACATACCACCTATTTTATTAAATGCAGTAGCTTCTATTTCTTTTGGATATAAATTAAACCAAGCATTAAATTCTTCAGCAAATGCGTTGGCTTTTGTTTCTTTTTTAGTTGCTTGAGATAAATTATATGAAGCATCTATTCTTTGTTCTTTATCGCTAGCATTATCTAAAATATTACTCCAGTAATCTTTGTTGTTAATGTTCTCCATAGCCATATGAAAAAAACTATCACTCTTTATACCACTTTTTTCAATGTTTGATATCATTGCTTGTTTTAAAGGTATTGATTTTAATTGCTGGTTATCTACAAAAATTCTACTATAAGTAAACTGTTGTGTTTCTCTATTTAAAGAAGAGTTTTTTACATTAGCAGCCTGTACACCAGCATTTTGAACCATAAGTTCAATGCTATTTCTTGACTGAGCAGCTATAATTGTTTGTGGTATGTTGTTTTTTAGTGCCATGTTTTATATTTTAATCTGCAGCTTTAATACCGGCACTTGCAATTGATCCAAAAGCACTAATTCCTGAAGCTAATGACGTAGCGCCTGCTTGTCTAGCCTGTGCAGCGGATTGATATGAACCTGCCATTTGAGCTGTTTTTCTATCAAGTTTTCTTAGCTCTCTATCTCTTTCTTCCCTATACATAAATTCTTTCTCTTTAACACCAATGTCCTGCATTCTTCCTGCTTCAGCTATTCCAAACTTTTGAAGTCGCGCAGCTTCGCTCATTTCTATATTTTGTAATCTACTAGCTTCACCCATTTGTATATTTTGTATTCTACCAGCCTCATCAAATTGTGCGTTTTGAACTCTATTTGCAGCTTGCATTTTTGCTTGCTGCAACATTTGTTCTCCTCTAGCCTCTTTATCTGCGTTGGCTTTTTCTTGCTGTGATATAGTTGCAGCTACACCTCTTTTACTTTGAAGTGCTGCTTGTGCAAGAGCTGTGGCTCCACCGGCTGATGCACCAGTTGCGGCTAATAGATCTAGTGTGTTAGCTAAAGCAATATCAGTTTCTTCTGCTTGCATTTCAGCAGCGGCTGTTGAAACACCAAGATTAGCCATTGGATTAGATAATAAATCACTAGTGTTAGTTATTAAACCAGAAAGATCCGTGGCCATACCAGACAGATCTGTAGCCATGCCAGAAAGATTAGTAGCCATACCAGATAAATCGGTTACTCCTTCATAAGGATTTATAATTTCCATTTGAGCATTTTCTAAATGTTCTATTTCTCCTTCCAATCCTTTAGCTTTTCTAAATGCATTTTTTGCAGTTTTATTTGCCTTGTATTGACCTACTGCGGTAGTTCCTAATGCCACCGCGCCAGCTATTATAGAGGTTACTATTCCCATATTAATTTATTCTTTTAGTTATTTCATGTGAGGTTTTGTTGTCTACTGACCAACCTAGTTTTTTATGAGTATTTATTAATTGTTTATTTCTACCTATAGTAAACATATAATTTTTACCATTTTTTCTACAAAATATCTCAGCACCCATGATGAGCTTTTCAATTGCTTTTTTCCTATCTTTTTCTTTGTACTCAGGATCAGATACAATCCATTCTAATAATACAGCTTCAGAGTTTGTAAAATACAAAAACCCAGCTACAATAGGTTTATTGTTTTTTTCAACAATAAGACCGCCCGTGCCGTTATCGGGTAAAAAACCTTTAGGAGGATTAACCCATTCAGGCCAAGCATTCCACCAAGACGTTAATATATCCCAATCATTTTCTGTAATTTTACGTATTTCTAATTTCATTTAATTTAATTTATCTTGCAGATCCTACATATTCAGAAGATGCTGCAAACAATTCTTTATTACCACCTGGATCAGTTAATGTATCTGTTGATATTTTAACCGTAGCAAAATAACCTTTTATACCAGTCATTTTATCGCCAAATATAACTTCACCAGGAGCAGCTACACTATCATTAATTAAATTGGCCACATATTTATTTTCTTTTCTAGTAAATCCAGCATGAAATAAAGGTGGTGTTAAAGCAACAACACTTTGTGTTATTGGTATTGTATTTACGTTAGCAAACGTATTACCTAACCCATCATAAGCTCCTTCATTGTAACTATATACTAATGTAGTGGTATCTTTAGTGTTTGTAGCTCTGTAGTCGTCTATATTTGTATTAGGATAACTTATACCTGTACTGTCAGAAACAAAACTATCAACCTGCCAACCATTACTACCTTCGTAGTTTATTGTTTTAAACACTTTTGATATACTTACTTGGGGATTAAAAATAAACTCTATGCTAGAAGAATTAGATTTACCATAAAAATTACCTCGTGGTTGTGAAGAAATATAATGTTGATATAAACCTGAAGTGTTCGGACCATTAGCCCCAACAAAATCTCCATTGTCAGAATCCAAAGATGGTCCTGAGCTATAAAAATTACTTTTTAAACTTATTTGAGACACAGGTTTGTATGAATAAAAACTAGGCCAACCATTTATAGCTTCGTCAAATGAAAGAGTTTTATACGGCTCTGCTGACTGTAATCCTACAAAATGTGGTTGTATAGATAAAGAAAATTGTTTGTTGTATATATCCCAACCACCATTTAATTTTCCATTACCTAAAGCTCCAAACTCGTCTCTAAAGAAATCAATCATACCATAGTTAGATATTTCTGTTATCCCGTTGTTAGATAGTCTTAAAACGGCGTTTCTATCTTTATCAGTAAAATATTTTCTATTACCATAAACTGCAAAACTTTCAGGATTCTTACTAATACCAAAATTACCTGCATAAGGATCAATTGTACCTATAACCTTGTCGCTAGCAGTAAGTATAGGACTACCTTCTGCCGAATATATAAGATCTCTATCTATAGGAGCTCTACTTACTTTTTTTTCTTGAAATATTTGTAACCAAGAGTTGTCTGCATATATTTTTTGTATTGATCCATTTATAGGATCTACACTTTTGGTTATATCTTCACCAACAGAAAATACATTGGTATTATTAATACCTGTTCTAGCGTTGAATATACCAGAATAAATTAAAGCATTAACTCTAACAGAGGCATTAGGATGATCATCTACTATATATGCTTTTGCACCATAAGCAGAACTTACATTATTATAACCTCCTCGTATACGTGATTCTTCGACAGCCCAGTTCATGTCACTTGATGTAGCGGTTTTAGGATAAGTATTATTACTTCTAGCTCCATTCCACACAGCTGTTCCTCCTGTACTAGCGTTCAGGGTTTTACGTAAAATAAAACTGTTAAAATACTTAACTTCTATTAATGCTGCCATAATTTATTATTACTTATTTATTCATTTAATTACACTTCATAATCATAGTAGTAATTAGCAGAGGGTAAATTACCGGAACCACTACCAGTAATAACGTTTTGTGCGTTTGTAATTGTTGCAATAACAAAACCGGATGTAGATTGAAATTGATAAGAAACCTCTGATGTGCTATTGTTCATGTTTAAAGATACTACACTTGCTTCTGCATATCCAGTACTTTGTTCAGGTGAATAAAACTTTAAAAAATCTCCAACAAAAGGAGCTGCACTATTACCACCTATATTGTTTGTTATATTTTTAACAAAAGCATTAGCAAAAACCGCTTGACTTGAACCACCAGACCAAGCTATGTTAAGACTGCCTTGAGAAACTTGATTAATTAATTGTGGAAATGGTCCTATTCCGTTTGAATTTAATAAAACTGAGCCAGTTGGTGGGGTTGGTGCAGGCGCTATATTTGTTAAGTCATAAACAACTGGTTCTGCTGTTTGTACTATTTTTTTACCCGCAGTATCAAACTGAGCAATCCATCGTCTATCTTCATTTGAAGCATTACCTACTGGAGCTCTATCTGTTCCAGTTGCTGCCGTATTAGTAGTATTAGACATTTCATTACCATACTTACCATTTAACGATGTGTCTCCTGTTGCAGAGTATGAATAATAAAGTAAATTTGTAGTACCTAAATATGGTACGTTGAGTTCTGGGTCTGTATAAAATTGAGTTACATATCTAAATGACCATTCTCTAGCATACACTATTTTAGATGGTACAAACGATTTTGCATTTTCTTTATCAGCAGACCCTTGAGTACTTATTCTATAGCTAAAATAACTAGGCGCCACTCCGTCTATTAAAGGATTATAAAAGTCTCCATAGCTTAATTTAACTAATTGAGTTTCTAAACTTGCTGCGTATGAAGCATAAGGGGATAATATACTAAATCCACCTTGTTGACCCGGACATTTTTGAGGAGTTAATACAGGTATTATTTTATTACCAAAACTAGTTAAAGCGTTAGGATAATTATCTCCAAAAGGATATCTTACTACTAATCTGTAGTCTCCAAAATAGTCTGGTGTGGTTTCATAACCTTGATCTTTCCCAAATGCAACTATTCTTACACCTTGTGAAAACAAAGGTACATCAGCATTGTTTCTTCTTCCAGTGCTTTGTGCTTGCATTCCGTCTCTAGTAAAATATTCACTATCTGTGTCTGAATTTGAAATTGTTGAATTATCTATTACTCCAGTTTCTGTAAAATCAGGTCTTGCAGAATTAAGAGATATACTATAATTATTCATTTGAGTTCCTCCAAATCTTACAATTTTACCTTCTACATCTATAGCATCTACCCAATTATCAGGATAACCTGCAGCATTAGAATCTCTATATTGTAGATAAGTAGGCCATATTACAGAAGGTCTGTCATCCATAGCTTCCCCATTAATAGTAACTTTGTTTTCAAAATCTACCATAATATATGCAGTACCACTACTTAGTCCAGAAGGATTAGTGTTTGCAAAATCAAAAGCTAACGCATTTCTATTGGTGTTTGTCCATTTCCAACTATTACTTGGTAAAACACCACCACCACAAGATCCTTGAGCATCAATACTAGCACTGTTAACACCAGTAGGGCCTATAGTGTTGGAAGGAGTTGGTTGATTATTTACAGGTGCCCTAGAACCCATATCTCCCATTGGAAGTGGAGTAGAGGATACTTCATTTGTTTTATCTGTACTCCAGTAAAAACCAGAAGATTCTGGGCCTGCGTTTATTGTTAATGAATTACCTTTATACCAAGAACTATTTGTAGGTCTAGTAAGTATACCTTGACTACCATTAAAAACGGTAGTACACGTATCAGATAAAGACCCTTGCGCGCCAGATGCATCTTCTACTTTAATTGTAATATTCAAAACACCATTTAAAGAGCCAGTTGGATCTGTTAACTCACCTGTATCTTCATTAATAAAAAGAACAGGTAGCTCTGGAAATTGACTTATTTTAGAAAAAGTTAAATCTAAAGTATTAGCAGGGGCTATACCAGGTTCATTTATTGGGTTTATATCAGCACTACCATTTGTAGCTTCATAAGTATAAAGAGATATTGATCCTGATGGCGGATCTATTGAGGCTATACAATTAGTTATTGAAGGCGCAGTGTTAGTTAATGCGCCAGTAGTTGAAACAGTACTAGTTATATCATTAATAACATCATATATTTCAAAGAAAAAAGTATAATTTTCTAATACAGAAGCATTGTTACCATAATAAAAATTTCTAGCTGTTTTTAAGTTATATGATGCTATTGCGGCTCCGGCTATAGGTTCTAATACAAAATCACTAGTTCTAGTGTTACCTAAACCATCTGTCACCCACCAATTGTTTATAAAAGATTCATCAACAGGAATAATAACATTTGAAAAAGGATCAGGTTGTCTAAACGGATAAAAAGCAGCAGCTACAATAGTGCCCGATGGATCAGCTTCACTTTGTGAATAAGCCCAAATTGTTGATATACCATCAGATGTAATTCCTTTTATTCCAGGTGATCCGCCTTCTTCAATAGCTTTATTTAAATCTGATATAAGACCAGCTGATGATGTTTCCCAAAATATCTCTAATCTTGATTCAGTCGGTGCTGTTTCATAAATACCTAATAAAATATTATACCCATCAGTTGGATCAACGGGTCCAGATCCAATTGCGCCAGTACCAATACCGGTACTTAATGTTTGTACTGTTTGAGAAACTCTACCTACTAAAGGATTAGTTTTTGTTTGGTATATTTCATCAAAAACAACAGTAGAATCTAATAATGTGTTTTCTGGACCTATTGTATTAACAACATTAGGTTCAATTGTGGGATAATAAGGGTTATTATATACCGGTGAAACGTCAATGGCTGTTTGTTCAGGTGTAACTCTACCAAATAAATCTACAGAACTTCTAAATTGAGCCTGCAATGGTCCAACTTCACTTAAATCTCTAGGAACTTTATTTATATTATCATTTAATAATGTTATAAATGCTGCGGTATTTACTGGATCTGGAAAAGGTCCAGCGGTATCACCTGGGTAACCGTTAACTATACCGGGCAAATATACATTATAGTAATCTTGTTCTTGTTGTTTTATAACTATTGTATAAGAATACCATCCTAAAGGATTATATTTTTCACTTGTATTATCACCATTATATAAACCAGGCCATCCTGTCAACAAGTCAGGATCACCAGCGTATATACCTGTTGTACCTATAGCTTGATTAAATAATACTTTTATAGAATCTCCAGGCCAACTATTAATAGTATTAAGACCAGCACCTGGAAAAGCTTTATATGGAACATAAACAGTAGAGCCTCCATAAGAAATTCCTCCTTGCTCTCCTTGAATGTCAGCTGATGATAATATAACAGTAGAAGTTCTTCCAAATCTATCTGATAAAATAATACCTACTTGGTAATTTCTATTTTGTTTAACAGTGTGTTGAGGGTATTCTACCTGACTAGTATAGAAAAGAGTAGGCTGCGCTTGACCATCAGTATTAGTAGCACTTATGTCAAATGCTTCTTTTTCAGTTACTCCAACATTATAATTTAAGGCCTCAGGAGGTGTGTGTTGAGTTTGAAAATTACTATATACAAGTCTATTACTTATTATTTCTTGTCCATGAGCTCTAACTGGTACTTTATCATAAACTCTTATTAAATCTTGTGTGGGTAATGTTTTGTAAGGTTTTACTCCTTGATAATTATATACAATAACCGGCTCAGCTTGAGTTAAATTTTCTACCTGTATAGTGTCTACAACTTGAACAGCAAGAGAATCAGATTCTTTATATAAAATATCAATTTCTGTAATTTTATATTCATCATATAAAACGTTAGCATCACAAGGTAAAGGTATTTGTATTAAAATATTGTTTACTTGATTCTCCATAAAAGAAACAACCGTTGTTCTATATGTAGCATTTTCATCAGTAGTATTACCAGTAGGAGTGGTTGCACCTAAAAAATACCCGTCTTGTTTAGGTATAAAAGCCGGTTGAGTAAATGGTGCAAATATAGAATTTTCTCCATCATCAAATGTAAATCTGTAACTAAATCTTACAAATTTATCTTCTAAAAAATCAGGATCACCAGGATAATTGCTAATAGAACTTGCGGTTAATGGTCCATCTGTTTGGAATGTTGGGTTTGCAGTAACTTCATCAGGACATAATCTATTCGTAGCATCAAACATGCTAGAAAAGTTTGTTGCGTTTTGACTTGCAAAACTACTATCAATATAAAAATATAACTTTGTATTTGCGGCTATTGTTTGAGCACTACTTAATTGTAGTATACCATTTAAAGAATCATAAGAAACTATAGTTGGATATGGCGCTGTTATAGTTGCACCATCAGGCCAATCAGTAACCGTAGCGCCTATAGCTGGTAAACCAGATAAAGATTCTTTTTCTACAACAACAAAAACACTAGGTGCAGGCGATTGAGAAACACCTGTTACATATCCCCATTGTTTAAAATATAAATCTATTGGTTTGTAAGGATTATATGTAGCTACAGATATTTGATCTTCTTTTATATAATAACCATTAGAAACTTGACTTGTAGCATTTGCAGTGGCTCTATTTATATTTATTTTTCTTGGTTGGTTTCTATTGTCAGTCCAAAACAAAAGACCTTCTAAAAAATTTACATTTAAAATAAGATTTGTTGTTGAAAAATTTAAAAAAGCACCGCTTACTAATATAGAGGACTCTTGGTTTAATATGTTATAAACATAAATATAATTATAAGCATCTTTGTTATAAGTTGTAGCTGTTTTAAACCCAACATCAGTATAGTTTGTTAAAAATACAAATATATCATTAGAAACACCATCTGTAAATGTACCTATTGTTTGTAGCTCACAAGAACATCCACTTAAGGTTCTGAAATCTACAAGTTGTTTATTACCTAAAACATTTTCTAACGCTCCCACGTCGGCACCTTCTGATCTACTTACTTGTATATTAACCCCTTCACGATATTCCCCATTTGGTAACAACCTGGCATCCAGGTCTTTGTTCATTTTGGATTTTATAAAAGCATTTTTAACTTCTGCCATTTAGTTTAGTTTTTAAGCCATTTAGATTTACCCCTCATAATTTGAATAAATTCACTAGATTTAATATTAGATAATCTTATTTTTGCATTTCTTAATTTAGCAACTTTTTCTCTACGAAACCTTTGAACTACATGCTCTGGTTGATTTATTCTACTAGCCATTATAGCATACATTAAATAGGCGTAAACAGCTTCTTCTGCCATTTTAGGTACTCTCATTTGTTGATCATAAGATAAACCATCAGAAACATATTCTAATATAATAATTTTATCTTTTAAATCGCTAGAAAAAGACATTTGGCCATCTCTATCATTTATAGTAAACCAACCATTTATCTGAGCTAACTCAGGTTGCATACCATATCTTTGACCATAACCCATTAATCCATTACCATATATTCCCCAAAGACCATCAGCTACTAATCTTCCTGTTATTTCATCTCTTATAGCTTGCACTACTTGAGTGTTTTGTTCCGCCCATCTTTCTTCAGTTATAGATGTACCAGTTATATTTACACCTTCATTACTTTGTGTGGGTACACCCTGAGCGTCTTGTATAGGTTTTGTATAAGGATTTGACGTAAGAGTTGTAGGATATATTATATGTTTAACACCAACAGCATCAATCCAAGATACATTAACATAGTTAACATAATCTTGTGGTAATGCTAAACTAAGACTAGGTGGTATTGTGAGTTCTTGAGAATGTATACTTTTTAGTGTATCATAACTAAATTCTTGTAACGCTCTTTTTGTGTGGAAAATTACATCTGTTTTTTTAACACTAGATATCAATTTACCAGTACCCACGTATGCAACTAAAAAGTTATTAACTAAGTCTTCCACTTTTATATAAGAATAACTATTATAGTTTTCTTCAACAACAGTTCCAAAAGCATCTTTATTACCAAATTCTCCTCCATCTTTACTTAACAATTGTATAACCACATAGGTACCCGCCGCGGTACCAGCCTCAAAAGTTATATTATTGTTTACTACGGTATAGGCATTAGTATATTCTGTAAATGTACCATTACCACCAGTCGCACTAGTATATAATCTAAAATTGTTATTGTTATATAAAGCATTAGTAGGATCATTAGATCCAAAAATAAGATCAGTATTAAATGTAGTTTTAAAAATAGTTTGAGCTACATCTACAATTGGATCGGCTGCTATAATTACCTGTGTACCGGTATAATATTGAGCGTTAGTTTCTGTTATTAATCCCCCATTAGGTGTTGCCATAATTTATTAACTTTTTTCATTTTGGTTATTCCGATTTACTTCTTGAGATGCTGCTTGAATTATTTGTGGATCTCTTATAACTATTCCTGTATAAACAAGTATTTGTAGAATTAAATCTGTTTGTTCTGACTCATGAAGTTCAAAATTAATAGAACCCGTAGTATTATTTGTTGTTAATTCTTGTGAATTATATATATATTGACCTAAAGAACCTACAGCAAAACCCCAAATAGGTGCAATTGGTTTTCTTATAAAATCTACTTGTATTTCCCCAATTGTATTTATATTTGTTGGTTCAATAAATAATTTTTTATTCTCGTATAAATATACTGGATAAGTTTTTGTTGGTTTAGTAAGAGGAGATTTATTTATATAATAAAATTCTTCCCGATCAACTCTTTGTACCACTGTTTCATTATTATAAAGCACAGTACCTAGTCTATAAAAAGGGGTTTCAGATGTAGAAGACACATCATTTCCATAAAGATCGACGGTTGGTAATACCCAATAAGGAGTTAATCCATCAGCTGTTGAAGCAGGCACAGCATTACCTGTAGTTTTAAATATAGCTATTTTTTCATCTAAGTTTTCTATTCTATCCGCATAGTCAGTATTAGTCTGTGGCACACGTAATTGTTGATTCATATCTTCAAAATATTTTGAAAATATTTCAAGTTGTACTTGATTACCAATATTATTAAACTCAGTTGGCGTTATATACCCTCTTTGTTCTTTGTTTAATATTAATAAAACTGTTTGATATACAGTATTTACATTTATAGCCATTTGTTTTTTTTATTATAATAAAGGAGGCATTACACCTCCCTTATTAATATTACATGTTAAGAAAGTTTTTTCTCTATAGACTTAAATATTTCAAGACCCTCATCAGTCTTAAAGAAAGAAGCCATAGCAGAATATGGATGTTCATCAAAAGGAACAGTCATTAACTTTTTACCATTTGAAGCCCATTTAAATGTTCTTTGATCTTCATCTAACTTTATTATATTAGCTTCTGTAGCTTTTATAGCAAAATTTCTTAATTGAACATTATCATCTTTAGCTAAACTTATAAATAGTTTAGGACTAGTTTTAGCAAATACTAATAAATCCCTTCTAATTTCTTTAGAACTCATATCTCCCACTTTAGAACCAAGTTCAGTTCGCAATATAGCTTCAGCTTGATCAATCTCTACGTGTCTAGCCATTGTTAAAGCATCAATCTCTAATTCAAGATCTACTAATTCATCTTTTGCTTCTTCTGCTACATCTAATTCAGAATATTTAATGTTTCTTAAAGGATGATATAAAGATAATATCCTTTGTAAAGGTTGATCTTGTTTTGAAACGTGTAACGTTCCATCTTTAAATATTATATGGCCAAGAGTAGATTCACCGTTTTGTTCATCCTTAAATGGAGAATTTTGATTTGTAGCATATCTAATTTCTCTTTGCTCATTTTTTTCAGCATCATACCAAAGTAATTTATGTCTTTGTGTATGTCTACCTGGAATTTTATAAGTTAAAGGATCATTATTACCTTTTATATAATAAGTTCTATCTTTTATTTCCCAACCACTTGATTGAGTTTTTGTTTTTGTTTTCATAATATAATATAATTAAATAGTTAAAAAGTAAAGTAAGGGTGCCATAAGACACCCTTATCTCTACATGAATATTAAAGTCCTTGGAATAATACAAAGTTGTTAGCGGCTTGTACAACCAAACATCTTTCAGATAGGAAGTTAACTTCCATAGCATCTAGATTTGAAGTAAAAGCACCACCAGCAGAACCAGTCAACCAAGATTTCATACGTCTGTCTTCTGTTTGAGAAGCTCTATAACGTACGTGTAAAAATGGTCGTCTAATATTTGTTCCTAAGATCTGATCGTAAACTGTTGAAGTTCCAGCAGGAATTAAAACACCTTCGATTGAAGAAATACCTACCTGAGCACCACGTGTAGAAGCGTCATTTAAATATTTCCAGTCAGTCTTATAAAAATCATAAGATCCTCTACGGAAACCACTAAATCCTAGATTTAATGCCATTTCTTCTGAGTTTTCAAATAATCCATAACCAGTACCACCAGCAGCTCCGTAAGAGATACTAGAAAGCATGTTGTCAAATTCTAAAGAAGTTGATCGATTCAAGAAAAGCATATTTTCTTCAATAGCTCCTTGAGTGTCTAAATTCTTAAGAATTTCATCAAAGTCATCTAGTCCAGTTGCGCCAGCAAACCCAACCTCAACATTACCTCGAGCTTGAATAGCAGCAAATAAACCTTGAGTTCCATTGAATCCTGAAGCAGCAGCTGATCCAGCACCTGCGCCAGAAGCTAGTTCACCTTCAACACATGTCATTTCTAAATAGTCCTCAAAACGTAATCTTGTTTCAGATTCAGCTTTTAAGTACCATAAATAACCTGTAGTTCCATCTTCTGTAGCAACTTCAACCCAACCTATTTGTGCCATATCAGATCCGTTTATTGTGTAAACGTTTCTAATAATAACTGGTGAGTTAGAAAATTGAGTAAAAGAAGGAGTAATAGTAATCTGTGGTTGCAAAGCATTGTTTAAAGCTAAAGCGCCAGCACCTGCGTTTGCAGTAGCAGATCCTTTAACAAACTCTGATCCATATACAAATATCTTAACTGTAGCACCTAATAGAGCTGTAGTTTGAGTAAGATATGGAGCAACAGTTAAAACACCACCGGCAACACCAGTAGTAGCAGTAACAATACATTTTGCTTCGTTTCCAGCATTATCCATTGCAACTACAGTTTGACCTGGACTAATAACACATTGTACCGCTTGTCCTGCACCTCCTAAAGGAACAGTAAAAGTGTTTACACCGTTGTTAGCCACGTTATCATATGCTACGTGTAGTCTGTTTTGTTCTGACCAAATAACTTGATCTGAAGTTGTTGGCATCTCTGCGCCTACCATACGTAAAAAACCTGATAACGTTCTGTTTCCATAACGCTCAACTTCTTGTTCATATACTTCTGGTAAATACTGTTGTGCAAAATCATTTGGACCTCCAGTATTAAATTGTAAATAGTTTGCTGCTAGTAACTGCTGAGACTGTGCAGGTACAATGGCACCAAACTGTGGTAAAATTGCCATAATTTATTTATTTTTAATTAAATGTTCTTTTTTTTATTTTAAGTTTTGAAGAATCAAGGCCCGTAATTGCTTTTACTTTTAAACCACCTATAAATACTTCTCCGGTATTAGTTTTTCTAGCTTCCGTAGTTATATTTTTAGACTTAGCTATACTATCTTTAATCGCGTCGGTTTTACCCTGTTCATAAAAATGTTGAGCCATTGCATCAGCATTTTGGGCAGCATATAAAGCTTTATGATATTCTTTGTGTTTAGCTACTTCTCCTTCTTTGTTAAGAAACTTTCCTATAAAGTTTGAAATATCAGTCTGATTATCAGCAACACTAACAGGATCTTTAATACTATATCTAAATTTTTTATCTCCTAAGTCGAAATCAAAACCTTTGAAATCTTCGTTTAAAAGTTCTTTAGATTTAGAAATAAATCTGTTGTGTTTTTCTTTATTTACTTTTTGTTCTTCATTGTATCGGCTGAAAAAGTCAGTAGCTTTTTGTTGATCTTGAGTTACGCCGGGTCTCAACTTGATTTCGTCGTAATATTTAACCTTAAGATCTTCTAAAAAGTTAGTGGCTTTAGCAACTTCTTCTTTGTAAGCAAGTTTTTTCTTACGAATGTCCCTTGCTTCGTCTAATTCCTCATCAAATGAAAAAGAGTCTTCTATTATAAATCCTCTTTCTTCAGCATTCAAATGGGGTTTAGCTGTTTTGTAATATTCATGTAATAAAGTATCGCTATCTACATCTGTGTAGTCAGCATTTAAACGGGTGTAGTCTACAATATCTCCACCTGTTTCTTTCATGAATTTAATTAGTTTATCTATATTCTCAGGGAGCTTTTGTGTTTCAACTTCCTTAGGTATTTCTTTTTGTTCCGGTAAGGAAGTGGTAACTTCATCGCTTCCTGCCACTCCGCTCTTGTTAGTTTTATTGTCTTCATCACTTATTAATTGTAAAGGAGAATCTATCTCTTGCTTTTCAGCATCATCTTCAATGGAGGGCCGTATTTCTTTAACCACTTCTTGCACACTGCTTTTGTCTTCTTGTTTTTTGACATGCACATCGCCTGCATTTGTTTCTTGTTCTTGAACGGCATCTTTTTCTTTTGTTTGAGTTTTTTCTTTTTTACTTAAATCTACTTTTATTACATTAGAGTCTCCTTGTTCCCCTAAGTTTTTCATTTTTTTAGCAGACTTAATTTTAAATTCACCTTCTTGTGCTATGGGTGTTGTGTCTTTTATTTCAAGTTCCGGTGTTTTTGGAGTCTCTACTGCTTCTTCTTTTTTTGTTTTTTTTGACATAATATGATAATATAAAATTAATAATAAACTATTTTGGGTCGAATTGGTCTAATCCAAATCCTCCTAATGAATCGTTATTAGATTCAAAATTTGTAGGTAATAAATCATTTTGTCTTTGATTTATCATCTCACTTTGTTGTGTTGCTTGTATTCTTGTTCTGTTATCTTTTCGATCTTCAATTTCTGCTTCTCTCGTGGTTTCACGTTGAGCTTCCATTTGTGCTAATTGTAGTTGGTATTGAAACTCTTCAGCCATTAATTGTTTTTTAAGTGCAGTTTCTTGTTCCATTCTTTCTATTTCAAATTGAGACTTAGCTTGTTCAATTTGTATTTTTGTTTGAGCTATTGCTTGTTCTTTTTGTACATCAGCCAGAGCTGTTTTTTCTGCAGATTTTGCATTAGCTTCAGCTTGAGTTTGTATGTTTTCTAATTGATTAGCACGCGCGGTTTCAGCTTTTTTCTTTTGTTTTTGTTTTAACACTTGATTAGCTAATTTAAGATTAGATATTTCTCTAATATCTATAGCATCTTCTAAACCTATATTACCAGCCTGTAAAGCTATTTGTATAGTTTTTTCTAACATAGCTTTTTCTTCTTCGTCAGGTTCTAATTCTAAAAATATACCAAATTCATGAATATGTAATTTCTCTACTTCTTCTAATGTACTGGTATTAAAATTATTTATACTTTTAATAAGTGCATTTTTTGTAAGAGGATAACTTAACATATCTGCAACTCTTAAACTTACGTTTTCACAAGTTCTAACAGTCATATGCATTAACGATTGTAAAATGTGTCTTGTAGCTGTGTTTGAATTTGCTGCTGCTAATTTTTGTAAACCAACTAAAGCATCTTTAGCTGGAGTACTACCATCTCTAGCTTCGTTTAATCCAGTTACATCTCTTATCATTTGTAAATAATACTGATAAGTTTGTATCATAGATTGTACTTTAGAAATACCAGAAGAACTTTGTAATTCTTGAATAGGTACTTTACCCCTGTTAGGATCTCCTTCTTGAGTAAGTGACCTACCAACAATACTACCAGTTTGAAAATACATATTTAAAGCTTCTGCAGGATTATAATTAGTACCATTACCAAGATCAACCTCAGCTAAACCGTCTACATCTAAATATACACCGTCTGGAACTATTCGTGATAATATTTGTTGTAGTTTTAAATGTGTTAATTGAATCATATCTGCAAAACCTACAGTTTTACTAACTATAGATTCAATACGCCCTTGATACATCCTTGGTGCAGATAATATGTAATTCATATTTACTTTAGTAACATCACCTAATGGACGTGTCATATTTTCAGCCAACTTCCATTCTAACATAGTATCACCAAGACCTAGTACTTTAGCACCAGAATATAAAACTTCTATAGATCTTGCTGCTCTTTCAAAATTATCATTTTCAGGAGGATTAAATGTATCGGGTTTTTCTAGTATTTTTTCTAAACCTTGTTCTGTATGTTTTATTTTAAAAACTTGATCATGGTATGTTTTGTATTCAAAAAATAATACTTGTACTTGATCTTGTTGGTTTTGACCCCATAAAGTATTTGTGTAAGAATTTCTCCCAGGATATTTTTGAATTTGTTCCAGTTCTTCATTTGTAAGATTGGGAAATTGTCTTTTTACTTCTGACAAAGACATATTTTTTACTTCTCCTATATAATATAAATCTTCAAAGTTTGGGTCTTCTGTATAAGAATAAACAATATTTGCAGGATTTACATAACTAGTAGTTATACCTTCAGATAAATTAAAATTAGTTTTAACAGCTCCAATACCTAAAACTGTTAAATCATAAGCTATTTGTTTTTTTACTTGTTCAAATTTGTTATAATGTAATACATTATCTATAACTTCTTCTTCAGCTATTTCTATAGACTGTTTATAATTAAGTTGCATATATATATCTAACTCATCTTCATCTTCTGGTAAACTTTGAGGATTTGCTGATGCGTAATAGCTTCTACCTGTTAGTTCAGTTAGTTGCGCAATACTTGCTTTATTTTTAATATCTCTTAAAGCATTAGAAGCATACTGAGTTCTTGTTTTTATACCATAAGGATCTGTAGCAAAAGATTTTATTTCATAACCTCTTTCAGTCATACCATTAACAACAATATCTACAAACTTAGATAATACAGGAACAGGCGTCCAATCAAGGTTAAGATAAGATAAATCACCATTTATAGCTAGTTCATCTTTATATTTTTGAATTGGCTGTTCACCTCTTGCATATAATCTTAATCTATTAAAATTTTGAAAATTATTAATAAATCTATTTTGACCGCCACTGTTTCTAAACCACTCATGTTCAATAGCTTGGGCTACGGCTAATCCATATTCCCACGAACTTTTCTCTGCCTCAGGTACTACCTGATCTGGAAAACTACTATTATAGTTGATGTTAATCATTTATTTTGATTATTTTTGAATTGACCCCTTCGTTGTCAAATTTATTAAAACTTAAAGGAAGTTTTGAGATAGTTCTTTTTGCGTTAGGAGCATATCTATTTTTATTACAAGCCATTATTGCAAGACCAGAACTAATAGAAGCATCGTGTTTTGTTCTATTGTTTATGTTAAATTGTGCCCAGTCATCTAATGTTTTTTGGAAATACATATCTCCATGTCCTTCAGGTGTAACACCCACAAAATTTTCAATATAATCTTCTATAGCTGCTGCGTGAGCTTGTTTAATGTCTTCACTACTGTTTGGTATTCCACCTATTTCTCTTTCTGTAACAGATAGTTTATTATAAATTTTATCTGGTCTATTTATAGAATATCCCCTGTATCCTCGTCTTTTTAAGTAATATAGTAATCTTGGTTTGTTATTTTCTGCTAACATTGGCATTCCGTAAAACACTAAAGCCATTAAAACATCTTCAAAAAATATTTCAGAGGTTTGCGGTCTTGCGATATATTCTAAAAAAAATACATTAGGAGGAACATCCTCCATTGAAAATTTAGTTAAACCGTGTAAAGCTCCTTTTGAACCTCTACCATCTACTGTTCCGGAAATATCGTAAGAGTCACAGCCAAAAGCGCCAGTATGATCATTACCTGGATATCTGATACCATTTTTAATTATATATTTATTTTGCAATTGAGATGGTGGTATCCATGAAATTAAAAATCTTCCATTTTTATTAGGGTAAAAAATAACTCTTGTGTCTTTAACCCCTTTTTCCCATTGAAAACTACCTTTTGTTAAAATATTCGTATTTCTTAAATCTTCATTATAATCTATTTGTTCATAAATCTTAGTTAGATTAAATAAAGATTGTTTTGCTTCGTCTCTAAAGGCGTGTTTTTCTGTTCGTGGAAATTGCCTATAAAATTCATTTAAACTATCTTGATCATATTTTAAACCCTCGACTTCATTTTCCCAATGCGAGATAACTCCAATCTGAATTTTGGATCCATCAACGCTGGTGACGGGTTTTTTTGGAGTGTCGAATACAGGAAATCCATGAGTATCGAGGTATCCTTCGTAATTCCATTCCATAGGAATGAACAAACTATATAATCCTGAGTTAGTCTGACCATTTCGGTTTCTGTTGGTAACATCTGATGCATCATATAACTTTTTAAAATTAGAACCTCCTTTATCTAGTGCATTAGAGGTTGATCCCATCATGCATCTACCAATTATTCTGCTACCTAATCTTAGCGTTGTTTTCGTGACACGCCAATTATTGAGGATGTTGTCCGGACGCTCCCATTTCCCGGATTCGTCGTGGGCAAGGATCTTAAGTTTCTCACCGTCATACGAGTTGTCCCCGGTGTTCTTCCAGTCGATTGTGGTGTCCAACCCGACAAGGTCCTCGGGACGTTCATTCTGATCAAGTTTTCGCCGTGTGAGTTTCGAGGCAGGGATTCTATAGGCGAGTTCGGTCTTGGGACGGTCCATACCGTCCTGGATCGGTTTGAAGAAAAAGGGGTAATTGACTGATATGGGTACAACCTTATCGGTAAACATCTTCTTTGCATCTGCTCCAGTCTTCGATAATATCCCATATCTGGAATCCGAAGAGATGGTTGCTTGGTGTACAAGTTCTGAAGATGCCATGAATGAAAATCCAGAACGTCTGTTCTTAAGGTAACACAATCCGTAACATCTGGTGTCCAACTTGCATGCCTCCCAGAAAATATAAAAGATCCTGTTTGACTCCCTAAAGTCTGGTTGCCCAACATCAATCTTGGTCCACTGCAGGTACATGTAGTGAGAACCAGTAATATAACTAGGAATACCCTTG
>Ga0307488_10001537_pt1 | contig 19291 bp, 15 predicted proteins | sample SB02metaG_FD_202248 | JGI IMG/M metagenome (GOLD analysis project Ga0307488, IMG submission 202248) | Sea-ice brine microbial communities from Beaufort Sea near Barrow, Alaska, United States - SB 0.2 | ecosystem: Environmental > Aquatic > Marine > Coastal | place: USA: Alaska | collected... | reverse complement strand
GCCGCAGTGCGCGTACGCGTTCCACGTCTTCAACAGCGCAACTGCTTTGTCATCGCCCTGCGCGGCGCTGGCCTTGATGTTTTCCCGCGCGAGTTGAATGTTCTTTGCGTAGCCGCCCTCCCCTTTCATGTATGCCCGCCCTACGTAATATTGAGCCCTCGCACACCCAAGGTCTCCAGCCCGCTGCCAAAACGACAGTGCTATCGCCACACTTTGCTCCACGCCTATGCCTTCGAGGTGACTGAGTCCCAAGTTGAACAAAGCATCGGCGTTGTTCCCCACTGCAATGGCCTCGCGATACAGTGTGATGGCCCGTGCTTGGTCCTGCTCTACGCCGTCTCCTGTCATGTAGAGTACGCCGAGGTTCTACATCGCACCCGTGTGCCCTCGATCGGCTGCCCTCTGGTACCACCTCGCCGCCAGTTCGTAGCTTTGCGGAGTGCGATGGCCCTGTGCCAAGATAACCCCTAAGTTGTACTGAGCGTCTCGGTCGCCTCGTTCAGCCGCCTTCTCGTACCACGCAGTCGCCGCCGCATCGTCAGCCGCCACGCCCTTGCCATGAGAGTACTTGTATGCCATGTTCATTTGCGCGTCCACGTACCCGAGCTCAGCCGCTCGCAGCTCCCACCTGAACGTCAACTCTGGGGACTGGAACAAACCCTCCTCGCCAAAGTGGTACCACCCGGCGAGCTGGAACGCCGCCGCGGGGTCCGTGCGCGCGGCGGTCATCACCTGCCGCGCACGCTCGCTCGGCGACATGTCGCCTTCTATCGGATCCTCGAATCCGCGTGTCGCGTGCCTCGGTGGGTGCCGCCGCCCTCCTACGTGGGGCGCGTTGTGGCGGCGGGGGGCGGGAGGGTGCCGAGGAATAGCTAATATAATATGTAGGGTTGCCCAGCGGACGGCGGTCGGGCGGACTCCAACATGTCCGCGGTTGTCACCCGACGGGAAGCTGGTGCCGGTCTAGAGCGCCGCCACAGTGGGTCCAATGTGCGTGAGTCGGATGACCACACGGCGCGCCATGCCGTAATGATGGTGCCGTGATGTGTCCGAGGGAGGGAGTGATCGTGTTACTGTATCTTGACAGCATATGGGACGCAAGAAGAGCGGACTAGCTCTAGCAGTTATCATGATCTCGGTGTGCTTATTCACGTAAAGTAACGTGTCTTGTGGCAGTTCACCTTGTGCGGGTCCAATGCGCTCCTGTTGCAGTTGTGACCCTTGACGCCGCCGTCCTAGTCGGATGCCGATCAGGGCTTGGCCGCCTCGTGTTTGCTGCAGTCTGTGCGCCTCGGGGCCGGAACCACTTGCGTTTCTTCCAGCAGCACCTTCAGGGCCTTCCGCCGCAGTGCGCCCGGTGCACGTCCGCCAGGCCCGTCCATTGCGCCAGCTGGCACTCGGCGTCGCAGTACCGGCAGTAGCGCGTCGTGATGCAGCCCGAGCAGACTTTAGGGGCGTCGGCGGTGCCGCAGTGAGCGCACGCGTTCTGCTCCTTCAACAGCGCACTTGCTTTGTCATCACCCTGCGCGGCGCTGGCCTTGATGTACTGGCGAGCTGAATATTCTTTGCGTAGCCGCCGTCCCCGTCCAGGTGGGCCAAGCCGACGTGGTGTTGAGACTCCGCGTGTCCAAGGTCAGCAGTCCGCTGCCAGAACGGTAGCACCGTCGCCACACATTTCTCCACGCCCTTGCCTTCGAAGCAACTGATTCCCAAGTTGCAGGGCATGCAGCAAAGCAGTGTCGTGGTCATCAGAGCAGTGGGGCGTTGGAGTGAGGGATGAACGGGGATGGTGGTAGAGACGGCGGTATTACCTAGGCCAACGGCGGGACCAGAGGGTTGCCCACCCGGCCCGTGGTTTGATGTTATTAGGTCTTGGCGACGAGTAACCACAGGGTTGTACGACCGTGCGAACGGTCGTGGACGCATGCACTTAGCGTAGTCTGGCCTAGGCGTGAGCGTGGTCTTGCTCCACGCCGTGTCCTCTGCCGTATAGATTGCCGAGGTTCACCATAGCAGTCGTGTCTCCTTGATCTGCCGCCCGTTGGTACCACTCAGCCGCCAGCTGGTAGTTCTGCTCCACGCCGTCTGTCCCCTGGTCGTAAGCACAGCCGAGGTTGTACTGAAAGTGTGTGCGGCCTCGTCCAGCCGCCTTCTCAAGCCACGTTGTCGCCGCCGCATAGTCAATCGCCACGCCCTCGCCGTGACTGTACGTGCAGCCCACGTATCGTTACGCTTACAGGTGCCTGCGCTCGGCCGCTTGCAGGCTCCACCTGGGCGGGGGCGAGGAGGGTTTGCACCTGTCCTCAGAGTTGGCCTTCAGGTGGGACCTGAGAGCGGCTGAGCGCGGGCACGTCGATGCGCAAGTTAACATGGGCGTATTGTACGATCACGGCGAGGGTGTGGAGGTCGACTACGCGGCGGCGGCGTGGTTAAAAAAGGCGGCCGGACGAGGCGACCGCGTGGCCCAGCTCAAATTAGGTGCGCACTTGGTAAGGTGGGGCAGGTTGAAACGTCTTGAAACCCGTGTTGAAAGCGTATGGTTTCAGCGCTTTGACATGAGTGCTGTCATGTTATGGTTCCAATTCCCAGTTGCGGCGCTACAAGTTGGAACAGGGCAAGGGCACCCCGCAGACGTACGGATGCGCGAGGAGCGCGCGAGGAGATAGCGCAGTTGCAGGAGGAGGTGGCTCGGTTGCCGCGGCGTGACATTAGAGGGGCCACTGGCGGCGGCACATCATCATCGAATCCGCAGTTGGATATACTCATGGCAGCTAACGGTATCCAGTCTAGATGTGAATGTAGAGAGAGACGCGAGCATGAGATGCACCAGACTTCCGCCTTGGCCCTCGTGCGAATGTAGTTCTAGTTCATGTTTATTAGCCTTCTGACAAATGACCCAATAATGCACAAAGTGCTTTCACTAATGTTCATTGAGCCCAAAGGCGCTCACAGGGTGAGCAATAAGCATCCCCCTCCGCCATTTCAAGCGGACAGACCCTGTCTGGTCTAACAAGGGTGAAGGACACACAACCACCACAACTCAAAAAGAGATCCCAATCAATCACCGGAAGAGCGGCGGAATGTGCATGCCCTTTTGCTAGGGCCCGGCAGAAATTGCCCAAACCATCAGGCGGTTGGCGTTCGACTCAAGAAAGCATTTTGGCTGAGGGTCAGGTCTGGTATCGCATATATGGTATCGAATACCGTAACAAATCAGAAGTGTCCATTCCAAAATCCCACCGCCCGACTCGCTGAAAGCCCGACCGGGTCGCGATACTCGAGTGAATATACCCTTGGTTTCGAGGTTATGATCGTCACAAGTGAACAGATCACTGAGTCTACGGATATGTTGAGTGGTTTCTACCAGGCCCAACCGTCTTAACCTCTCCCGCTGCGGTGCGCGCCTTCTCGATGGCCAGCTTGGCCTTGGCGCAGGTAGGCACGGCCTGGCCACTTGTACCTTACAACTTTTGCCGCCTTTTGTTTTGGCTCGCGTTTTTTTAACGCAAGCGCCGGCCGACCGCACACACTACGGGACTCATGCCCGTGCCCCGGTGTCGTAAAAAGCAAACCATACGGCAGTTCAAATGGCCTCGTATGGCGCAAGGACAGCGATCTGGTATCGACACCGTCAGCGTCATGATGACGCTGTCGATACCAAGTCGCTGTCCCTGCACCATACAGAGAAGGTGATTTCTTTACGACAAAGGGGCCTGAGTCCCATAGCATGTATTAATATACGGATAGGTATGGGGTCCAATTTACGAATCTAGCGGAGTCGTTCACGTTGTTTTGCTTGTGTCCGCTTTCCTTGAAATACATACTCACTTCACACAAGCAAACTTCGTAACATAGTAAGACGGGGTCCGGGCTGGGATGGGGCGCAGGGGCCGGAGGGGAAGGGGTGGCGCAGTGGTCCATGGCGTACAGCTCTCGCGGGCATTCAAAGAGCGGCGGCGGCGACGGGCAGCGGCGCTGTGTTGATTTCAAACAGTCTCTGACCCGACCGACCGCCTACCGGCCGGCACCAAGGGAGAAATAGTTCCTATTTTTTTGCGCAAAATAAAGAGAGGTGCCGCGCTAGGGTTGCGAGCCTCCCACAACGCAGCGCACACCGCGAGGGATGGCGGGCAACGCGACGTGGGCGCTGGAGAAGGTGCTGAGCGGCCACGCTTGCAGTGTCCGCTGGTGCGCGTGGAGCCCTGACGGCACCCGGATCGCCTCCGCGTCGCAAGACATGACGGTGCGCGTGTGGGACTTCGACACTGGGCGCGTGGTGGCCAAGCTGGAGGGCCACCACAGCGCTGTGACCGCGTGCGCGTGGAAGCCCGACAGCACACGGCTCGCCTCGGCGTCGATCGACGGGACGGTGCGTGTGTGGGAGGCCAACACCGGGCGCGAGGTGGCAAAGCTGTGGCACTGGCGGCTCGGGCAATGCTGCGGTGTTTACTCGTGCGCGTGGAGTCCCGACGGCTTCGAGCTGGCCTCCGCCTCGGGCGACAAGACGGTGCTCGTCTGGGACGTCAACAACAAGCGCCCGGTGACCACGCTGGAGGGGCACGGCGGCGTTGTACTATCGTGCGCGTGGAGCCCCAACGGCACGCGGCTCGCCTCCGGGTCGAATGATCCTGACACTATGGTAATCGTGTGGGACGTCAGCGGTGAGACAGACGACAGACTGACAGAGGTGACCAGGCTGGTGGGCCACGACGGCGGTGTGCTATGCTGCGCGTGGAGCCCTGACGGCACCAAGCTGGCCTCCTCGTCGAGGGACGCAACGGTGCGCGTGTGGGACGTCAGCACCGGGTGGGAGATGCGCAAGCTGGAGGGGCACGACGGCGAAGTGATCTGTTGCGCGTGGAGCCCGGACGGCATGCAACTCGCCTCCGCATCGGGCGACAAGACGGTGCGCGTGTGGGACGCCGACACACGCCGCGAGCTGGCCAAGCTGGAGGGCCACGGCGACCTAGTGCACTGCTGCGCGTGGAGCCTCGACGGCACCAAACTCGCCTCTGCATCGGCTGACAAGACGGTGCGCGTGTGGTCGCTGACGGCCATGAGGCACATGGTGGCCCAAAGCACCCCCGAAACGTCCCAGGAATCGGCGATGGCTAAGCTCGTGCAGTGGGCGCAGTCGGAGGCTGAGAGGCGCACAGTGGCAGTGCGCTTGGCGGCGGAGCGCTCGGCCAGCGAAGCCAAAGTCGGCATAACGCTCGCCCGGCGGCTGAAGGGAGACCCGGAGGCGCTGCAAGAGTGCTCCCTCCCGGAGCTGCGCCAGCTGTCAGCGGACCACGAGCGGGCCGGACCCCTGCTGCGGGAGGCGCTGATCCAGGCGGAGTCAAGCGCCGCAGCCGCTCTCGCTGCTGCCGCTGCCGCCGCCGCTGCTGCGGAGGACGCCACCTTCTGCCGCATCTGCCACGACCGCACCAAAGACACGGTGCTCAATTGCGGTGCGTGCACGATTATCATTCAATTCCAGATCTCCCACCTGACAAGTCGTGTTTCGTATCTCGCAGGCACCTGCTTTGCGGAGGATGCGCGATGCTTGTGGATACTTGCCCGGAGTGCCGGCGTGACATCACAGAGCGCCGCCGCGTCTTCTTCTAGATGGCGCGCATGTCGGCGCTCGAATTCTGGTGTAGCATTCGATCGGGGCGAGGACACTCCGCAGATCTCTACCCGTACGACCAGAACGTAACGAAATGAACCACAGCAAAGCGAAGGGAAGTGAAGCGAGGCACAGTGAAGCAAAGCGAAGCACAGCGAAGTGTAGCGAAGCGAAGCGAAGCGAAGCGAAGCGAAGTACCCACAATATGAAGTTGGGCTGAACAAAACATGTTACGCAGAGAAACTGTATGAGCTTAGCTCCTGCCAGTCCGCTAATTTTGCATCCTTATATTGTCAAGCTAGTTCGACACGTCACCCCATTATATCATGGCACCAACTTACTGTCGCGCAGCGCCATGTGGTCGTCTGATTCACGCACAGTGGACCCACTGAGGCGGCGCTCGAGACGGCACCTGCTCCGTACGTGGGTGACCACCCGCGGACACGCTGGAGCCTCCCGACCGACCGCCTGCCAGCTGGCAAGGCAACCCTCTTTCCTCGACTCCCTCCCGCCCCCCCCGCCACAACGCGCCCCACGCAGGAGGGCGGCGGTATCCCGCGGATGACGCGCCACGCGGGTCAGAGGATCTGAGCGAAGGCAGCATGGCGCCGAGCGAGCTTGCGAGGCAAGCGTTGACCGCTGCGCGCACGGACCTCGCGGCGGCGTTCCAGCTCGCCGGGTGGTACAGCGAGGGCCAGGAGGGTTTGCACCAGTCTCTGGAGCTGGCGTTCAGGTGGGAGCTGCGAGCGGCCGAGCGTGGTCACCTGGAAGCGCAAAGTTACGTGGGATGCATGTATGGTGACGGCGAGGGCGTGGCGGTTGACTCTGCGGCGGCGGCGATGTGGACTGAGAGGGCTGCTAGACGAGGCCAAATCCATTCTCAGTACAACCTCGGCTGCGCTTACGACTGCGGAGAGGGCGTGGAGCAGAACTACGAGCTGGCGGCTGAGTGGTACCAGAGGGCGGCCGACCAAGGAGACACGAGAGCTATGGTGAACCTCGGCAATCTCTACGACGCAGGCAACGGCGTGGAGCAAGACCACGCGCTTTCGAACGCATTATATTGCAAGGCTATCGAAGTGGGCAACAACACGGACGCTTTGCTCAATGCTTTGAGCAACATGGGTATCAGTTACTTCGATGGTCAGTGCGTGGAGCAATGCCTGACGACGGCGCTATCGTTTTGGCAGCGGGGTGCTGACCTAGGGCATGCACGGTGTCAGTATCGCGTCGGGTGGGCCTACATGGAAGGGGAGGGCGGCTACGGAAAGAACGCACAGCTCGCAAGGAAGTACATCGAGGCCAGCGCTGCGCAGGACAATGACAAAGCCAGTGCGCTGTTGAAGGAGTGGAACGCGTGCGTGCAATGCGGCACTGCCTCCGCCCCCAAAGTCTGCTCGGGCTGCATCATGACGCGCTACTGCCGGTACTGCGATGCCGAGTGCCAGCTGGCGCAATGGACGGGACCGGCGGACGCGCACCGGGCACACTGCGGCGGAAGGCGCTAAAGGTGCTGCTGGGTGACACTCAAGCGCTTCCGGAGGAGCGCACAGACTGCAACACACACGAGGCGGCCAAGCTTTGATCGGCATCCAATTACGACGACGGGCGTCAAGCGTACCAACTTCAGCAGTGGAGGGGCGCGTTGGCCCCACTCAAATGCCACAAGATGCAGTTGAGCTGAACAAAACACGTCACCTTTACAAAGATGCACACAACTATATCATGCTGCCGCTAGTCCACTCTTCTTCTTGCATCCCATATTGTCAAGAAACATCAACACGATCTCTCTCACATCACGGCACCGTCGATACGGCATGGCGTGCACACTGCCCTCTACTGCAACGCCGAGTGCCAGCTCGTGCAGTGGACGAATCCCACTGGACCTGCACAGGATGCACTGCGGCGGAAGGCGCCGCAAGAAACCAGAGCGGGTGAAGCGGGTCCGGGCGTGCGCCAAGTGCGGCGCGCACAGGGCGGCCAAGCTGAGTACCGCGTGCGTCTTCGACGGCAGCGTCGAGGTCCCCTACTACGATGACACGTGCCAGCCGCGGCACTGGAGGAGCGCGTCGGTCTCGCACAAGGCGTCTTGCCGCAAGATGGAGATGAGCTGAGCATCGATGACACGCTTACGTGATGAGTAGAGCAAGCTTTTGTTGGCTCGACGATTTGAAAATGTGTCTGGCGGAATGAGCTCACCTGACACGTTTGCAATTGTTCTCTCCGAAGAATGAAAGAGAAACGTGCCTGAAAATCGAGTCCTAAAGTGTCCTAAACAGTGGTCGCGCTGCCGAGCTACTTGATGGGCTCCATCGTGTCTATGACTATGTGTTTGTCCTCCGTCGCCTCTTCGTCGGAGTCGCCATCGGAGTCGTCGTCGGCCCCGTCGGCATCCGAGTCGTCGCCGCTGTCCGCGCCGCCGCACGCCGCCCCGCCCCCGCCCCCGCCCCCGCCACCGTCCCCGCCCCCGCCACCGTCCCCGCCCCCACCCCACAGCTCTGCATACATCTCCCTCTCCGAGCTCGCGCTGTATCCCGCCTCGAAGCACTTCCCCAGGTATCCCCCCTCGCCGCCTATCACTATCCCGCACCCATCCGCGCCGCCAGTGCTCAGGGCCATACACCAGTGATAAGGTTGACGTTGTGATAACTTGAGTGGTTCCAGAACAAAACACCCTGATAGCTTGAGCGGTTGCAGGGACAACACCGCTGGAGTGGAGGTGAAAAGGGGAGTGGTGTACGGCCCCGCCAGTGTTGTCATAGCCGCCCACCATGCCCTCGGCGCCCTCGTCCAGCATGCGGTCGAAGGAGCGCGCGCTGATGGCGCACATCTCGCTCATGCCGTCCGTCAGGGCCAGGCCACTCGCTCCCGTCGTGGCTTCACTGCCGGCATCTTCCAGGCGGTAAGCGGGGATTATGACAAAATAAGTGAAGCTGTTACCAACATCAATCAATATCAATCGTTATTTACCCTGCTGTGATTGGTCGAAACGTCAACCTCTAGACCAATCACAGCAGGATTAAAAACGATCAATATTGATCGATATCGATCGATATTGGTAACAGCTTCATTTCTTGTGACCTACTTGAGTGGATTCAGGGGCAAAACGGCTGACAGTGGCAGTGGCGGTGAGGCGGGGTGCTCGTGTGCGCTGTGGGGTCCGGTCCGGGGCCCGGGCGGCCGGCCCTGCCGTCCATGTCCACCACGCGCTCGCGGCATGCGTGGTCGCACACGTGCGCGCGGCCCGTGCGCTCGCACACGAAGATGTCGGCGCCCACGCGGTGGAACGTGCACCCGTGGGCCAGGCTACAGCAGTGCCGCCGCAGCGCGGGCTCCGTGCCGTCGCCCAGCCCTTCACTGCCGGGCCTCACACAAATTACTCGCTACGTCATGTGACATCGACTGACTTCATAATCGCGGGGGCTAGATAGTGGAAGATGACGTGTCAGGCATGATGAGGCAGACCCTGCCTTGACTGGCGCGCCAGCGGGTGACGCTCTCCGCGTCCGTCAAGGTGAGGAGCACGTCGTCGCTGTGCAGGGTGGCGGCGTCGGGGGGCTGCGACCGCTTCGCCGCCGGCCGTAAGGGCCTCACGCCTCTTCCCTTTTTCAGCTTGAGGTGAGCATCTTTGAGGTACTGAACGAGGTTGTGTTATATACTTGAGCGCTTGTTGCAGGATCAGGGGTTCGAAGTGATCCAGCGTGAAGTGGCAAAGGGACGCAGTGACCAGCGGCAGCAGCCCCGCGCCCCGCCTGCATCTGCGCGTAGATGGGTCGGAGCGCGGCCGGCGCGCCGCCCACCGCCTGCCGCAGCTCGCGCGCGTCGTCGTGAAAGTACAGCGCGCGCCAGTACCTGGCGACTGCCTTGCGGCCGCCGCCGCCGCTGTCCGGGCCCGCCACGCCCGCCACGCCGCATCCGAAGCTCCCGCGCTTCTGCAGCAGCTTGGTGTGTCCGAAGCGCGCGCAGTAGCAGCGGCGCCACAGCGAGTCATCGAACGTGGGCGCGCGCAGGGAGCGGCAAGTCTGGCCGGCGCAGCACAGGTCCTCGGGCGACAGCCAGCGCAGCACAGATGCCAGCATCTCGTGCGGGAGCGACGCCAGCCCGGGGCTCCCGCCGGGCTGCCCGCCGGGGACGGCTATCGCTTCACTCGCTCGCGCGGTTTTGGGGGCGCCGCCGCTCGCCCCTGGCGCCCCCTCTCTATCACCCTGCCTGTAGCCTTCCCCGTCGCCGCCGCCTTCCCCGACCTCCGCCAGCTTGCGCTTCCCCCGCGAAGCAACACGTCCGCCTCGCACCCCATCATCTTGGGGGCTGCTTACGCGCTTCTCTTCCGCCTTACACATGGCGTCTGCCAGCTCATCCGCCAGGTCGTCGTCGTCATCGTCGCCGCTGCTGCTGCTGGCGCCTGCGTCGTCGCACCCCACCACCCCGTAGTGGGCCTCGACGCCCACCGCCGAACCCATCCCGGCGGCGCCGGCACTCAGTCTCCCCCGCGGCGCCGCTCACCACGCCCCCGCCGCCGCCGCCCAGGGCCGCACTCGCACGCACGCATGGCATGCTCAGTTCACCGCAGCGCTGGAAAGCAAGGCACTCACAGGGGTATCGACCTCACCAGTGCTTTATCTTTACTTACACAAGGGCTGAACTGCCTAAAGCGTGCGGTTTTCTCGTGCGCGGTGAGCGACCAACTAGCCTCGGGGAGGGATGTTTGGTGCGCAAGACGACCATGGTGTGGGTGAAGCCACCACGCGCTGAGGCGGACGCGGAGAAACGACACACGAGCCTGTTTGGGTTTGGTCATTCAATTTGGTGAGTGAGCCAGAGGACCCCGAGGACCCGAGTGACACCGATGGACAGGATGGGTAGGGGGAGTGAGTGAGTGAAGCCTAGACCACCTGACTACTCCTCTCGGGATTGCAAATTGCACAGTGGCAGTGAGTGGAGTGCCCTGCCAGGACGCGGTTGGTAATGGATGAGAGGGCAATGACGCGACGGGAGTGGGCTGGCCTCCCACGTCGCAGACGTGCGGGGAGTTGGGACGCTATTCCAGCAGCTGCGAAGCGGGCCGGCCGGGAAGAGAGAGAAGGGATAGGGAAGGCACGGATGGGAAGGAAGGGAGGGAGATGGCGGAGCTCCCAGAATAAAGACCGGCGACGCACGCGCACGGCCCGCGGACGCACAACTGCGCACAGTGTTGTGAGCAAGCTGTCCGCGTCTGGTCCGACCGTCCAGGATCTGAATATTGAATCGATCCCTGTGATTGGCCGGTCGCAATTGAAAGGATCTGAAAATTGACCGAAAGGGAATGGATTTCTCGGAGTGTGAAACTGGCGGCTGGGTTGGGCGGGAGGATCACGCGCTTGCCCGAAACCCGTGGTGCGTGACCGCGGGCGGCTCTTTCCGCCCACCGCCGCCGCCGCATCCATATTGGTCCGTGCGTCGTGAGACGTCGTGCGTGATACAGGCAGAAGGCCCGCCGTTTGAGTGTGCGAGGACAGGACAAACCTACGGTCAGGTTCGAACAGGCCGAGGATGACGTCAGGTTCGACCTGCGTGCTGGTGGAGACAGGGGATGAGGACCCGATCATGTCGGTCGTCGGCCTGGTGGCGGGCCTGACCGGCGACGCGGGGGTGCGCCCCCCTATGAACGTACCCTGCGCATGACGGCGCCTCACGTACCCATGTAATCCTTCGGGCAACGTCCCGCCACACCCCTGGCACACGTCGGCGGCAGCCCCCGGCATTCTGGTGTTGTGAGGGCCATTGACGATGACGCACGCCTGACCCCCCTCCCCCCTCTCCCCTCCCCGTCACGCAGCTTCCCAAGGAGTGCACCAAGCTGCTGGAGGCAGGTAAGTTCACGGACGTGGTGTCCAAGATCATGCAAAGCCAGGCGAAGGTGTTCGGCTCGGCGCCGGAGAAGGATGTGGAGGCCTCCGTGCTGATCATCGCGGGGCTGGCGCAGCGCCTGGCTCCCGCGGATGGCGCCAAGTGCGTGGAGCAGCTGGTGGCGGCGGCGCTGAGCGGCACGGACCGCGCCATGTTGCGCGCCACGGTGCTGTTCCAGCTGTACAACATGGTGACGGCCGCGCCAGAGCGCCTGGCGATCCTCAACAAGACGCTGGCGTTTGTGCGCAAGGCGAAGATCGCCGAGCTGGTGCCCTTCCTGGCGCGGCACGTGGAGGACAACTACATGGGTTGGGGGTTGGACGCCGCCGCGACGCGCACCATGCTGCACGACATCTTCAGCATGCTGTCCGACACGTCCGGCTCCGCCGATCCCAACGACGCCGCCGCCAAGCGCGTGCTCGACCTGCAGCTCAAGTACCTGGCCACATTCCAGCCCGGCGAGGCGCTGAGCGCCGAGGCGGAGGAGGTGGCCAAGGCGGCGGTGGTGTCCTTCATCCACTCCACAGACATGATGTTCCGCTGCGACCTGCTCAGCTACTCCGCCGTGCAGGCGCTCAAGCAGACCAAGAGCGCGCCCACGCTGCAGCTGCTCACCACGCTTCTCACAGGTGCCAGCATGGCCGACTTCACCACGTTTGCGGCGGCCAACGCCGCGCTGTTCAAAGCCCTGGGCCTGGACGAGGCGGAGTGCGCGCAGAAGATGCGGCTGCTGGCGCTGTGCGCGCTGGCGGAGGCGAGCACCGCGGCGGCGCCGGCAGAGACGGCCGGCGAGGTGACGTACGGGCAGGTGGCGGCGGCGCTGCAGTGCGGTGCGGACGAGGTGGAGGGGTGGATCGTGCGGGCCATCGGCGCGCGCCTGGTGGAGGCCAAGATGGACCAGGCAGGGGTGATGCCGGGAACAACCACACTCCACTCTACCGATCCACCGACGAGCCGCGCCCGCGGTCTGTTGAGCATTGAGCACTCACCCTGAATGTGTGACACGTTGGGATCGATCTCGGTTCGATTGGGTGTGTTGTCAAGGACCCTGCTGTTGGGTGCGCGGCGTGGCGGTGGTGACCCGTGTCACCCACCGCGTGTTCGGCGCGCAGCAGTGGCGCGACCTGCGGGCCAGCATCGAGTGCTGGCGGGACAACATGGCGGGCGTGCGGGAGGCAGTGGCCAAGTCCGCGGAGGCGCGGGGCAAGGAGAGCGCGCCCATCGCGGCGCACTGAGCGAGGCGCCAGGCGGGCGGCGCCAGGCGGGCGGTGCGCGGGCGGGCCGGGTCGTAGCGCGGGTGCCGGTACTCCAGTCTGATTGGGCGGTCGACGGTATTGTTTGTAGTTTCGAGATGACGACGACGGATATGATGCGACGACGGACCTCGACTCAGCTCATGTTTATTAACTTTCGGAAGTGCGACCGCTTCTTTGATTGAATTGGTTAGAGACCCCCAGTGCGGTGCGAGACTATTTTCTCCTCGTTGCAGCTTCTGAAGACCATTTCAACACTAAAAAATATATGCGAATACCTCAGTTTCGTCAACGAAGCGTCGACAACTATGAGTACACTCTTTGAATGTGTTTCTCCGAGCCAGGTATGCATCCACGCCGTATCAGAGGTTCTGAGCTCTGTACGAGGCGATTTCGGCGATTTTGGGCGGTTTCGTTCAAGTTTGGGCGATTGTCACCTAGGTACGCTCCCAAAACGCATCCAGTCTCCAGGTTCCTGGGTTGGTACGAAACATTGTTTAAAGAGTGCACTCGTACTCGTCCCGACCCCCTCTACTTCAGACTCAGTGTCGGCGTGACGTATCATGCAGAGAAAAAGGTAAGGATGTGGCGATTTGACCCCTCAGTTTCTTAAAGTAGAGGGTGTCGGACCTTGTAGGTGAGAAGTACCTGGTACTCGAGACGCTACGCTGACGCGGATATGAAATAAGAAGGACTAATCAGACGGCTCGATACGAGTGTGGACGAGTGCTGGACATGATCCGTTTCCTAAAGCTATGAGAATTGTATTTCGCACGTGCACCTCACCTCGTACCGGGTGTGCTCCAGAAACACAAAATTTGAAAGCACTATTGTTTTCATACGCTACTCCTACTCGTATACACCGACGCGTCACTACGTATCAATCCGACCACATGATGCACACGCCGTTTTTATCCGCCGTGGCCAAGCCGCTCTGCCCCCACGCGCACGTGGCCACCGCCGCGTCGTGACCCCGCAGCGTCACCTTGAGCCCGCCGTCCCCCAGGCTCCACACGAACACGCCGCCGTCCGCGCCGCCCGCCACCGCGTGCCGCCCGTCCGGTGACACGCACGGGTTGGCCCACTGCGTGCCGCTGCGGTAGCCGCTGGCCTTGAGCGTGCGCAACACACTGGCCGCCCCACCCCCGCCCCGCAGGTCCACCAGCTTCAGCGTGTTGTCCCGACTTGCCGTGATCAGCTGCGCACAGTTGGTCGGCATCGTCGCCACGCTCGTGACGTGCTGCGAGTGCGCGCGGACCTCCACGGGCTCCGCGCTCGCCCCCGGCTTCTGGCGGATGTCCCACACCCGCACGGCGCCGTCGAAGTGTCCGCTGACCACCGTGGCGGCGCCGTCCCCGTACGTCGCGCTGTTGCAGTTGCTGGCGCACATAATGCTCGCGACGCAGAACCCGCGGTTCAAATCCCAGACCTTGACGGTGCGGTCCTGCGCGCACGACACCGCGCGCGCGGGCTCCCAGGGCGAGAAGCGCGCGGTGCACACCTTGTCGGCGTGGCCCGTCATGGTGTGCCGCACCCGCCCAGTGGTGGCGTCCCACAGCCGCAGCGTCTTGTCCGTCCCCGCGCCCAGCACCATCAGCGCCGACGCCCCGCCACCCCCCCCGCCCCCACCCCCGCTCCCGCCCCCCCCGTCCCCGCCACTGCCGCCGCCGCCGCCGCCGCCGCCGCCGCTGAAGTCCACGTCCAGAACAGCACCCGTGGCGCCCATCAAGCGCTCGGGCCCGGTGGCCGCCCCCGTGCCGGCGTCCCACAGCGCCACGATCTTGTCGTCCCCCGCCGTGGCCAGCACGTCCCCGCCCGGCGTGAACGCGATGCGGTGCGTGCCGCCCAAGTTGGCGCGGATCGCGAGCCGCTTGCGTGCTGGGAAGTACGCGCCGTTGAACATCACGCTCCCCATGGTCTGGGTGAGTGATGTCATGGACGCGGCAGAGGCGGCGGAGAGGTCCGACGCCATCGCTTTCATCTCCGCGGACTTCTTCTGGCGCTGCAGATCCTCGTACAGGTCGTGGATTTCGTTCATCTTCTCGACCTCCGCCATCTTCATGTGCATGAGGCGCTCCACCAGCGACGCATTCTCCGCCTCAAGCGCCTCCGCCCTCGCCAGCGCCTGGTTGCGCGCGGCTAATCGCGCCTCCGCCTCCACTGCCGCCGCCTCCGCCGCCGCGCGCGACGACTCGAGCGAGGCGCCGAGCTCTAAGCCCCGCGCGCGCGCCTCGTCGCGCTCCCGCTCCGCGACCACGAGAGCCTCTTTGGCCGCGCTGAGCTCCTCCCGCGCCGTCGCCAGCTGGTCACGCGCCGCGATGGTCTGCTGCGAGGACTCCGCGTGCTGCTTGTAGCTCGCCGCGAGCTCCGACTGCAGCTCGGCGATTTTCGCGCTCTGGTCGTGTGCCGCCGCGCCGCGCGCCGCCGCCTCGCCCGCCGTCTTGGCGCGCGCCTCCGCCGCCTCCTTGCCCTGGCTCAGCTCCGCGCATTGGCGCTGCAGGGCGGCGACGCGCTCCTGCAGCGCCCGCGCCTGGCGCTGCGCCAGTGCGTGCGCGTCGAAAACCGCGCGGAAGGCGCCCACCTCGACTCGGTTGCGCGCCTGCAGCTTCACCAGCAAGTCCGCCGCCGCGTCGCCGGGATAATATCTGTACTCGTATCTGCCAGGCCATGCCCATGGGTCGCCGCTGACGCCCCCCTCGCCGCCGTCGCCACTGCCGCCGCCACTGCCGCCGCCGTGTTGTGACAACACCGCGTATCCGCCGCCGCCGACGCTGCTGCCGCTCTCCTGAACAAGCAAAGCGTGCATGAGACAGAAACAAAAAACTAGGGTTGGTGCCAGAGAGGCCTCCAGGGGGTGCCCACTCCCCCACTGGAGACGCATTTTGGGTGTGTGGTTACAATGTTGGAGCGAAGCAAAGCGGGGTGAAGCAAAGCGTTGATGTTCTCGTTCCGGGGCTCGGGGACGCACCTCGGCAAGCTAGCTTGGATCCCCGTGGAGAAACACAAACTAGGGTTGATGAGACCTCCAGGGGGTGCCCACTCCCCCACTGGAGATGCATTTTTAGAATTTGGGGTGTGTGGCTGGGAGGTGGGGGCGAAGCAAAGCGTTGGGGCTCGGTGACGCACCTCGGCGAGCTTGCTGGGATCCCCGCAGATCTTGAACATCTCCTCCTTGCGCTCCCGCTTGGCCTGCGGCGACGATGAGTGGAAGACGAGTGAGACCTTGGATGCATTGGAGGGGCTTACACTCGTTCACTTTTCAGCTCAACTTGAGCCGTGTCCGACTCACAAAACCCCCCTGCACACCCTGCACACCCCCTTCACACCCCCTTGACACGGGCTGCACAACCCCTTACGTACACCCCCTATCCCATACAAAGCGCTCAAGTTGAGCTGAGAAGTGGACGACTGTAAGCCCCTGATGCAATGCAGGCAAGGGGCGAAATGATGGATGGAGCAACGAGCGCTTGATGCTTCGTCTAGGAATGTGGACGGTTCCAACACCCGAAGAACGCACCTCATCCGCCATGCCGCCGGATGGCACAGGCACCTAACAAGCACACCAGAGTGTGCTCGGTGGGGGTTGCGGCGCGTGCGCGTGCGCTCGCAGTGCCGAGCTGGAGGGGAACTTCTGGCTATTTCTTTCCTGACCGGTTCCGAGTCCCGACCGGCCGCTGCTAAGCTGCGCCCGCCTCGCGCTAACGATCGTTCTCGTTCTCGTTCCCCCCTCCGGATCTGCGCCTTCCGAACAGTTGAGAGAGGACGCCCGCCGCGGCGCACGTTTCAGCGCGGCCGCGATGGAGGGCGGCGGGACGCTGTCCACTACCCGTGCTAGGTGTGAATGGCTGGACCGCGTCCACGGCCGAGGTCAAGCGCGCGTACAAGACCCAACAGTCCTCGGCAGGCGGACGGGGGCTGGGCGGCCGACGAGGCCAATAGCGGAGCGCGGCCGTCCTGCCCACCTCGTACCGTCTGTGGGGGCGCAAATGGCCAGCGCTAATGGGCTAATGGGCGTGGACTCGACGTACGACGACGACGACGACGATGACGAGTACTCGTACCCTAAAGTCCATCCCTCGTAAAAAACCAACCCTAACCCCAAACCCGCCTGCCATGGCAGATTACACGTCGCACCGCAAACCCCGCGCGTCCGCACCTTGAGCCGCGCGCCCTCCCCGCCCCCGCTCACGAGATATGCCGAGCGCCCAGCTGGTCGAGGAGCTACTCCGCTCCGGCTTGGAGGCGGCGGAGGTCACCGTCACCGACATCAGCGGCGAGTAGGGACAGGCAGCGCCCCACCGTGTACATGCGCGAAGCGGCATCCCATGAGGTGCGTTGCGCACACAGCGCGCGGCCCTCACACAGTGTGGCGCGCGTGCCCCGCGACCCTGGCCGCGGCTGCGGGACGTCCTTCGAGGTGTCGGTGGTGAGCAAGCAGTTCGCCGGCAAGCCGGCGCTGGCGCGGCACCGCTTGGTGCACGGCGCGCTCGCAGGGGAGATGGCCGACATCCACGCGCTGTCGATCAAGCAGGCTGTCACGCCGGAGCAGCGAGCGGCGGCGGCGGCGGCAAAGTAGCGGAATCTTTCAAGAACGCCTCGACACGCGGCCGTGGGAGTTGCGGGGTGCGCATTGCGCTGCACCCCCGCGTCACGGCTTGCCACGCCAATGTCTATTTGGTCGGCCTCTAGTTGACAGGGTTTATCTGGAACAGCCGCGGGACCAACGGGTGCCCACCCGGCCCAGGTTAAATGTTGTGGCTCAGGCGACTCAGACCAAGGGCGCTACGAAGTGAGGCAAATAGCCGCCGCGACTTTTCGTTTGTATATTGGTCGGTCTCTGTCCCCGCCGCCTTCCCCAGCATCAACCCACGGAACCACGGTCACACCGCTGCTTCCACGCCTGCGCCGCGCAAGTGTCGGCAGCCAGACACTCTCCGTGTCTGTTTGCTCAACCTGACTCGCGCACGCGCGCTGCAGCGCTGAGTCGCGTTTAGTTCCGAGTGTCATTTGTTTTATTCATCATTCTAAACTACTGCATTAGATGCATGTGTTGTCGTGAGGTTGTTGTTGCACATCTAGACGAGCCCAGGTAAATAAGTACCGCATAAAATACACTCCCCGACCACCGTGTGCGACACCGAGCCTCCTGCCGGCCGCCGCTCACTCCCCCTAGGTCCGCCAACACCCCTACACCCGCCCCCCGTCACCCCCGCTACCACCCCCGCCCCCCCCGCCCCCCGCCCTTGACCTTCACAACTGATACGTGTACACCTCGCAGTTCTTCAAGCTGCGGTGCCCCCCCGTCAGCTCCTTGAAGAACGTGGAGTGACCGAACACCACGAACAGCTTCTCCTCGCGGCTCATCAGCCAGTGCTGGAACTTCGCCACGCGCTCCTTGAACTTGGACGACGGCTCGTGGGAGCCGAAGGTCTGGCGCTCCGCGTCGTTGGGCCGGTTCTGCTGCGTGTACCACCACACATCGCCGGGCAGCAGGGTCGTTCAGGACAACGTCTCAAACGGCCTTCAAACAAGCCCGCATGGCTCACCTGCAGGGTCATTGCTCATACAGACGCGCGGACACTGTTCGTAGTGGCCAACCGACCCATGAGCATTGACCCGCGGCCGGACGCGATTTCGGTCTACTGTCGATCCAACGTCGGTCGAAACGTTGTTCTCAAGAACCCTCCTACCGGGCAGGCGGCTGAGCGGCAGCCCGAGCAATGGGAACTCATTCATCAACACACCCTTCCTGTACCGACGCAAGTTGGCACTAAAAGAAAAGCTTGAAAGCGGTTAGTCATGTTTTAGCTTCAAGCGCGGCAATCAAGCGCAGTCAACCGGGATGAACCCAGAGAAACCCGGGGTGAACCTGGGGTGAACCTGGGGTGAACCTGGGATGAACCTGGGGTGAACCTGGGGTGAACCTGGGGTGAACCTGGGGTGAACCTAGGGTGAACCTGGTTTGAACTTGAGGTGAACCTGGCTTGAACCTGGGATGAAGGTGGGGTGAAGGTGGGGTGAAGGTGGGGTGAAGGTGCAGCAGCCTACCTTGCAGCGGCCGATGTCACCACTGGTGCTGAGTTTCTCCGAAAGGTGCGGGTGCACCACCACGCGGTCGCCCCACACCGCCATCTCCGCGCCGTCCAGGGCTGCCGACTGCGACGGCGACGCGCCCACCGCGGCGTCGCCGAGCTCCCTCGCACACGACGCCAGGCTCGCCGGCCTCGCCGCCGCCGGGGTTGGAGTCTCTGCGTCGGTGGGGAGCTGACCGCTCAACCCCGGCCCCGCCCCCGGCCCCGGCCCCGGCCCCGCCCCCTGCCCAACCCCCGCCCCCTGGCCCCGCCCTCCGGAGCTCTCCCCCAGGCTATCCGAATGGCCGTTGGAGTAGCGGCCGTTGGAGTCGGGCACCTCGGCCGGGTGGTAGTACCCGGGGGTGGTGGCTGCCACCGGGGTCCCCGCACCCTCCGAGTTCCCCACTCCGTTCTCATCACTCCTGCTCCGGCAGTGACCTTTGCCGTTGGACAGCCTGCTCCACGCCCGCGTT
>Ga0307488_10001536_pt1 | contig 19292 bp, 19 predicted proteins | sample SB02metaG_FD_202248 | JGI IMG/M metagenome (GOLD analysis project Ga0307488, IMG submission 202248) | Sea-ice brine microbial communities from Beaufort Sea near Barrow, Alaska, United States - SB 0.2 | ecosystem: Environmental > Aquatic > Marine > Coastal | place: USA: Alaska | collected... | reverse complement strand
GTCTTGGTTTTGAAGTTGCTTTTAATGTTATGTATATGTCTAATTGGAAAAATGATCCATCATTTTTAAATTTATTAGAGGGTTTGGATGATACATTAGACTATTTTTATATGGTAGATTCTTTTGGCGGAATTTTACCAAATGAAGTTAAACAAATAATACATTTAGTAAAATCTAAAACTAATGTTCCTTTAGGATTTCATGGTCATGATAATCTTCATATGGGGTTAATAAATACGATTACAGCTATAGAGGAGGGTTGCGAGGTTGTTGATGCAACTATTACAGGAATGGGCAGAGGCGCAGGAAATTTAAAAACAGAATTATTATTAACTTACCTTGAAAGTCAAGGTAAAATTGAATTAAACTTTAATAAACTAGGAGGGGTAGTTTCAAGTTTTGAAGAGTTAAAGAAAAATTATGATTGGGGATCAAGCTTGCCTTATATGTTCTCAGGAGCTCATTCTTTGCCTCAAAAAGAAGTTATGGATTGGGTATCAAAAAGAGCTTATTCTTTAAATAGCATAATACAAGCATTGAATAATAGGAAAGAGAAAGTTTCAGATAATATAAAAATGCCTGAATTTTCAGAGGAGCAACCAATTAGAAAGGCGATAATAATTGGAGGAGGAGATAGTGCTAAAATTCATGCAGAAGCCATACTCGAATATATTAAATTAAACACCAATGATATATGTCTAATTCACTCAAGTTCTAAAAATGCAAATTATTATAACAGAGTGCCAATAAAACAATTTTTTTGCTTGGTTGGAAATGAAGGTTACCGATTAAACAAGGTTTTTGCGGGAGAATTAAGTAAGAATGTGTATAAATGTGTTCTACCAGCATTTCCGAGAGAAATGGGGACCTATATTCCAGAAGATTTAAAAGCAAAAACTTTTGAACTGAAAAAAATGGATTTTACGGATAAATATTTTGATTCTCATTTTGCCCTAGCATTACAGACATCTATTCAAATTGGAGCTAAAGAAGTTTATCTAGTCGGTTTTGATGGTTATTCAGAAAATGTTTCGGGTAAGGAGTTTGAATTAGCAAATGAAAATAACGATTTAATTGAAAAATTTAAAGAAACTAATTTTGATTTAGTATCACTCACAGAAACAAAATATAAAGTTAAGATTCAAACCATATATAAGTTTATTTAATTATGAATTTAAATTTATTAAATAACTTTAAGAAAAAGTTAGCAGGAAATGTATTTGGTGTTTTTTCAAAAACAACAGACAGTTCTATTATAGAAATATTTGGATTGGCTGGGTTTGACTTTATCATATTAGATAATGAACACGGTTATACAAATTATGAGACGTTAAAAAATCATATAAGAGCCGCCGAATTATCTAATATAATTCCTATAGTTAGAGTTCCAAATGGGGAGGCAGAACATGTATCTAAAGCATTAGATATTGGAGCTTATGGCATTCAAGTGCCTAATATTAATTCAAAAGTACAGGTAGAAAATGTTATTAAGGTAGCTAAATTTCACCCTGAAGGAGAAAGAGGTGTTTGTAAATTTGTTAGAGCAGCTGAATTTAGTGGGTTAGAAAAAAAAACTTATTTCAATCAAGCAAATAAAGCGCTTATATTGATTCAAGTTGAGGGTGAAGAAGGATTAAATAACATTGATGAAATTTTAGAAGTTAAAGGTATAGATGTTTTATTTATAGGACCGTATGACTTGTCACAAGCTCTTGGGGTTCCTGGAGATATCATGCACGAAAAAGTGCTTAAGGCTATTGATTTAATTGTTAAAAAAGCTCAAATTAAAAGTGTTAAAGTTGGAGTTTTTTGTGATAGTTTGGAAATGGCTACTGAATGGAAAAATAAAGGCATAAACTATGTTTCATATTCAGTAGATTATGGAATTTTACTTGATTGTTCTATTAAGAGTGTTAAAAGGTGGGAAAACCAATAAATAAATAAATAAATAAAAAATGATAAACACTATTCTTTGGGATTTTGATGGCGTTATTTTAGATTCGATGGAAGTTAGAAACTGGGGCTTTAGAGAAATTTTTAAATCATTTGAAACTGAAAAAGTAGAATTATTATTAGATTATCATAAAAAAAATGGAGGATTATCTCGTTATGTAAAAATTAGATATTTTTTTGAGGAAATATTGAACAAAAAAATAACAGATGAAGATGTTTTAAAATATGCAAATGATTTTTCTATTTTAATGAAAAAAGAACTAACAAATCCTAAAAATTTAATTATTGAAGTTTTAGAATTTATTAAGAACAATAACCAAAAATATAAATTTCATATCGTTTCGGGTTCTGATCAAAATGAACTTCGCTTTTTATGCCAAGAATTAAACATTGCATATTATTTTATTTCTATCCATGGCTCACCAACACCGAAAAAAGAATTAGTGAGTTCTTTACTTAAGAAATATAAATATACTAGTAAAGAAACCGTACTAATTGGAGATTCAATAAATGATTTTGATGCTGCTAAAGATAATCATATATATTTTTTAGCATATAATAATCCGGATTTGATAAAGTTTAGTGATATAAAACCTATGTTTTAATCTTAAGCTTTTAAAAGAAATTAATATTACAATAATAGTAAAATCATATATTTATGAAAATTCTAATTACAGGTGGTGCGGGGTTTATTGGTTCACATTTAGTGCGATTGTTTGTGAACAAGTACAAAAATTATCAAATTTATAATTTAGATAACTTAACTTATGCGGGTAATTTAGAAAACATCAAAGATTTAGAATCTAACGCTAATTATCATTTTATAAAAGGAGATATTGTTAATGAAGATTTTATTTTAAAACTATTTAATGAATATAGGTTTGATGCAATTGTTCATTTAGCTGCAGAGTCTCATGTAGATCGTTCTATTAAAGATCCTTTGGCATTTGCGAAAACAAACATTTTAGGTACCATAAATTTGTTGAATGCCTTTAAAATGATTTGGAGTAAAGATTGGCAAGAAAAAAGATTTTATCATGTTAGTACAGATGAAGTTTATGGTACATTAACTGAAACAGGTTTGTTTACAGAAACTACACCTTACAGACCAAACTCCCCCTATTCAGCAAGTAAAGCAAGCTCAGATCATTTTGTTAGAGCCTTTGGAGAAACCTATAAGTTGCCTTATGTGATAAGTAACTGTTCTAATAATTACGGCGCAAATCAATTTCCTGAAAAACTGATTCCATTATTCATTCATAATGTTCTTCATAATAAGCCCTTACCAGTTTACGGAGATGGCAAATATACAAGAGATTGGTTATATGTAATTGATCATGCCATAGCTATCGATAAAATTTTTCATGAAGGTAGAGATGGTGAAACCTACAATATTGGTGGTTTTAATGAATGGAAAAATATTGATTTGATAAAATTATTATGTGGTATTATGGATAAGAAATTATCGAGACCTTCGGGATCAAGCGAAAAATTGATAACTTATATAGCGGATAGGCCAGGACATGACTTAAGATATGCTATAGATGCTACAAAAATAAATAAAGAATTAGGTTGGAGTCCGAGTGTAACTTTTGAGGAAGGGCTCGAAAAAACTATAGATTGGTATTTATCCAATAATGATTGGGTTAAAAATGTAATTAATGGTGATTATCTAAATTATTATAACACGCAATACAACTAATTATGAAGGGAATAATTTTAGCAGGAGGTTCAGGTACGCGCCTTTATCCTTTGACCAAAGCAACTTCTAAACAATTACTGCCGATTAATGATAAACCAATGATTTATTACCCTTTATCGGTATTAATGTTGGCAGGAATTAAAGAAGTTTTAATTATTTCTACTCCAGTAGATTTACCAAGATTTATAGAGCTTCTTGGGGATGGTAAAGATATTGGAATGAAGTTTTCATATAAAGAACAACCTTCACCTGATGGTTTGGCACAAGCATTTATTCTAGGAGAAGAGTTTATAGGACAAGATGATGTTTGTTTGGTTTTAGGAGATAATATATTCTATGGGCATGGTTTTACAGACTTATTAACTAAGGCAGTAAAAAATGTAAGCAAGGAAGATAAAGCCACAGTTTTCGGTTACTATGTTCAAGATCCGGAAAGATATGGTGTAGTAGAATTTAATGAAGATAAAAAAGCGTTAACTATTGAAGAAAAACCTAAAAACCCAAAAAGTAATTATGCCGTTGTTGGTTTGTATTTTTATCCAAATTCGGTAGTTGATATTGCTAAAAAGGTAAAGCCAAGCGCTAGGGGTGAGTTAGAAATTACTTCAGTCAATCAAGAATATTTAAATAAAGGAGAGTTAAGAGTAGAGTTGATGGGTAGAGGTTATGCTTGGTTAGATACAGGAACACATGAATCTTTACTCGATGCTTCAAATTTTATTCAAACAATAGAGAATCGACAAGGTCTAAAAGTAGCTTGCATAGAAGAGATTGCCTTCGATATGGGATATATAAATAAAGAACAATTATTAGTATTAGCAGCGCCTCTAAAAAAGAATGGTTATGGACAGTATTTGATCAAAAAAGCCCAAGATAATTCTAGGTATTAATGTGTTGAGAATATTAATATACCGTAATAAATTTAAAATTAAGATTCATGAAATTTACTAGGACATTAATTCCAGATGTTATCATTATTGAACCTCAAATATTTGGAGACGATAGAGGGTATTTTGCTGAAACTTTTAGACAAGATCAATTAGATGATTTTTTAGGATTTTCTATTCCATTTTGTCAGGATAATGAATCTAAATCAAGTTTTGGTGTTTTGAGGGGGTTGCATTATCAATTACCACCTTTTGCTCAAACAAAATTGGTGCGAGTTATAAAAGGTAAAGTACTAGATGTTGCAGTTGATCTTAGAATTGAATCAACTACATTTGGTAAGCATTTTGCTGTAGAATTAACACAAGAGAATAAAAAACAATTATTAGTTCCTAGAGGTTTTGCACATGGTTTTTTAGTTTTAAGTGATGAAGCTACCTTTGCTTATAAAGTAGATAATTATTATAGTCCAGAATGCGATAGAGGAATTGCATTTGATGACCAATCTTTAAATATAGATTGGAAACTTGCATTTAGTCAAATGAAATTATCATTAAAAGACACTAAACAACCTTCTTTTGAAACTGCTGAATATTTTAATTTTAAAGAAAAATTATATGTTTAATGTTTTAGTTACAGGTGCTAATGGCCAATTAGGTTCAGAATTAAATAGTTTAGTCTTAAATTACCCAAAATACACATTTTATTTTACAGATGTAAAGGAGTTAGATATTACTAACCATATCGCGGTTAAAGGATACTTAAAGAAATACGATATTAATATTATTATTAATTGTGCGGCATACACAGCGGTAGATAAAGCTGAATCAGAAGTTGAACTCGCTAATAAAATAAATCACTTATCTTTAAAAAACTTTGCAGAACTTTCTAAAGAAATGAATATTAAGATGATTCATATATCTACAGATTATGTTTTTGATGGTACAAATTTCAAACCATATGTAGAGACTGATAATCCTAATCCACAATCTATTTATGGAAAAACTAAATTAGATGGTGAACGGTTAATGATGGAAATAAACCCTAATAATTCAATTATTATTAGAACCTCTTGGGTCTACTCCAGTTATGGTAATAACTTTGTAAAAACAATGCTAAGATTAGGGAAAGAAAAAGAAAGTTTAGGCGTTATATATGATCAAATAGGCACCCCTACTTATGCAAGAGATCTGGCTAAAGTAATTTTAGATATTTTACCACAAATAAATAATAAATCAGTTCAATTACTTCACTATTCCAATGAAGGTGCTTGTAGTTGGCTAGATTTTGCAAAGGCAATTTTTGAATTGCAAGAAATATCTTGTAAAGTAAATCCAATTCTTACTTCAGCTTATCCTACAGCAGCCAAAAGACCATATTATAGTATTTTAGATAAAACTAAAATTAAAAATGAATTTGATTTAAAAATTCCCTATTGGAGAGATTCACTCATTGCATGTTTAGATATTAATAATTAAATATATTATTTATGAGAATATTAGTTACCGGAGGAAGTGGTTTTATTGGAGGAAGATTAATAAACTACCTTCAATCAAAAAATCATTCCATTATTATATTAGACAAGAAAAAACCCTCATTCCAAGTCGATTATATTGTTGGAGATATAAGCAACCCTGGTATAGTTGATTTTGACTATGGAAAGGTGGATTTTATTTTTCATATTGCTGCTCAGTCTGGAGGATATTTCAGTCTAGAAAATTCATATGAAGATGCCTTATGGAATTCTGTGGGAACTATGAATGTCGTTAAACTTGCACAAAAATTAAAGGTAAAAAAACTAGTATATACAAGTAGTATGGCTGTGTACGGTAATCAAGAAAATGCTATAGAAGATTTTGGAATACTAAATCCAATCTCTTTCTATGGTTCTAGTAAATTAAGTGCAGAATATTATGTTAAATTATTAAAAGAACATAATAATATACCTTATACCATATTTAGGTTATTTGCTACATATGGTGCTGGGCAAGATTTAGAAAATAAACATCAAGGAATATTGAGTATTTATTTAGATCAAGCATTAAAAAATAATACGGTTAAAATTACCGGAGCCAAAGATAGGGTTAGAGAATTGGTTCATGTAAGTGATGTCATAAATGCACTAATCTTATCATTAAATAATGATGATACGGATAATCAAATTTATAATGTTACCTGTAATGAAAGATTAACTCCTGAAATCATAATTAATAAAATAGGAAACCGTTTGAATAAAGAATTATCTATAATAGAAATAGATGGTTATGTTGGAGATCAAGTTTTAATAACCGGATCTAATGAAAAATTAAAAAGCTTAGGTTGGAATACAAACTATTCGCTTGATCAAGGAATCGATGAATTTATAAAATCTTTAGAGTAATGAAAAAATTAGTAGCTATAATACCAATGAGGGTGGGATCTCAAAGGGTTAAAAATAAAAACTTTAAACCATTTGCCGGAAAATCACTATTTGAATATAAAATTGATCAAATTATGAAACTACCTGTAGATGATATAATAGTCAATACAGATAGTGATTATGCTATAGATATAGCTAAGGAAAGAGGAGTAAATTATTACAAAAGAGAACCTTATTTTGCGGGTTCTGAATGCTCAAATAGTGAATATCATGAATTTTTGGCTCGTGTTACTGATGCAGAAAATATAATGATTGCTCAAGTTACAGCACCATTAATTTCTGACGAATCTTATTTAAAAGCAATTAATGAATTTTATTACAATGATTGTAATAGTTTAATGTCAGTGAAAGTTATAAAAGAATTTTTATGGCACCACGGTAAGGCTATCAATTATGACCCGGAAAATGCACCAAATTCTCAAAATTTGCCAGAATATCTTTCTCCTACTTTTGGATTGGTAATCGCAAATAAAGAAGCAATGTTAAAAGCAAGAAACTTTATTTGTTCTAATCCGTATTTTATGAAAGTTAACCAAGAGGAAGCTATAGATATTGATACACAGGTTGATTTTGATTTTTCCGAATTTATGTTTAAGAAGAAATATAATTTATAAAAATTATATTTGACAATTAAAAAACAATTAAATATACACTGATTATTTTTTTAAGGCATTATTACTATTAACAAATTAATAAATTTTATTATCATGAGAGTATTAAATAAAAAAATTGAAAATTTAGCAAGTTATGCGAAAGAAAAATCTGATCTATATCAGCAAGCAGAACCTTTTCCTTCTATATATTTAGATGATTTTTTTGATACAGATTTCTTAAATACTGTTTTGGAAGAATTTCCAGATTTGTCAAATTTAGACAGTAAAGAATTTAATGATTTTAAGCAAATCAAATTGCAAGGAAAAGGAGAAATGTTTTTTGAAGAAAAAACAAAAATATTAATGCATTATCTTAATTCTGAACCTTTTCTTGAATTTTTGCAAATTATAACTGGTATCCAAGAGCCAATCATTGGTGATCCATATTTTATAGGAGGAGGTCAGCATGAAATTAAAAAAGGTGGATTATTAAAAATACATGCTGATTTTAATAAACACTCAAAATTGAAATTAGATAGAAGAATAAATGTACTAGTTTATTTAAATAAGGATTGGGATGAGTCTTATGGCGGACATTTTGAATTATGGGATAGAGATATGAAAGAGGCTAAAGCTAAAATCCTACCTTTGTTTAATAGATTAGCTATATTTAGTACAACTGATTTTTCTTATCATGGACATCCTAATCCATTGAATTGTCCAGACGATAGAAGTAGGAAATCTTTAGCACTTTATTATTATTCTAATGGAAGACCTAGCGAAGAAATTAATTCAAATCTTTCAGAACACTCTACAATATTCAAAGAAAGAGTTGGTGATAAATCTGATAAGCTAGGATTAAGTAAAAAAATAAAATCTTTCACTAAAAAGTTTATTCCTCCTATTTTATTAGAAATTATTAAAAAATAAACAATTTATTGCAAAAAAAATAATGGGTATTAAAAATTATAGGTGGAGTTTATTTGAAAAATATCTTGAGTTATTAGATTATAGATATAAAGGAGTGGAATATAAAAAGGTATTAGCTTTTGACATCTTATTAATCGTTTTTAATGATGATTTTAAAAAATCACTTTCTTATTTAAGAATATTAAGAATATTTTTCTTATCATCTTTTTTGGATAGAATTATATATTCTATTAAAACAAAAAAGTTATTAGCTACAAATCGTTCTAAAAGGCTGGATTATTCAGAACTTTACAGTGCTGTTTTATTTGATATAAAAGATTTTAAATATTTAGAATTGAGTGACCAGAAACGTATTGTTAAATTTAGTATCATAAATATATTAGTATCTTTAAGGCAGTCTAAAAGATTATTATTAGCAGGATTTGGTCTAAAAAGCACACTTTATATATCCTCTAAATTTTGTTTCTATTTAAATTCTCATAAAGATCTTTTGAAATTAAATAGAAATTCTATTAAACTAAAAAATTATGTATCTTTTTGCAGTGCTGTTGGTTTTGAAAACCTAATTACACAATTTTTTAATCAAGAAACAAATGTTAATACTTTTTCACTAACACATGAAGTGTTGTTTGGACGTTATAAAAAAGATATTCCACTAAACTATATAAATGGTTTTAATAACGTCTCAAAAAAAATTATAGTTTGGGGAGAGTATTCTAAACAAGATTTAATCGAAAATTTTAAGGTAAAAGACTCAGATATTATAATATCTGGTAATCCAAAATACACAAATAAAACTAGTACTGTAAAAAAATCTTTTATATCTTGCATTGTTATATTACCACGTGATATTTATCATGAATCTAATGTAGAACTTTTGTACTTATTGAAAAACTTGAGTAAAGAATTAAATTTTGAAGTGTCGATTAAGTTGCATCCAAGTTTAATTTATTTTAACGAATATAATGATATTGCAAAACAGTGTAATTTTAAACTAATTGATAACAGCATCACGTTAAAGGACTGTCTACTTTCAGATAAGTACGATTTTTCTGTCGGTTATAATACAAATGCCTACTATGAATCTTTATATTTTGACATGCCTTTTTTTAGATATGAAAAACCAGAAAATGAAATATTTAGAGGTTTAAACGATAAGTTTAGTACTGAACAACAGTTATCTAATAAAATTGAAGAGTTTAAAAATAAAAATCAAGATTTTTTAAACGCAGAAATACAAAAAGTATTAATTAGTTCTTTAGGTCTAGGCATTAATAATTATTCAAAAATTCTAAATTAAAAAATATTGATTAAAGCAGTTTTCAATGGTTTTATATGGAGTTCAGCCGGTAGATTAGTAAATGCAGTAACAAAGTTTTTTTCTGTTCCTTTATTGTTAACATATTTTGGTAAAGAAAATTATGCATTATTAGCTTTAGCTTTATCTGTAAATATTTATGCTAAAATTATGGATTTAGGATTTAATACTGGAAATGTTAAGTTTATATCTTCATGGATACCAAAAAATGAAAATGAAAAAATTAATAAATTAGTTCAATCTAGTATATCTTTTTATAGTATAATAGGAATAATTAATTTTATTATTCTTTTAGTTATTGCTAATTATAGCGATTTTATTTTTAAACTTTCTCCTCAAAATGATTTAATATTAAAGAAGTTGTTCTATGTTCTGTCAGTCACATCTGTAATATCATGGGGATTGTCTATTACTAGCCAAGTTTTAAAAGCATACGAGAGAATAGATTATGAAGAGAGGCTTATTTTAATTACAAATATTTTAACATTTCTGCTAGTATTATTCACAGTCTACTTTGAACTTGATTTATATAATTATTTTTTAATCTATAGTATTTTATTAGTAATAATGTTACCTGTTAGGTTGTTCAAATGCATGTCTTTAAATAAAAGTATAAAATTTAAAATTAACTGGCATCCAACTATTTTTAAAGAAGTTTTAAGATATTCTTTAGGGGTTTTTTTATTAGGAATATTTCAGTTTTCAGCAACTAATTTGAGGCCTATAATAGTTGGTATTCAGTCGGACATATTAAATGTGGCTGATTATAGAATTATGCAACAAATAACTGCACTAATCCTTATTTTTACGGGCTCTTTTATGGGGATTTTGTTACCTATTATTTCAAAACTTGACCCTTTAAAAGACATTCAGTTAACGAAGAATATAGTAACTGAATATACTAAAATAATATCATTATTATTAACTTCTTTGGTTTTTGGTTTCATACTAATCTCTAAACCTTTTATAATTTTATATTTAGGAGAAGAATATTTAGAAATAAGAATGTGGTTAATAATTTGGAGTCTTTCCGTCCTAGGAACTCATAACACTGCCATCTCAGCATTAATACTTGCGCAAAAAAGCTTAAAACCTATAACTTATTTCACTATGTTCTCTAGTATAATTTCATTACTTGCGTGTTGGTTTATAACTCCTTATTATGGAGTCGGAGGTGCAGTTATTTCATTGGTTATATATATATTTTTGCAGCTACTTTTTTATTATTCATATTATATACCCAAAGTAATGAAGTTTGACGCAAAACAAATATTTATATATTCTTTTTCTATTCCTGCTTTAATTGGTTTATTTAGTGCAATAATCGTTCAGCTCTTAAGTTTGCCAATAAAATTTGATAACTTTACGTTAGAAATTATAGGAAAATCTCTTTCGTTTTTGATTATTTTCTTATTTGCAACCAATTTTTTATCGATCAAGCTTAGTAAAATTAAAAGTACATTAAATTTTAAGATTTGAAAATAGCAGTCATTATTATTACATACAACGCAAAGCAATGGATTGAAAAGTGTATTGCTCCATTAGCAAAACCAAGTGTTTCGAATAGTGTATATATTATTGATAATGGTTCAATAGATGGTACCCAGGAGATTATACAAAAATATTTTCCGGAATTTGTTTTTCATCAATCACAAACTAATTTGGGTTTTGGTAAAGCAAACAATTTAGGTTTATCTATGGCTTTAAAAGACGGTGCTGATTATTTTTTATTATTAAACCAAGATGCTTTTTTATCCTGGGATAACATATCAAGTTTAGCGGATATTCTGAGTCATAATAAAAATTATGGTATTTTAAGTCCTCTACAATTATTTGATAAAATGAATGTTGACTATTTACATTATAAAAATCTTTTAGTTGGGGATACAGGATATTTTAATGATTTAATTGTAAACAATAAAATTAAAGATTTATATGAAATATACTATACTAATGCAGCTATTTGTATGATTTCGAAAGAGTGTTTAAAAGAAGTTGGTGGTTTTGATCCCCTATTTCCGCATTATGGGGAAGATAGTGAATATGCGAAAAGATTATCTTTTTTTAAATTTAAATTTGGTCTTTGTCCAAATATCAAGGGTTATCACTATAGAAAACAAAATATAGAAAGAGTATTAGATGTTAAAATGCTATTTAATATATTCTTAGTAAAGCTTAAGGATTTAAACGTGAATATTTTTAAAAATTATATTATAATTTTTGTTAAAGTATTCTTAGGGTTTATTGGAAACTATAATAGATCTCAGAAGTCAAGATTTTCTGATCGACTGAAAGCTTTTTTATATCTATTTTTGTTGTTTTCACGAATTAAAAAGAATAGAAGAAAACATATTACTAACAAATATGTTTTTTTAAAATATAATTAATTATAAAGATTTATTTTATATTAATATGCAAAAAGAAAAACTCTTATACATTCATCATAGTGGTAACTTTGGCGGAGCACCAAGAAGTTTAAGTTATCTTTTGAAAAATATAGATCATAATATTTACAAGGTTAAATTAATCAATATTAGAAAAAAGGGACCTATCAATAAATTTTTTAAAGAGCTGTGTAACAAATTTAATATTGAATTTGAAATTGTTGAAGGTGTTATGCCTTTCCATGGTTCCACAGTAGCTCTTAAATCAATAAAACATTTGCTGATTAATATGGTATTTGTTTTCCCAAGTTTTTTAAAAGCTTTTAGAGTTTTGAAAAGAGAAGAACCTAATATCATTCACTTAAATTCAACTTGTTTATTTGTATTTGCAATTGCAAGTAAGCTTGTAAATAAAGATATTAAAGTAATCGCTCATGTTAGAGAGCCATTAAGAAATTCTATATCTGGCAGAATTACTCGTTTTTTCGTTAAAAAATACTGTGATGGTTTGGTAGCTATTTCAAATTATGATTTATCTACTCTTTCTATTAGAAAGACAAAATCTCAAATAAGTTCCGTTGTTATTCATAACTTTGTTGATGAGTTAGACATACCTTTGGGTTTAGAAAAAGATTTTAGTTTACATGAAAGGCTTGATATACCAAGAAAAGCAATAGTTTTCTTATATTTAGCGAGATTTGCAAAAGGTAATGGATGGGAAGAATTAATTTCAGTAGCCGAAAATGTATGTGAATCAAATTCTCAATTTCATTTTGTTTTAGTAGGTGCGCATAAAGAAGAAGAATTAAATTACATTAAAAATACTAATATTCATTTATTACTCTTTCAAAAAGATATAAAATCTTTATTATTGAATTCTGATGTGTTTATTTGTCCTTTTACCGAGCCACATTTTTCCAGAGGTATTATAGAAGCATCATATTCGTCTTTACCAGTCATTTCTTCAAATATTAGTAGCGTAAGTGAATTAGTTATTCATAATAAAACTGGCTTTCTTTATGATGACAAGGCGGAGCTCATTTCTTATATTTCTAAATTAGGCAGTAATAAAAATTTAAGAGAAAATATGGGTATCAATGCTAATAAATTTGCAAAAGAAAATTTTAATTTAAAAATACAATCTAATAAAACTTTCAGTTTTTATAGAAAAATATTAGAAAAATAAGTTTTAATAATACCCCACTATTTTATAACATTTACATTTATCTAGAATATAAACAATACAAATTATTTATATGAAAAACTATTTAATAAAATTATTATTAAAGATTAACTTATTGATAATAAAATTATATGTAAGAAATATTAATTTTGGAGCTAATAATATGATTAAAGGTTTTCCTTTAATCAGGAATAAAGGAATAATAATATTTGGTAATTCATTAAAAATGAATTCAAATGCTTTTTCAAATCCAATCGGTGGCAATACTAGGGTATTTATCAATGTACTTAAAAACGGCGAATTATTGATTGGAAATAATGTAGGTATTTCAAATTGTGCTATAACATGCTCTAAAAAAATTGTAATTGAAGATAATGTTTTTGTTGGAGGGAATGTTAAATTATATGATACAGATTTTCATTCTTTAAAACTAGAGGAAAGAATAAAGGATATAACTCCAAACAATAAAGCTAAAGAAATTACCATTAAAAGTGGTGCATTTATTGGTGCTCATTCAATCATACTTAAAGGGGTGACTGTGGGGAAAAATTCAATTGTAGGTGCCGGGAGTGTCGTAAGTAAAGATATTCCAGATTTTGAGATATGGGCCGGTAATCCAGCTAAGTTTATAAAAAGTATTATAGCTTAGTATTGTGAAAAAATCAAATAGAATAGGAATATATATAGCGGTATTATTAATATTAATTAGTCCTATTTACGACTATTATTTTAAAAGTTCTATTGAGTTATGGATGTTTTCAGGTGTTATAATTTTTTTATTTTTATTTATTAATATAGTTGTAGAGTTTAAAAATTCAATTCCGCTTCGTTTGTTCTTTTTTTTTCTTTTCTGCGTCGGTTTTTTTGAGATTTTAAAAACAGGTTTTGAATCTATATTTGGAGTTTTTCTTTTTATTTTAAGCTTAATTATTTTGCCTGCTTTATTTAGCTTGCGAAATGAATTAAGCTCAGAAAAATTCATAAAACTTTTAAATAAACTAACATTAATTATTTGTTTATATGCTTTTTATCAATTTATAGGAAACTTAATCGATTTACCTTTTACAGGTTCAGAAATCTACAGAGGAAGAGAAAAAGATAATATAAAACAGGTGACAAGTTTTTTTGCGGAACCTGCTTTTTTATCTTTATTTCTAGTTTCAAGTTTTTATATAAATAGTTTTTTGTACAACAATATTAAATATCCAATTTTAATTGGAATAGCTATGTTACTTTCACAGAGTGTAAGCGGTGTTTTTAGTTTAATATTTCTTGTAATATTGAAAATAGTTAGTGATTTAATTAATGCAAAAAAAATTTCAACACTACTTAAAGCTAGTATTGTATTATCCTTAATTATAGGAGTTATTATAAATTTAGGTATAAGTCTATTTGAAGATATAAACACAAGAATAAGTTTAGAAGTTCTTGAAAATTTAATCTTTATAGGTTCTAATCCTTTAACTACTGAACTTTCATCATCTGGGGCAGTGAGAATTATTAGTGAGATTAATTTTGTAATTTATACTTTAAAAACATCTCCTATATTTGGTTTTGGTATTGATTACAGTGAAGAAAGTTTAAATAGATTTATGGCCTTAAATGGGTTTACCGAAATAATAATCAGACTTGGTATAATAGGTCTAATTGCATTTTATTTCTTATACAAATTGTTACTTAAGGGTATTAAAGCTAACCGTATTACATTTATGTTATTTAGTGTTCTTTATTTTACTATAGATGGTGCAATTGCAAAACCACAGTTTTGGTTTTTCTACAGTTTAGTAGTACTTGGTATACACGTTAATAAAAAAAACAATAATGAAGATATTTTTAACCACGAGTCACAATCAACATAATCAAGTTATATCGCTCTACAAGGAACTTAGAGAGAACTATGTTGACTTATATAAGTTTATAATAGTTGAATCTGGGGTAGAAACATTTTATGATAAAAAAATTAAAGATAATAATGACTTTATTTTAATTAAAACAAATGAAAATTCATTCTGGGCAGAATCAAATTCTTCAGGATTAAAATATATTTATTCAACTTTTCTTGAGATCAATTTTGATTTAATAATAATGAATTGTGACGTTAAGTTAAATAGTTGGATAAAATTAAGTAATATTAATTCGCCTACAACATTTTATTCAGTTCTTGGTAATAAAGTAGGAAGATCAGGTTACGATATTCAAAATTTTCTTACAGCAAAACATTTATTTCCTTATCTTCAATGTGATATAGGTAATTCTAAATCATGTTATGTAGATATTGTACCAACAAGATTTATTTATATTCCAAGAAATATATTAAAAAAAATATGGGGTCAAACACCAAATTATAGTAAGTTACCTCATTATTCTTCTGATTATGAATTTACATATAGAATTAAAAAAATAATTCACGACAAGTGGCAAATTTCAAATGAAACATTTATTGAAGAGGATGTGTCTACTACTGGCGATAAAGTTTCATATGGTAAAGTTGTTCAAAGACTTTCCTTACTATTTAAACGAAGATCTGTTTTCAATATTAAAGATAGATTTTGGTATGCTCTATTGATAACTAAAGATGAAAATTTAGTAATAAGATTATCCTATATTTTATCTTCAATAATTAAATTGTTTTTACAACTATTAAAGCCGAAAAAATAATATACAATTACGTTTTTTTAAAAAATAAAATATGAATAAATTGGTGTCAATAATTGTTCCCTCATATAATTCAGCAGAATATATTTCAGACACAATTGAGTCCGTTTTAAATCAGTCATATAATCATTGGGAAATGATTATAGTAGACGATGGTTCAACTGATCATACTCTAAAAGTTATTCAGAAATTTGTAAAAAAAGATATAAGAATAAAGCTTTTTATTAATGAAAATAATTCAGGACCCGCAATATCTAGAAATAGAGCAATAAAAGAATCAAAAGGACGTTTTATAGCATTTCTTGATAGTGATGACCTTTGGCTGCCAGATAAACTTTCACTACAAATTGATTTTATGATTAAAAACAAGTTTTTTTTTAGTTATTCTTATTATTCTCAAATTAATGAAAAAGGAAATTTCATTAAGAATATTGATTTTTTACCTAAAAAAGTTTCGTATTATTCCACTATGAAGTCTAATAAAATTGGCTGTTTGACAGCTGTTTATGATATAGATTTTTTTGGGAAAGTATATATGGAAAATTTGAAAAACAGACAAGATTATACATTGTGGCTTAAACTACTTAAAAAAGTAGATTTTGCTTATTGCGTTCCTGTAGTATTAGCAAAATACAGAGTTAGAGACAATTCTATTTCTAGTAGCAAATTAAAATTAATAAATTATCATTGGATAATATATAGACACATTGAAAAAAAGAGTTTTTTTAAATCCTTATACTATATTTCAAATTATATCTTTATAAAATTATTTATTCATAAATGAAAAAAGTACTAATTACTGGAAATAAAGGATTTGTAGGTGGTAATTTAACCTCCTTTCTTCAGCATAAAAATAAACAAATAAAAGGTGTTTCAAGAGAACCTAATGCCGAAGAAGTTTCATATAAAAATCTAACTTCAAAGACTTTAAATGATACAAGTACTTTAATTCATCTAGCAGGAAAAGCACATGATTTAAAAAACTCTGCTAATGACAATGAATATTTTGAGGTAAATACTAACCTTACTAAACGGATGTTTGATTTATTTATGGAAAGCACCTGTAAAGTTTTTATCTATATGAGTTCGGTTAAAGCTTCGGCAGATGAAGTACTGGGTGTATTGCTAGAGGACGCAACTCCTAACCCTATAACAGCTTACGGTAAATCAAAATTAGCAGCTGAAAAATATATACTATCAAAACAAATACCCCAAAATAAACGGGTTTATATTTTAAGACCTTGCATGGTACATGGTCCAAATAACAAAGGAAACTTAAACTTATTATATAATATAGTTTCTAAAAGAATTCCATGGTTTTTGGGTTTATTTGAAAATAAAAGATCATATTGTAGTGTGCGAAATTTATCTTTTATCATTAATGAGTTAATTGAGAATAAAAATATCCCTTCTGGAATCTACAATATTTCAGATGATAATCCTATGTCAACCAATGAAGTAATACGTTTAATTTCATTTTCACAAAATAGAAAGTCAATTATATGGAATATCCCAAAAACCATAGTAAGAATATTAGCTAGAATTGGAAATATATTTTCTCTACCGTTAAATTCAGAAAGGTTAAATAAACTAACAGAATCATATATAGTTAGTAATGAAAAAATAAAAAAAGCAATCAGCAAACCATTAATTTTTAGCAGTAAAGATGGATTGTTAGACACTTTCAGATCTTTTAAAATAAATAGTAAAACGAATAAGACATGATAAAAGAATCAGTTATAACAAAATATATTAATTTTGATAGCGATTTAAAAAAAAACAATAATCAACTTTCTATTAATATTAAAAACAATAATATACTCATTATTGGAGGTGCTGGAACAATAGGCTCTAGTTACATTAAACAGATTTTAAAATTTAAACCTTCAAAAATAACAGTAGTAGATATTAATGAAAATGGTTTGACTGAATTAACTAGAGATTTAAGAAGTTCTAATTTATTAGATTATAATCCTGAATATACTACATATCCTGTTAATTTATTAAGCGATACCTTCGACAAAATTTTTAACTCTGAATCATGGAAAGTAGTTTCTAATTTTTCAGCTCACAAGCACGTAAGGTCTGAGAAAGATAAAATTTCTGTTGAAGCTTTAATTAAGAATAATGTATATGGTGCGATCAAACTTTTGAATCTATGCGAACTAAATCCACCAAAATATTTCTTTAGTGTATCTACTGATAAAGCAGCCAACCCTGTGAATATTATGGGAGCTTCAAAAAGCTTAATGGAAAAATTGATCTTATCTAAGAAAAATAAATTTAGAGTGTCAACTGCACGTTTTGCGAATGTCGCTTTTTCAAATGGAAGTTTATTAGACGGATTTATATATAGATTAAATAAACAACAACCATTAAGTTGTCCGTCAGACATAAAACGTTTTTTTGTGACACCTGAGCAATCAGGTCAAATTTGTTTATTGGCAACATTTTTAGGAGATACAGGAAACATCTTTTTTCCAAAATTAGATTTTCATAAAGATCAGATATATTTTAAAGAGATAGCTTTAGACTTTCTAAAAGAGAAAGGCTTTGAGCCAGAATTAGTTCTTTCGGAACAAGAAGCTAAAGAATTTGATTTTGACAAGAATCCTACAAAATATCCGATCTATTTCTTTAAGACAGATACTTCTGGAGAAAAAACATATGAAGAGTTTTATACAGATGCCGAAGATTATAATATTAATACTTATGATTCTTTAGGATTCATAAATACTCCGGATATTAAAATATCTTTTGAAGATGTGGAATCTGATTTTGAAAATGTATTTAATAATCTTAATTCAGATAAGTCAGACATTGTAACTATTATTAAAAAACATGTTCCAGATTTTATGCATATTGAAACTGGTAAACATTTAGATCAAAAAATGTAAATTATGTACAACTTTTTTAAACGCTTATTAGATATTATAATTAGCCTATTTTCATTAATTATTCTCTTACCTATTTTCATTCCAATTATTATAATTCTTAGGCTCTCAGGAGAAGGAGAAGTTTTTTATTTTCAAGAACGTTATGGGATCCATAATTCGAGATTCCAAATTTGGAAATTTGCAACCATGCTTAAAAATTCTATGAATATAGGTACTGGTAGTATTACCCTGCAAAATGATCCAAGAGTTACAAAAATTGGATCTTTTTTAAGAAAAACAAAGATTAATGAACTTCCACAAATTATCAACATCTTAAAAGGAGACATAAGTTTAGTCGGTCCTAGACCCCTAGTAACCAAAACTTTTACTGCAT
>Ga0307488_10001535_pt1 | contig 19294 bp, 10 predicted proteins | sample SB02metaG_FD_202248 | JGI IMG/M metagenome (GOLD analysis project Ga0307488, IMG submission 202248) | Sea-ice brine microbial communities from Beaufort Sea near Barrow, Alaska, United States - SB 0.2 | ecosystem: Environmental > Aquatic > Marine > Coastal | place: USA: Alaska | collected... | reverse complement strand
ATTTTGGCAAAAGGATTGTCGGACATCAGTGAAAAGTTACGCGGAGGGCGAAAACGAATCAACAGGGTTTGTTCATCGAACAGATACTGTTGGATCGAAAAATCGTGGTAAAGTTTTCACGTGATTGATCAGATTAAAATTCACCTCGTGACGCCGGATGCCAGCGTGCTTCGGACCGGAAATCGGTGCACCGCGCAGCAGTGGGCTGATTTGCTGGGTGAAATTGGCTGCAAGGTTTCCATTTGTGGACCGGACCAACCCATTGATTCTGAAATCCTGATCGCCCTTCACGGCGAGCGAAGTCATGATTCAATCGTTCGATTTCGGAACGAGCGACGGGGTGGAAAAATTGTCCTGGCGATGACGGGGACGGATATTTACCCGGAACCCTCTGAAAAAGTCATAAAATCGATGGAGCTTTCCGATCGAATTGTGGTTCTGCAGGTAAAGGCGCTTGAGAAAATTCCCGTCGAATTTCAAAAAAAATGCAGGGTGATTGTCCAGTCGGCAGCAGTCCGGTTTGAAAACTCCAAGTTTGACCCCGATTTTTTTGACATCTGTGTGGTCGGGCATTTTCGGGATGTGAAAGACCCGTTGCGGGCTGCCGCGGCTTCCCAGTTATTGCCTGAAACGTCACGCATTCGGATTCGTCATGCCGGGGGAATTCTCGACGTAAAATTTGAGCGCCTCATCGAAGCTGAAATGGCCGGAAACCCACGGTATGAATGGCTTGGAGAACTCGACGAAACGGCGGTCGCCGAACTGTTGTCGAACTCACGTGCGATGGTTTTGTCCTCTTTTGCGGAGGGGGGAGCGAGGGTGATCGGTGAAGCGATTGTTCATCGGTCCATTGTCATCTCGACGGAAATCGATGCTGCGGTTGGACTATTGGGGGCTGATTATCCTGCTTTTTTCAAGCCGGGAGAATCTCATGAATTGAGTTCCCTTATGGTCCGGCTGGAGGGCGGTCCGGAATTTTATCAACAATTGAAAACGAGGAGCGAACTCCTAAAGCCGCTGTTCCACCCCAAATTTGAAAAGGAGGCATGGCGCGCTTTGATTTCTGAAATTGGAGGTGTTTCGCAGGATTAAAAGTTGCAGGCGGGCAAAACTTCGGTGGATCTCTTTTTTCGAAGCGAAAAAGCTGTAACGCTTCCGCTCTAATTGGTAAAAGCTATGAAGGTTTTTGCCTTTTCGACTTTCCTATAAAGTTGAACTGATTGGTTCGACTATTTTTCGGTTTTCCTGTCTTCGGTCCATGTTGAAGTTGGAAAAGGCGCTTCTCGACGGGCGGGCGAACCATTAAAAATTTACTGCAAGACTTCCCCTCAATTTGACGATGAATAAAACGACATTTACTTCCATTCTGTTGCTGTCTTTAGCGGCATTAGCCCCAACTCATGCTGAAGAGAAGGCAACTCCCAACTTTGTGATTTTCGTCGCTGACGACATGGGGTGGGGAGATTCCGGCACTTACGGTCATCCGCTTATCAAGACGCCCAATCTGGACAAGCTGGCTTCACAGGGTGTAAAATTCACTCAATGTTATTCGGCCTGTGGAGTGTGTTCGCCGTCACGCTCGGCGATTTTGACGGGACGCACCCCTTATCGTAATGGAGTCTGGCGCCATCTTTCGGGAAATCACGAAGCTCATTTGCGGTCGAGTGAAATAACCTATCCGGAACTTCTCAAGGAGATTGGTTATGAAAATTGTCACGTTGGAAAATGGCATCTCAACTCGAAACAACAATTTAACACGCCGGAGTTTCCACAGCCTGGAGATCATGGTTTCGACTATTGGATGTACTCGCACAACAACGCCGAACCAAGCCACAAAAATCCCAAAAATTTCGTGCGCAACGGAGTCCCTGTTGGAAAAATGGAGGGTTACTCGGCTCAGTTGGTTGCTGCCGAAGCCGCTCATTGGCTGGAAGAAGTTCGTGATACGGAGAAGCCGTTTTCCATGTCAGTTTGGGTTCACGAACCGCACTCGCCGATTGCGACGGACCGTCAATTTTCAGAGCTCTATGGTGGCCATGAGAACAGCAAGTATATGGGAAACATTACGCAATTGGATCACGCTCTCGGTCAGGTGATGGAGGCACTTGATAAAGCTGGCGTCAGCGACGACACCCTTTTGTTTTTTACCTCAGACAACGGTCCAGTCCCAAATTACGGCGGCACAGCGGGAGGCTTGCGAGGCGTCAAGCGAAGCAGCCACGAAGGCGGCATTCGAGTGCCGGGAGTTGCTCGCTGGCCAGGACACATCGAGGCCGGAACCGTGAGTGATATTCCGGTGATCGGCTCCGATATCTTTTCCACAATCCTGGATATCGTTGGGATACCACTTCCGGGTGATCGCACGATTGACGGAACCAGCATGCTGCCGGCTTTCAATGGGAAAGCTGTTACCCGAAGCGTCCCGCTCTACTGGCGAACCCACGTGTCTCCTGTCGGCGATCGATCCGCTCTTCGCATCGGGGACTGGAAAATCGTGAGCAATGACGAGATGACCAAATTCCTGCTTTTCAATATTCAGGAAGACTGGAAAGAGGAAAATGATCTTGCTGCTGCGATGCCTGAAAAGACTGAAGAAATGAAGAAGGAATTGTTTAAGGTATGGGAAGGGATCGTAGCTGAAGGTCCCAAAGAATGGTGGCTCGAAGAGCGAAACAAGCCGATGAAAGGTGCAAAATTGAGCTACTGATTTTCGATCCAATCCGTTTCAACTCCACGTCCCAACTTTTCAACTTCCCTCAGCCAATGAAAATATTATTCATTACCATTTTCACGTTGATCTGTACGCTTGCTACAGTTGTCGCACAACGGCCGAAGAGAATTCTGAAGGCGCTCGAAACCGGCTACCCGAGGAAACTGGAAGTTGTCTACAAAACCGTGGGAAAGAGGGAACTCCCGTTTGATATGTATTATCCCGCTGAAGAAACGGCGAAACCGTGCTCGGTGATCGTTTATACGCACGGCGGCGGATGGGCTGCAGGGAGCCGGTTTGGAGCTTCAAGTGGTGGTTTTGCTCCTCTCTTCAAGGACCTGACCGCACGTGGGTTCTGCGTTGTTTCGGTGGACTATCGTCTGTATAAAAAGGATGGAGCCATTCGGATGCGTGACTGTGTGATCGACTGCAAAGACGCGGTTCGTTATTTGGTCAAAAACAGTGCAGAGTTGGCGGTTGATCCCGAAAGGCTTTTTGTTTTTGGCGATTCTGCGGGTGGGCAAATTGCTCAAATGCTTCTCCTTTCTCCGCCCCGGTCACTGCCCGGTGATCCGGATCTTGCCGATGTCGATTACAAGGTCGTCGCGGGACTTTCCTGGTATGGGCCGTGCGATTTCGAGAAGGTGGACCTTTTTAATCATGATGATAGACCTGATTTTCGTGATCGATTTGGTTCTCGAATCGTGGACGCGGACGATTCATCGGAGGAAAAGCTCCGCCTCTATCGTGAGATGAGTCCGGTCACTTATCTAAAAAAGGACAGTCCCCCGTTGTTCATGATTCAAGGCGACAGTGACACCACCATTCCGGTGAAACACGCCTACTACTTGGAGAAAAAAGCGAAGGAGTTGGATGCTTCGGTGCAAATTTTGATTGTTAAAAACTCAGGTCATAACTGGCGGAAAGTAGGTGCCGATATCAGTCCCACACGTGACGAGATCGTAGCGGCGAGTGCCAAATTTTTTGTTGATCAATTGAAGTAGGAGAAAAACATCATGAAAAAAAAATTATTTTCATGCTCATTTCTTGGAGCATTCGCATTTGTTTTTGCACTCTTCGGAGAAGAATCAAATCCGGTAAAAGATGCCGCATTGTTGAATGGCGGCATCATTGTCACTCTCGATTTAAATGATGCGGCGCAGCTTAAGAAATTGGCGTCGAAGCCGTCCTTGCAAGTTCAGGCGCTGCTGGAGCGGGAAGAAGCAATTGAACCCATTCGGAAATCGATTCATGAGGCTGGGAATTATGGTCAAGTCTCAGTCAACCTTCACAACGGCTCGGATCTGCCTTACATCGATAATTTGGTAAATCTCGTGATTTGCAATGAGAGCACAAAAGTTCCCAGAGATGAAATCATGCGTGTCCTGGCTCCGCAAGGCGTGCTGTATGCGAAAACTAAAGACGGGTATGATCGGATTGTGAAACCTGTGCCCAAGGGCATGGATGAGTGGAACCAGTATCTCCACAATGCGGCCAACAACGGTGTGTCTCGCGATGACGTTGGCCCACCTCAACGGATGCGCTGGCACAATACGCCTGAGACCGGTCGGGCAAAAGCCCTGATGCCTTCGGTCACTTGTATGGTTACCGCCAACGGAGTGCTTTTTACCGTCGAGGACCGCGCAACGCCGGAGGATGTCCATGCTCCTTTTGATTATCACCTGGTCGCGCGGGATGCCTTCAACGGAATCGAACTTTGGAAACGTCCGGTTAAGGAATGGGCAATTGGAAGTGGCACCACAAGTATCAAGAGTGTCTCATCGCAACTGCAACGCCGCCTCGTGGCGATTGAAGATCATGTCTATTTCACCATGGGATTCGATGAACCGATTTCCAAATTTGATGGCAGAAGCGGAGAGAAGATCGAACTTTTGGCGGGTACCGAGTCGACTCGCGAAGTCGCAGTAGAAGGCGGCATTTTGTATGGAATTCAAGGCCCCGGATATGGCCTCGTCACTGAAGAAGCTGCACGGGAAAAACGCCGCACTGGAACTGAACCTGCGGTCGAAAAAAAAATCTCGCTGTATGCCTACGATTTGAATGCCAACAAAATGCAGTGGACCGTTCCTCTCAAGAGCGGCTACATCGGTGCCAGTGTTTGTGCGAACAAAGCTGTCGTTGCCTATCTTGCGAAAAATGAATTGGTCTGTCTGGATAAGGAGACGGGGGCGATTGCGTGGGAATCTGCGGTTGAACTTTCCGGAGGTGAACCCAAAAAAGCCAAAAAGAAGAAGGGGAAAACGAACGAGAAAAAATCGAAAGCCGCACCAAGTCCCAAAGGTGAGCCGGGCGAAGATTACAATATTCACCCAACTCTGGTCCTGGCCCCAAACAAAGCCTTTTGTGCCTACGGCAACGAGATTGCTGCTTATGCGCTCACGAATGGGGAGAAGCTGTGGACTTGTCCGAACGGAGAAAATTACATGAAAAGTCCTGAGCTTTTCATTGCTCAAGGTTTGCTCTGGAGCAAGCAACTCAAAGGGATCAATCCCAAAACCGGGGAAGTTGTGAAGGGGCTGAATCAGGAAATGCTCGGGCCGATGTCGCACGATCGCTGCTACCGAAATCGGGTCACCTACCAATATTACCTCAACAGTGGGTCTGGCGGCGTTGATTTCGTCGGGCTTGATGGAAATTCGGAATATCCGAACCCCTGGGTGCGTTCGACCTGTGGACTTTCAGCAATGCCCGCCAACGGGATGATCTACAACGGTCCCTTTGTCTGCCAATGCGCCATCGGATCGATGCTGACTGGGTTCAACGGACTCTATAACGAAACGTCCGGTCGCTTTAAAATATCGCACACGCCCAGACTCGTGAAAGGGCCTGCTTTCACTCGTCCGCTTGGTGAAGCGGCTGCGGATTTCGATTGGCCTACGTATCGACAGTCCGGTGCACGATCTGGCATCGGCAAGGCGAGCCTCCCTGCGAAGCTGGCGACAAAGTGGCAGGTGAATGTCGGGCCAAATCCAACTGCGCCGGTAGCGGTTGGTGAACACATCTTTGTCGCCGCGAGAGATCGGCACACGTTATATTGCCTCGAAAAAAAGACGGGGGAAACCGCGTGGAAATTCACCGCCGGTGGTCCTATTGATTCGCCTCCAACCTACTACAAAGGGCTGCTTCTGACTGGCTGCCGCGATGGCTGGGTTTACTGCCTTGATGCAAGCGACGGATCACTTCGCTGGCGATTCAATGCCCTCCCGGTTCAGAGCTTGATCGTCGACCGCGGACAATTGGAATCGGCTTGGCCCGTGAACGGCAGTGTGCTGGTTGAGCAAGGCATCGCCTACTTTGCCGCCGGACGCAGCAGCTACCTCGACGGTGGCGTCTCGGTGTTCGGATTGAATCCGGAAACCGGTGAAATGATTCACAATAAAGTCGTGGCAGGGCCTTACGAGGAGGATAACGAAAATTTCCCCACTCGGGGCGAGAGAACCTTTCGCCTCGGTGGATTCAAGTCCGGCATCTTTTCGGTATCTGACGGCAAACTGTTTCTCAGGCAACAGGCTTTTCAACCGGATCTCACACCGGTGAGTATGGACAAAATCACTGAGCCACACTTGATCCCGTCCCATGGCTTTTTGGACTCGGTTCCGCAGCACCGAACCTACTGGACCGTCGACATAGACTTGTGTTATGGAGGTCCTACGGCCATCACCGGCTATGGACCGTTGGGCGATACGACAGCCTTTGCTGATGGAGAGTTTTTTGAAGTTCGGGGTTACTCTCCCGGTCGAAATCTTCCCAAGCGTGGCGCCGACCTGACGCCCTTCAATACGCATTCCGTTTTCGCAGGCAAATTGACGGCAGCCAAAAAAGGCGACGTCTGGATCAGTCGAAAAGGCAAAACAATTCCCGAGGTTGGAACTTGGGAAAAGAACTGGTCGGTCTCGACTCCCTTTGCCGGACATGCGATTTCGGTCTGCGAAAATGCGGTCGTGGTGGCCGGCGTTCCTATGACGGAGGGCTTTTCTCAGGAGGATACGAATGACGCGTTCCAGGGGAAAAAAGGCGGCGTTCTGTGGATGATTGACAAGGCGTCCGGGGACCGACTGCAGGAATTTAACCTTCCCGCAGCACCGGGTTGGGACAGCATCGCCATAGCCTCTGAAATGTGCGTCTTGAGCCTAAAGGATGGCACTATAATGGGACTCGCGGCAGAGTGAGATGACCCCCAAGTGAGCATACGAAGAATTTTACCGACAAAATGAAACTGAATTACCTTCTTCTTTCGATCGCATCGTGCCTCCTAACGAGCGTCGGAATTGCAAAACCGCTCGCTGGCAGTCGTCCCAATATTATTGTGGTGATGACCGACGATCAGGGAATGGGCGATCTCTCCTGCATGGGCAATGAAGTCGTGAAGACGCCTCATATCGATGCATTCTACGAGAAATCGACTCGCTTCACCGACTTCCACGTCAGCCCGACCTGCGCTCCGACTCGTGCTGCCATCATGAGCGGTCGGCCGCCTTTCAAAGTCGGGGTAACCCATACGATCATGCAACGAGAGCGTATGGCGCTCGATGTCTTCACCTTGCCGCAGGCGTTGCAAAGCGCCGGATACAAAACCGGATTGTTCGGTAAATGGCACCTGGGAGATGAGGAAGAATATCTACCCCAAAATCGCGGCTTCGATGAAGTGCTGATGCATGGCGCGGGCGGGATTGGACAGGTCAGCCTCGGAGACTTTCCACCAAACGGAGAGAATCCTTATTTTGATAATGTGCTGCTGCACAACGACACGATCGTTCAGACGAAAGGTTACTGCACGGACCTGTTCTTCGAGTCTGCCACTGCGTGGATCGCGGAACAGAGGAAAGCTGAGGTGCCTTATTTTTCCTACATCTCGCTGAATGCTCCTCATGCCCCAATGTTTGTGGCTGAGTCTTACAAAAAGCGATTTCTCGACTTGGGATACGATCAGGGAACTGCCGGCCGCTACGGCATGATTGAAAACATTGATGACAATTTTGGGAAGCTGCTTAGTCAGCTCAATGATTGGGAAGCTTTGGAAAACACCCTCGTCATTTTCATGACTGACAACGGAGCCACCCATCTTAGTGGAAAGTTGAATGGCAAAAAGGTCCGTCACTTCAATGCGAATCTCAAAGGTGGAAAAAACAGTCCTTTCGAGGGCGGAACTCACGTCCCGATGTTCTGGCAGTGGAAAGGTGTTCTCGGTGAAAGCGTGGATATTAATCAGCTGACGGCGCACCTCGATCTGTTCCCGACCTTCGCCGAATTGGCTGGCGCCAAGCTTCCTGAGGACATGCAGAAACTCGATGGACGTTCGCTCCTGCCGCTCGTGGAAAATCCCGACGCAGAATGGGATCATCGAGAACTCTTCGTTCATTGCGGTCGCTGGGATGCAGGGAAATGGGAGGACCACAAATTCAAAAAGTGTGCCGTTCGAACCCCCAATTGGCGATTTGTGAACAACAAAGAACTCTATAACATCCCGAAAGATCCTTCGGAAATTACGGATGTCGCAGCCGAAAACCCCAAGGTCGTAGCCCGCTTGAGAAAAGCCTATGACGCCTGGTGGGATTCAGCCGTTCCGCTGATGGTGAATGAAGGCTTGCCCCGGGTTGGACCTGAGGAACAGCCGCTGGCGTTGCGTTATGAGAAGCAGTTGAAAGAAAAAGGCATCCCGGAATGGGCCCCTGCAAAAGTGGGCGACTGATTCAGATTTTTGTAACGAACCCGGAGAGCGAAGGTAATTACTCCTATTTAGGAAACCATGCAGCGACGTTGTTCCCCAGAGAATGAACCGCGTGATTTCACAAACCCCTTTCCCCCAAAAAAAACAGTGAACTCCTATCTCCAATCTTTTTTAGGCGCTGTTCTTTGCCTGTATAGTATCCATGTGGGGGCGCAGGATAACTGGCATCAGGCAGCGGGACCGAATAGCAATTGGCAGGTCGAGGGGAAGCCGCCAATCGAGTGGAGTGTGACCCGTGATGAAAACATCCGTTGGCGCACACCGATGCCGGAGGCAGGAATGAGCAATGTCACAATTTGGGGTGACCGGGTTTTCGTGACAACTCATGTCCCGATCAAAACGCTTAAAGAGAAAGAGGCAGTGAAGGATATCATTGGGTTTTGCCTTGATTCCAACACAGGCGATATACTCTGGCAGGTGACGTTGCCGGGTAGTTTATACATTTCCCTGGCGGGTGGGTTTACTGATGGAACGGTTTTTGCACCGATCACGGACGGGGAACATGTTTGGTTTTTCAATCGCTGCGGTTCGATGGCTTGTTACGATTATGACGGCAACGAAGTCTGGATACGGGAGTGGACGCCGCGATTTAAGCATAACAACCGGCAAGCGGAACCTTTTCTCGTCGGTGATTCGATTCTCTATGTCGAAGTAGCCAATAAAGAGCTTGGAGCGAAGATCCAAAAGTGGGCTTCGCCCGGAAAGAAGTCGAAGGACGGGACGAAGGTGCCGGAGGATATCGACCCGAAGGAAGTATGGACGTATATCCATGGGATCGACAAGCGAACAGGCGAAGTGCTTTGGCGTGAGGAGTTGGGGACTTCGGTGCACAACACTCCTGTTGTTGGAATGACTGCATCCGGGAAAATGGCCGTTTCGCACGCGCGTGGTGGTCCACACGGAGCGCTCGAGAAACCATACGGTCAGAGCCTCACGAGCCTGGCCCCAGGCGAAGAGGGAAAGACGCTTTGGCAGCAGGATTTGAAGGGATACGACCCCTCATTCAGTTGTCATTGGAACGAGAAATATGTCTTTGGTTTTCAAGCGGGAAATCATCTCGTGCTTGATGCTGCGTCAGGAAAATTACTGCGTGAGCAACCACTTTATGAGAGCGCAACGCTGTGGAAGTTTGAGCCCGGAAAAAAAGATTGGGAGAAGCAAACCGGGGTTGCAATCAAAGCAGGAAAGGGCCATCCGAACACGAATCAAGCCAACCTTGCGACCGGTGATTGGCATTGGTTTTTATCTCACAATGTACATTATTTGGGACGAGTGAACGTCGAAACGGGAGCAGTGGAATACCTTGAGTTACCTGCGCAGCTGATGGCGAGCACGGAAAATCGGGAAGCAGATCTTCGGCTTTGGAAGAAAGGGAATCCAAAGAATTTACCTCTCAATGCAGGCGGGTTTGCCGTGGGAAATAAGGGGCACAATAAAACAGGCTGGGGGCATATTTCGGCGGCTAGCCCAACCTTGGTTGGACGATATCTCTTTCTGCCTGTGGTTACGGGTACGGTCTATGTGATCGACACGAAGGTTGAGCAATTATCGCCTGAGTCGCTTGTTGCGGTGAATGATCTCGGCCTTGGTGGAGAAACCTGGACGCTTGCATCACTGACATACGCTAAGGGCCGCCTCTACGCGCACACCATGAAAGAGATCGTTTGCATCGAAATACCTTCGGAATGAACTCGACAACGCATTGCAGAATTTTGAGGGAGACTAACAATTTCACAAAAATGAAGAAATTATTCACCATTCTAACTGGATTCCTTTTTTGCGCAGCCTCGCTGACGGCTCAGGAAAATAAAAAGCCACACGCGGTCATTGTTGTGGGAACACTCCATTATTCACCGGAGCTAACCATGCCGGTATTTGCGGAGGAATTGGAGCGATTCGGCTTTCGCACGACCGTCGTGATGGGCGAAGGAGATCCTGAAAAGAAAACAGAAAACGTTCTTCCCGGCCTTGAAGTGCTGGGGGATGCCGACGTCGTAATCTTCTTCACGCGGTTTCTGAAATTGCCGGATGTTGAGTGGCAGCCGATTGAGGATTATTTGAAATCGGGTAAACCGGTCATGGGAATGCGAACCGCGAATCACGCTTTCAAATACCCCAAAGGCCATCCGCGATTCAATTGGAATGATGACTTCGGTCGTCGTGCTCTCGGAACGCCTTACATCGTGCATCAAAGCAGCGCAACGGAGATCAAAGTCGATGAAAAGAACGCGACCCATCCGATCATGACACACGTGACCAAACGCGAATGGACTTCGCCGGGAACGCTCTATTTGGCGAAACTCGAACTGGGATGCGAAGTTCTCATCACAGGAAGCGGAACGGGTAGGGAACGACTTTTAAAGAAAGCGTTTGGTGAGATTCAAGTGAAGAAATTTGAAACGGCACCGGTTGCCTGGGCTTGGAAAAACGAGTGGGGCGGCAAGTCCTTTTTCACTTCGTTGGGACACCCGGGAGATTTCGCTGAAGAAGCGTTTGTGCGCATGTCGATCAATGCAGCGTGCTGGGCAGTCGACAAGCCTGTGCCTGGAGCTGATGAAGAAGTCACGACCTGGCAGATCGAGCGTGTCGATAAAAAGCCGAAGAAACCAAAGAAGTAAAAATTTTCGATGCAATAGGGTACGTTCGATGAACAGACCCTGTTGGTTCGTAAACCCCTCTTTTGATACCAATGAAAATTTACCGTCTTATCGCTTTTGCCTCGTTTCTCTTTGTGGGTATTAAGGCTTCAGCCGAGTCGCCCATTCGTCCCGGAGATCGTGTTGCAATTGTGGGTAATACTTTTGCTGACCAGCTTAGGGTTCATGGCTATTTGGAAAAGTTGCTGTTGCAGAATTCCGGAGCAAAACCCGTTTCAATCCGCAATCTCGGCTGGGGAGGGGACATGTTAACGGCACGGGATCGCCCGACCAATTTTCCGAGTGAGGCATCGACACTTATCGATCACCGAACGGATGTGATTGTCGCCTGCTTTGGTTTTGGAGAATCGTTTGCAGGAACTGAGGGGCTGACTGATTTTAAAAGTGATCTCGAAGCTCTTATTGCTTCTCACGCAGGAAAGAAATACAACGGGAAATCCGAGGTTCGCCTCATTCTGGTTTCCCCAATCGGCTACGAGGATTTGGGTGAGCTCACTCCGAACACGGAAAAGCGAAACGGTGAATTACAGGCGTATTCCCAGGCGATCGGCGATGTTGCAAAGGCAGCGAACCTTCCGTTCGTCGATCTTTTTGAACAATCACGCTACCTGATGAGCGAGCCCGGCCCCGACTTGACCACCAACGGCGTCCATCTAAACACCTACGGCTATTGGGCGATCAGCAACGCATTTGCGAACCAACTTCTAAAAGCTGAGTCAAAGGAGCCTTGGCAAGTCACGCTGGATGCGAAAACGGCGAGCGGGGAAGCGAGCGGGGTTGAGCTTGCGAAAATCGAATCGAAAGATGGTTCATTGAATCTGAAAGTGAAGGAGCTCTCCGCGCCGTCACTGCGTCCGCCAACGGATGAAACGTTGCCGCCTCAGCTCTCAATTCGGCGCGATACCCTGGCTGTGAAAAATCTGAAAGCAGGTTCCTATACCCTGACAGTCGACGGCAAAGAAGTCGTGTCTGCGAGCCACGCTGAGTGGGAGGTTGGCGTGCCGATTGATTCGTCGCCGGCTCATCTGGAAGCCGAAGCTTATCGAGAATTGGTAAATGATAAAAACCTCCAGTTTGTATACAGCTGGAAAGCTCTCAATCAGGTTCACATCGTGGGCGAGCGAAAGAGTTCGGCAAGCGGAAAGGCGCTACCTGCCGAAGTGATCAAGTTCAACGAAATCACGAAAGAGCGCGATAAAGCCCTGCAAAAAGGGATCGAGCTAAAGACGCGGGAATGGAAGCTGACTCCAACTGCCAAGTAACCACTTTTACAATACAGACTGATATGAAATCTATTCTTCTTGTTGCCGCTGTGATCATGACTGGCAGTGCGATGGCAGCCGATGTCACCGGAATCAAAACCGCCAATCTAAAAGGCGCGGATATTGATTTGATGAACAATCATGATCCGGCTGCTGAACTCGAAAACTTCGAGTTTCTTCCCGGATATCAGGCCAATCTTTTTGCCTCGGACCCAATGCTGGCAAATCCGGTCCACATGCACTGGGATGCGAGAGGACGCCTGTGGGTTGCGTGTTCGTGGAGCTATCCGCAGCTAAAGCCCGGTGACGTTGCGAATGACAAAATCATCATTCTCGAAGATACCGACAACGACGGGAAAGCTGATAAATCCACAGTGTTCGCTGACGGACTCTATTTACCAACCGGGATCGAACTCGCCAATGGAGGCTGCTATGTTGGCCAATCTCCGGACGTGTTTTTCCTGAAAGATACAGACGGTGACGATGTTGCTGATGTAAAACAATTGGCTTTAACCGGATTCGGTATCGAAGACAGTCACCACTCGATTAGCGCGTGGCGTCGGGGGCCTGGCGGATGGATCTATTTCCAGGAGGGCATCTTTTTACACGCTCAGGTTGAGACGCAATATGGTGTTGTTAGGAATTTCGACGGCGGCGTTTTCCAATTCAATCCGCGAACTCAGGAGTTGCGGGTTTTCTGCACAGGAACCGGCGGAAATCCCTGGGGCCACGTCTTCAATCGGTGGGGGCAATCCTTCATGGTGAACAATCCGAGAATTATGTATCTCTCTCCGGCCAGCGGAAACAGCGGCGAGAAGTTGCAGGTCAAATCTCTCATCAGCACCGAAAAGCAATGCGGAGGTGACTTGGCGACCGGGACCCATGTGGGTGATGACTTGCGCGGACAATTGATGAGCGGACGCTTTAAAAGCCGAGCCGTGATTCGCTACGAGTTCATCGAGGATGGGGCGGGCTACAAGGCAAAGGTGCTCGCTCCGCTTATGACCTCTAAGCATCCAAACTTTCGTCCCGTTGATGTCAAAATGGGGCCGGACGGAGCGGTCTACGTTGCTGATTGGTATAACTCGATCATCAATCACGCCCAGCACGATTTCCGTGATCAGCGCCGCGATCACGACCATGGTCGGATTTGGAGGATCACTCATAAAGAGCGTCCGCTGATCGAAAAACCCAAACTCCACGGCACCGAAATTCCGGAGTTGGTCGATCAGCTCAAAAGCCCGCAGGACTGGACACGTCACCAGGCCAAAAATGTGCTGAGCGAGCGCGATCCTGATGAAGTTGTCTCGGCTTTGGAAGCGTGGGTTGAAAAACTTGATCCAGCTCTTCCTGATTACGACCATCATCTGGTGGAGGCAATGTGGGCGTGTCAGAATGTGGAGCGCTCCAGCGAAAAAATCCTCACAAAAGTTCTCGACGCGAAAGATGGAAATGCTCGATCGGCTGGTGCGCGCATCTTGCGATATTGGCATCAGGATATGTCCGACCCGATTGGGATGGTTGCCAAAGCTGCTGGCGATTCATTTCCCCGCACCCGGATGGAAGCTGTCTTGTCCGCCGGATTTATCCCGAAGGCTGAGGCTTTCGCCGCAGCGCTTCATGTGACCGATCATCCGAGTGATCTCGTGCTTGATCAGGCCCTGCCGCAAACCACTGCTGCGCTCGAAAAATATTGGCGTCCGGCAATGGAAGCCGGGACGCTGAAATTCGCTAAAGACTCACACCGGGAATACATCGAAGCGAAAGCGGGAATTGGCTTTGAAAAACGCTTTGCTGATTTCCTCAAAAATTCGTCGCCTTATAGCAATGAGATCGCTGATGTGATGAAACAATTTTCGACGGTTGCCACCAAACGTGAGCTTCGGATGGCCGTCGGTGCACTGGGCAATAAGAAAGGCCCGCCGGCAGACGAGATTTCGATTGCTCTCCTTGATGCACTAAAAAATAAGGCCAGTGCTAAACCTTCTAGAGGAATGAATCGCGCTATAGGTGGCTTGAAGCGACTCCTCAATCACAAGAATGAGGCCGTCGCGAGTCTCGCTGTAGAAAACCTCGGTGCATGGAAGGCACCCGAAGTGAGTCCGCAGTTACTGGGGCTTTTGAAGTCTGATACCAAGCCAATTTCAGTGAGACAATCTGCCGGAATTGCGCTGGCCAAATTGGGAGGAAATGTCGACGCGCTGAATGCTCTCGTTAACGGAACTGACATCCCAAGTCGCTATGCTGCGATGCCCGGCTTCATTCTCGGCGATCTGGATGAAGGGATGACTTCCACTGTAAAATTGTTGAGTGAAGATCCCGGTGAAATGAATCCGGTTCCGCTGCTTCAAGCAATTCTAAAAAACCGGAGGGCGGACCGGAAACTTTCTGCCGTGCTCAAGGGCGCAGCGATTCATCCTGAGGTTGCTTCCCGCGTAAGTGAATTTCACCGAACCACAGGGCAGTTTCCGAAATCTCTGGTGCCGTTTTTCGCATCCAGCGATGCGAGCGCTGGCTCTCTCTCCGCAAAACTCATCGCCGAAGATCAGGACAAACTTACTGCGGATGTCGAAAAGCTTGGCGACCCACATCGCGGAGAAATGATCTATCGTCGCAAAGCGCTTGCCTGCACCGCTTGTCATGCGGTCGGGCTTGCAGGCCCAGCCATCGGCCCGAACCTTGTTGCCGTTGGTGCTGCGGCGTCAGCCGAATATATGGTCGAATCGATTCTGAAACCAAACGCGGCCATTGCCGAACACTATGAGAACCGACTCTTCACCTTGGCAGATGGCACGGTTCAGATGGGCGTCATCACGTTCAAGAGCGAGAAAGAAATCGTAGTTCGCGATTCAGCTCAGGGTGGCAAGGAAGTGAGAATTCCAGCCGCAGACATTGCGCGCGAGCAGGTCGTTCCTTCGCTCATGCCTGCAGGCCTTGCTGATCAACTAAAGAGCCGTCAGGAGTTTCTCGATTTGTCGAAGTTTCTATCCGTGTTAGGTCGTCCCGGTGATTTCGCGAATGATGAAAGTCCAGTTCTTCGCAAATGGCGAATCGCGGGCGGAGCTGTCGACGCGGACGTAAAAGAGATCGCCACGTGGATGCCAGCCTATAGCAAAGTGGACGGAAGTTTGCCTGACGTCGAACTGAACCCTCTTGGCGATCATGTCTTTGTTCGCAGCGTGGTCGATATTCTCGTCGCAGGTCCAGTTACTTTAGATATCGAAAGCACGACTGGGATTCGTGTTTGGAACAACGATACCGAGATCAAAGATCTTAGCGCACCGATTGATTTTGCCAAAGGAAAGGCGACGCTGACCTTTGCAATTGATCGGACCAGTCGCGGTGAAAAAGGACTTCGCGTCGAACTTAAATCAACGGCAGGTTCTCCTGCAAAGTATCAGCCAGAAGGCGGAATGTGATCCGAAATCGATTCTGCAATCCTCTCAGTTAATCCTACAATCAATTCGAATTAGAAAATGGAAAACCACCTTGTGAAGCTCATTCTGGCTGTAATCTTCGCGTTTAGCGCAGGATTGAAGGCAAAAACTCCAAATGTCGTTGTCCTTTTGGGCGATGACCTCGGCTACATGGACATCGGAGCGAATAATCCAGATTGCTTTTACGATACTCCGAATATTGATCGGCTCGCCAAGTCGGGAATGCGATTCACCGATGGCTATGCGGTCAATCCGGTTTGTTCACCAACTCGATACAGCTTGCTCACGGGAAAATATCCAACTCGTGCCCGGGCGACCAATTTCTTTTCAGGTAAGCGGTCCGGAACATTTAATCCGGCTCCTTTGAATGATGTGATGCCGTTGGATGAAATCACCATCGCTCAGGCTCTCAAAGGAAAGGGGTATCATACCTTTTTCGCCGGGAAATGGCACCTTGGTCACAGTGAAGAATACTTCCCTCAGAATCGTGGCTTTGATGTCAATATCGGAGGTTGGACCAGAGGAGGTCCCTATACCGGGAAGAAATATTTTGCGCCGTTCAAAAATCCGCAAATGAAGGAAGAAAGCCCCGAGGGCGACCATTTGCCTGCACGGCTCGCACGCGATACCGCCTCATTTATTGAGGAGCATAAAGCAGAACCGTTTCTCAATTACCTTTCGTTTTACTCAGTCCACACTCCATTGATGGGGCGTCCCGACTTGGTCAAAAAGTATAAAGAAAAGGCGGCCTCAATTGCTGGAAAAGAATTCGCTCAGGAAGAACAAGTATTTGGGAACAAACCCCGTGAAGCTAGAGTCCTCCAAAAACACGCCGTCTACGCCGCGATGGTTGAAGCCATGGATGAGGCCGTTGGCACCGTTCTTGATCAGCTCGAACAATCAGGAGTCGCCGATAACACGGTCGTGATTTTCACTTCCGATAACGGAGGGCTTTCGACTTCCGAAGGCTCCCCGACAAGCAACCTCCCGCTGCGTGGCGGAAAAGGCTGGGTATATGAAGGCGGCATTCGCGAGCCATGGATTATCCGCTATCCCGGAGTGACTAAGGCCGGTTCCCTTAGTGATGAATTGATTTGTTCAATCGATCTGTATCCGACTGTGGCTGCGGCGGCAGGCATTTCGGTCGATCACCCTATCGACGGGATTAATCTGATGCCGGCGCTAAAGGGCGAAAAGCTGGATCGTCAGTCTTTGTTTTGGCACTATCCCCACTACAGCAATTAGGGCGGAATCCCCGGAGGGGCGATCCGTGAAGGGAATTTCAAGCTTTTCGAAAGATACGAGGATGGCCGGGTTCATCTCTATGATTTGAAAGCCGATATCGGAGAGCAGAACGACCTCGCTAGCAAACACCCGGAGCGTGTTCAAGAAATGCACAAACGTCTCTATGATTGGTATAAAGAAGTCGACGCACAATTCCTCCAGGAAAAAGACGGCAAAAAACCGTGGGCTCCGTTCGCCGAATAACGGCGAACGAAGTGAGTGATTACAAATATAGCGAAAGAACTCGATTCATAGAATGAATTCCAGGTCCGATCGATGAGAGCACATTTCGCAATTGCATTTTTCCTTCTCGATATAGTCCAAATTCAAATCCATTCCCGATGAAAACATTTTCTGTCCTAACTATTATTTTCCTCGTTCTGTTCACCGGCAACTTCGTTCGGGCGGACGACAAACCTCATGCCGTCATCGTCGTGGGAACGCATCACTATTCGCCGGAGAAATCGATGCCGGAGTTTGCGGCTGAGTTGGAGCGGCTTGGTTTTCAAACAACTGTTATTAATCCTGATTGGGATCCCGAGAAGGACAAGCGCGGTTTGCCGGGGCTGGAAGCTTTGGAGAAAGCGGATGTGGGAATTTTCTTCGTTCGATTTTTGAAACTGGAAGACGATCAGCTCAAGCACATCACGAAATTCCTTGAATCGGGAAAACCCGTCGTGTGTTTCCGAACGAGCACGCATGCGTTTAATTATCCGGAAGACCATCCGAATGTTGGGCTTAATATGTCGTTCGGGCGCGAAGCTTTCGGTACGCCGTATCTGATTCATCTGGCTGGTAAGACACAGGTCAAGCCAGCTGAGAAAGCCGGCGAACATCCCGTTTTGACCGGTGTGAAAACGACCAATTGGGCGTCGCCGGGAACGCTTTACCTCACAAAATTGGAAGACGGAGCCAAACCGCTTCTGATGGGCACTGGCAAATCGGGCAAAGCCGGAGTTCGGACAAATCAGTTCGGCACGCACGATCTGAAAGCGGAAATGACGGACACGATTGCGTGGACGTGGGAAAATCAGTGGGGTGGTCGAGTTTTTGGCACTTCATTGGGACACACGGGAGATTTTGCGGTCCCTGAATCGATGCGGGTGATGGTGAATGGCGTTTTCTGGGCAGCGGGAGAAAAAGTTCCTGATTCGAAAATCGAGGTGCGGACTTTCGGTTCTCAAGCAGCCGCAAAGCCGAAGCGAAAAGCTGCTCCTGCAAAAAAAGCGAGCGTTGAACCGAAGGCTGAGCTGGCAGAAAAGGTTACGCTGTTCTACGGAAACTCGATGGTGGAACGTCTGTTGGAAGACGGGGAAATGGAAGCGCGGCTTCAAATCGCCCACCCTGATGAGCGACTGAAAATTCGCAGTCTTGCCTGGACCGGAGACGAGGTGGGTAATCGCCTGCGCCTCGAGGGCTATGCCCAGCACATGAAAAATCTGCTCGCAAAGTGGCCGGCTGAAACGGTCGTGCTAGGCTACGGGTTGAACGAATCTTTTGCTGGAAAAGAGGGGCTCGCGGATTTTGAACAGCAATACCGTCAGCATCTGAAACAGCTTTCTTTGACGCACCCGGGCTCACGGGTTGCCTTCCTTTCGCCAATCGCAATCGAAGGCGGCACCGATGAGCAGAATGAAAACGTAAAGCGTTATAGCGATGTGGTCGCGAAGCTGGCGGCCGAGAATAAAGCTGATTTTGTGGATTTATTTTCACCAACGCTGGAGGCCTATGAGAAATCTGATGCGAAACTGACCGCGCAGGGAATTCATCTGAACGACGCGGGAAATGAAATCATCGCGAAGATCGTCGCAGTGGCTCTCGGCGGCACTTCCGAACCGGACGCCGCGCACCTCCGGGAAGTCAAGCTCGCCTCTGCCGCGAAACACCAACGAGTCGCCGAAGTGGTTCGGCCAAAAAACGGCGTCGTCTATTTCGGTGTGCGCGCTCGTCCTGAGGAATACGCCGATGAAATGCCGCGCTACCACGAAATGATTCGTCTGGCTGAAGCTATCGTTCATGATCTCGCCAAAAACCCTCAGTCAAAATTTGCGGCACAGGAAAAACCTTCACTTCCGCCGATGGCAGAAAAACCAGGCCGGGATGACGGGGACCGGACAGGCATTATCAAAAGTGTTGCTGAGCAGCAAGCTGAGTTCAAAGTGGCTGACGGATACGAAGTGAATCTTTTCGCATCC
>Ga0307488_10001532_pt1 | contig 19304 bp, 23 predicted proteins | sample SB02metaG_FD_202248 | JGI IMG/M metagenome (GOLD analysis project Ga0307488, IMG submission 202248) | Sea-ice brine microbial communities from Beaufort Sea near Barrow, Alaska, United States - SB 0.2 | ecosystem: Environmental > Aquatic > Marine > Coastal | place: USA: Alaska | collected... | reverse complement strand
TATCTCAATTGACTTACCTTGATCAATGATGTCTGGGTTTTCTTCTGTGCCTAATCTTCTTTCTATTGCCATATTATTTTCTGTTTGCCATTAATGATTGTGATAATTTTTTAATATTATTTCCCACCGATGGTAAGTTACCAACAATAGTAGGATACATGATTTTACGATCCAATTCAGCTTCATCAGGACTTTTGTATCCTTCTATTATGCCTGATTCGATTGCTGGTTTAAATTTTTCTACCATTTCTTGAGGAGACATAATCTGCTTTGTTTCTGGATCATAGCTTGGCAATAAATATTCTTTGCCGTTAATATTTAACCCCATAATTTTCATTGTTACTGTCTCTCCGCCTCTGGGAGAAACTTCTAAACCCTGTCGACCAGAGCCGACCACGTCATTGTGATACGATTGCAAGAAGGTTTTGTTTTTTGAGAAACGGCTGTTATCGCCTTTATTTTCAATCATTAATGTAATACTCTTTTATCTTGTTTGGTTTGAACCAAGTCTGTTAATTCGCCTTCAATAATGTATCCGTCTACCTCAGCAATTAATTCAGCAGTTTCTAAGTTTTCTGCGTGTATCTTCGGTCCGTCAAAAGACTGACCGTCATGGTAAAAAGTTGTAACAAATATTTTCATCAATAATAACTTAGTTTCCTTCTGTCAAATGATACCTCATCTTGATAGTCTGTGCCTAGCTCTATTAGACCACCTTGCCTAATTCTCATTAGAGCCATGGTTGCGGAATCCGCAAAGTCATCGTTTTCTCCGTAGGGAAAAGAAGCCATTTCTTCTATTACTTCTTCTGCAAAAGCATCTTCTGTTGCCCACACCATGCCACTCTCAAACATTGGTGAAACTGAGTTCATTCTGGCTATTTTGTCTTGCCCTCTGCTTGGAGAGTAAGATTGCACAGGTATGCCTATTTTTCTTAACTCTTGTGTTAAAGGCGTGCCACTGGCTTTTGCCTCAATTAAAACAATGTCTGGCTCCCAGTATTTATATTCTTCTAAAGCTATGCTTTTAAGCTCTGGAAAGTCCACTCTGTGTCTTGTTGCGTCCAAAAGTATAATGGCTGATTCATCGCCCTCATCGGGATTAAATATGCCCCATGTCGTTATAGCCGAATAGTCAGCAGTTTCTTTTGCACTAAATGCGGTATCGTAGCTTTGTATGACACATTCGCATTCAGGTATATCGTCTTTCTCCCAAGTTTGCCACCACTCTCTTTTAATGATCGACCCACTTTCTGCGGTTGGATTCTGCATCCACTGAGCATTCCACTTGGATATTGGCAGTGACGCTTTAACACCAAGTAACTCTTCTTTCTTCCAAAACTCTCCCCACAAAGGTTCGTCAGAGTCAGGCATGATGGCTGGAAACTCTACCAGCTCCCACTGATCTGCATGTTCTTCGTTTTGTCTTTTTAACAATCTACCAGCCAAGTCTTTGGTTGACCAACGGGTCATGACCAAAATGATAGTACCGCCCGGTTGTAACCTTTGCCGTGGACCTGATGTGTACCATTCCCAAGCACCGTCCATGGCAGTTGGAGACATGGCATCTTGCTCTGAGTGAGGGTCATCAATAATTAATAAATCTGCACCACGACCAGTGATGGCACCACCAACACCTGAATAGAAAGCTTCACCGCCATCATTGGTTGTCCATCTTCCTGCTGACTTGTTGTCACCCGACAGGCTAATGTTCGGAAAGACCGATTGATAGTCTTCCGAGTCAATAATATTTCTAACTCTTCGACCAAATCGTACTGCTAGTTCTGCGGTGTGAGTGGCTTGAATAATCTTAAGAGATGGGTTTAAACCCATCATCCATGCAGGAAAGAATGTAGATGCAAATTCTGATTTAGAGTGTCTTGGTGGTAAGCAAACAATTAATCTTTTGAGTTTGCCTTGTGCTATGCGGTTAAACTTTTCGGCAAGGATTTTATGATGCCTACCCATGATAAAACCTTGCCACATTGCTTGAACAAATTCTAAAAAATCATGCCGACATTTTTCATTGCCTTTAATGTTTTTCCACTTTTCAATAAGTGTTAAAGCTTCTATCTGCTCATCTTTGGATAAAATATCGAATGATTTTATTTTGTCTAAATCTAGCATATCAGGTGGGAAGCTGGACAATTTCAATAGGGGGGAGAATCACCAGCTTCCCGAGACATGAGTTTATGAGAGAGAGGAGATATATATAGATACCCACAAGAAACATGTCAATCTTCATTTTCACACAGTTCTTCTTGTTTTAATAGTCCTAATACGGCATAACCTGCTGTGTCAATCCAGCTGTCTTCATGGCTTGGATTTTGCGAAATTCTAATTAGTTTCATGCAAAGCATGATATTTGCGGCATCACTGCCGTTAAGTTTTTCTGATAGTTTGTTGCCTAAAATAACATTACACATATCTGCCAAGTCATCAAAAAAATCATTGGAGCTACCATAATCGTCATCCCTTTCCTCTAAGATCGTCTGAAGCTTTATTAATGCTGTGTCTAAAGTAAAGGTATTTCGTTTGGTTGATTTCATAGGCTCCCTCTTTTGTTAAGTGTTGATTCTAACTTATTTTACTCCAAATCCAAAGGATTTAATTTTGGGGTTTTATTTATATAGTTTAGACAGTCTTGCAAAGAGGTTTCTGTGTCAATTGCTTTCAAGTTATCTTCTGTTTTAGCAAACTCTGTTAAGTTTTTTTTGCTATTAAATGGCATAAATATAACCTTATCAATAGACAAAGCCACAAAACAAAATAAATCTATTTGTCCATCGCCATATCTTTCATGTGAATCTTGCCTTGTTTTTTTTGCAGTTCTTCTTCCTGCACGCAACTCCCATCGGTAGAAATTTTTATTTCTTCTAAGGTAAGTTGAGTTGGTTGTTTTGACTTGTACTCTGTAAAGTTCGCCCTGATGGTCTAGTATTAGGTCACTTCTGTGGGCTTGTGGAGCTAAAATGACAGAGTCGCAAAATCTCAGCAAGTATGATGCTGCCAAATATTCACCTGCTAACGCTATGCGTGTAGTGGCATGTGGCAAACTGACTCCTAAATTTTACCCCACTCCTTACCTTCAAAGAGAAGAGATTCGGCATTTCGCCTGCGAGTTAAACCCTCAAGCACTTTTCCGCCCGCTTTGTTCCATCTTTTTATTTGAGCTGGCACGTTCTCATAATCAGCTTGGTTTAAAACTTTTAACATGGTTGAGCTGTTTAAATTGGTTGGACCCAAGTTGTAAGTCCATGAAACCAAAGCATCAAATTGATTTTGATTTAAAGGTACTATTACAGCATCCTCTACATGGTTTTCGTATTCTTTAATTTCTTCTTTGAGCCATTCTTCGGCTTGCTCTTTTGTGCAAGTGTCGCCCATTTTCACATTTTTTGTTCTGCCATAAGCAATTGTAGGAACTCCAGCAGCACATGTGTATGCCCTCATCTCGCAACCTTCAAATTTTTTAATAAGGCATAAGCCTTCTTCTGAAATATGCATTATCCGTTGAATACGCCTAGAATAAATGCGGTTAGCAAGGTAGCCATAAAGCCGAAAGAGCCAAACAAAGCCATCTTTAGCGTTCCATTTAGATCGTTCATTTCTTGTTTTATCTCTGCTGTTTCTTTGAATATGGTCTTCCATCTTTCTTCGCATTTTGCCTCGTGAGAATTTAACTGAGAAGAAACTGATTGCACTGTGGGTTTAGCTACCATCACTGTTTCCTGTATTAGAAGCACCAAAGTAAAATGATATTACTGCCGATGCTAAGCCACCTAAATAACCAAGCACTAAATTAATTAATGCCTCGCTGTTTTGTTCTGGTGGCTGTAAAGTAACTAAGAATATATAACCCATAAAACCACCAACAACAGCAATACCCATAATACGAGCAGTCCAGTCTTTGCTAAACTTGCCTCTGGCATCTTGTTTGTCTGCTGTTTCTAATGCAAAGATATCTACTTCTAGTTCTTTCATTTGCACTTCAAAGTTTTGTTCTGCTTTTTTAAGTTCAAGCATTTGTTCTGGTGTGGCTGATTGTATGGCTTGATTGATAGCTTTAGGTTCAGGTTTGCAACCAAGCACACCTGCTATAACAGATGCTGCTTGTCCGCCTAATGGTCCACCTAACGCTGAACCAAGCGTAGGGGCTAAAGCACCTACAACATTTTTAATTAAATTGAATTTCATATTTACCCTGCTAATGGATTTTTGTTATCTAGTTTACTTATAGCCTTGTCCAAACTTTGTATATCTGCTTTGATGGTCGCAATGTCTGTTTTGATCTCAGTAACATCTGGAACATCAATATCGTTTATTTGTTTTTCCAAGTATTGCACAGATGTCTCTATTGTCGCAAATCGTTCTTCAATAACCTTTTGAGCTTGCTCAGTATCACCGATGCCACCAATCTGGGCTTCTAAGTTATCTATTCTGTTAACGTAGGTAGCACCAGTGTAGCCAAAACCAGCTAAGGTTGTGACTATGCCAGCAAGAGCTATCAGTTGAGTTGTTTTGTTTTCAAACCAATTCATTCTTTGCTCCTATAGATTTGGCTGTAAATTTTTTAAGTCGGTCAATGTTCTGACGCTTTGTCCCGCTAAACCGTAAAATGCTTCAGTGTTATCCGACAATGTATTGTTAGTATAAATGTTTTTGGGCGTATACCAAAATTCTTTTTGTGGCAGATTGACAAGCCTGTAATCATTAAATCCTACTACAAACCCTATGTATGCAATAACTTTGTCCTCTGAGCCATATTGCCCTGTTTCTTCTTGATTTGTTTTTGCCTCATCTTGGGCATCTTTCATGTTTTGAGTAAGAATTTGATCTGCAATTTTATCTGAGTCTGAGCTGTTGTTATCAGACAATAGGGAAGACTCAATCTGAGTATCGTTGTTTCCTGAAGATGTATTGGTAATATTGCTTACAATAATATTTGTATCTGTGGCAGAGTCATTAGAGTCTGTGGAAGCGGAAACGCTCATTTGTAACACTTGATTGTTTTGTGCTGTGGAAGACGCAAACTGATCCGACATACTTGGGGAGCTACTCAAAGATATGCCACCGTTGTTTGAACCAGAAGAATTAGAAGAATTATTTGCAATATTACTATCATTTTTATTGGAACCACTGACGCTATTTTTAGCTGTTCTAATGGTGGATGAAACAACACGCAGTGCTACATTTCTGGTTAGTGAGCTTTTGCCATCTTTGCTTTCAGCAAACAATTCTTCAGCGACTTCTTCTTTTTTTTGTTCTTCTTCTCTTTCTTCTCTAGCCTCTGCAACTTGTTCTTCGATTTCTTCTTCAATAGATTGTGGCTCTAGTTCTTCTTCTATTTCCTCTTCAAAAAAAGGCTCAGGCTCTTCTTCTATTATCCTTTCAGGTTCTGGCAAGTTTTCTACTAGAAAAGTTTCTTGAAAAATAAACTCTTCGACCATGTTATTTTCACGAGGCAAGAAAGTTTCTTCTGCCCTTGGTTCAAAATTTTCTACAGCTTGAATTGGTTCGAAGTAAGGCTCTGGCTCGTTAAAGTTTTGTTCTTGTTGCTCAAAGAACATTGGCTCTTCAAATGTTTCTATAGGCTCTTCTACATAACCAAATTGTTCTTGTTGGTTTGCAGACGGATTGCTGTAATCTAGCTCTTCTTGATAACCGTAATCAACTTCTTCTTGAAAGTAAGCCACAGATTCTTCTTGCTTGTAGCCATTACAGGAAGGTGAGTATTGAGGATCAATATCGCATTGCTCATTGTCGTATGCTTGCCAATATCCAGCACAGCTAATATCGTTTAAAGGATTACTGCAATCTAGTACATCACCCACAAAAAGTGAGCCACCGTTTTCTAGGTTTTGGTTTTTGTCTGAGTTATTCCAGTCATAGTTGTAACACTCTTTAGAATTATATTGACCTGTATTACATTCATCGTGGAAGTAATAGGTTTCAAACTCATCTTCTTTGCCCTGTATGCCTATGAACACATCGTGTTCTTTAATATCTAACTCACCATATCTAGCTTCATAAGAATCGTTTGGGTAAAGCCATAACTCAAAAGTATTTTTAGAGTCTCTGTCATACTCCCACATCTCATACCAACCAAAAATAACTTTGTCATTAAACTGCTTGGCTAACATATCAGAGTTATCCCGCATAATTAAATCAGTCCAAAACGGATACATCGTATAGTTGGTGTTAGGTTCTGGGCTGGGATTATATTGTGTACAGTTTTTTTCCCAGTTGTTGCCTGTTGCCAATGCACCAAATATTAAACAACCGTTACTAGCCATATAGGCTTGATCAAATGTTTCGCCAAAGAAATTAAAATCAAACCCAATATCAAACACTTGTGATGTACCGTCATCATTTGCTGACATATCAGTGGCGTTATCTAGGCGTAAATCCCAGATGGGTTTGTCTTGAATAAGGGTAGTAGTTGTTTGGCTTAAAACTGTAACGCTAAACAAACACGCTATTGCGTAGCATAAAATTCTTTTTTGCATTGCCTTTTAGTTTTAGTTTTAGCTGTATAAATAACCTTGACTGCCCCAACAACATCTTTGTTTATCTTGTCTCTGTTAGGGTTTCTATCGTTTGTGCATTGCTGTATAAAAAATTTTTCTTGCTCTTTAGCATCAGGTCTTTTAGATGCATTGACTGCCCAAGCTTTAGTGGCTTCTTTACCTATCTGACCTTGGTAAGGGCAGGGAGTACCAGCCATTTCCATAGCTTTAAATACTCTTTCGTCTTGGCAAAGAATAGATACTGAGGCTACTTTCATCCCGGTGTCGTAGAGATATTTTGAAAGTTTTAGACGTTCGCAGTTTTTATCTGTAACGGTAGCACCTGTAGAGAAACCAAAAACTTGCCCTTGGAATGCACCAGAGCGACCAACGGTACATAAGTCCTGTGAATAAGACATTATAGATGGTGCTATTGCTGATGCTGGGGGAGCCTTAGACCTTACGTTCTGGTTGATAGTTTGAGTCGAATTTGATTCGTTAATGTTTCTATTCGTGTTATCAGATATGTTGTTATTTTGATTAACATTTTTGTTATCAGTTGTAACATTTGAATCTGACGTTGAAGTATTGACATTTGTATTATTCGAAGTGTTGACGTTAGTATTATTCGAAGTGCTTGCGTTAGTGACATTTTGATTGACCGTTGAATTTACATTCGATGTAGAGGTCGAGGTGTTATTGTTATTGTTGGTGTTAGTGTTGACATTGTTTGACGAAGAGCTACTGGTGTTGTTGTTCGTGTTTAAATTTGTGTTGGTGTTTGTACTTAAATTTGTGTTGTTGTTCGTGTTTAAATTTGTGTTGCTGTTCGTGTTGTTGTTAGTATTTGTGTTTGTGGTGGTGGTTGTATTTTCTGTTTCTAGGCTATTGTTTTCACAATACTGAGAGCCGTTAACACAAGCTGTGCCAGACTGTTGGCTTGATTGTGCATTAACATTTATTGAAAGTCCAATTACAAGGGTTACCAAAAAGCCAATAGCAGACCAAGCAATTAATGTGTCGTATTTTTTTTGCCCGTAAATCATGTAAAAAATATATCACATTTCATATTTTCTACTAAGCCTTTCAAATGACTAATGTTAATTATTTTTATATAAGTGTTGACATGAATACTTAAAAGTGTTACCATCTGTTAATAGATTTAGAATGAACTTTATCTATTTATGGAGAATCGTTATGAAAAGCACATTACAAAAGTGTTATGAGAAGATGACCATGATCAAGCATAACCCAGATCAGCTTCGGTTGATGGCGGGTAAGTTTGATAATGGTGAGGCGGCTGTTCTTTTGGTCTTAGACGATGACGGGGGTGGCACCAGTGTTACGCCAGTTGCAGTCATGCTTGACCAAGCTCGGATTGATACCTTAAATCCTGACTGGGAATATTCCAAGAAGATTTACAAGGTGATTGAAGATGCCACTCGCATTGACAAGAGAACCAAGGTCGGTGACTTTGCGGGTCAGTTCATCATGATTGATGAGCTGTTTGATAAGGCTGATTTCTAGTAGCTAACTACTTCTGATAAGCCCCTCCTTATGAGGGGTTTTTTATTTCTTAAACTTAGCTGTAACTTCTTTCCAAAGTTCAGGTTTAAATTTTCTTACAGACAATCCAAAGACTGCTGTAATAATTACTAACGGTATTAATATGTCCATATTATTTTCCTCGGTTTTTTAAAATTATATACTAATTTCTCTTGGCATGAACGATTCTTTGTTCGTAATTATTAAAATCTTTCGGATCACTAAAGTGTATATCACAAGCAATAGACAGCCTTGGTTGGTCGTTTATGTTCTCTTTTACACCATGAAAAAGGTGACAATCAACTAAATGCAGTTCACCTACTTTGTTGCGGACATGACCTATATCATCATAATATGTAAAACAATCATCAGAACCTGATATAAATATGTTACAAGAATAAAAAATATTTTCAGGCTCTCCGTGATTGTGCATCGGTATCTCCTCACTTTTATGAAGAACATTACCCCAACACTGAATCCAACACTCATCTTCATCCTGCATAATTGGCAAGTTAAAAAACTTTTCTACCATGTTAATTTCAGGTATGTAATTTAAAAAATTATATTTAGAATACCTTGCGGTTGTTCCTGTGTAGTATTCTGTGCTTAATGGCAATGCAAGTATTTCCTGTTCTTTTTCTAATAAAGTTTTTTCTATTAACTTACATTCTTTTGCGGATAAGAAGTTTGGAATCTTTATGTGCATATATTTATTACTGTAGCCAAAGCTAAAACAATTCTATCTTTAGGAGTTACTCCATCTTCAGGATGATGATATAAACCTGAGTGCCAAAGATACCATTTGTTTATTTCAGGATTTATTTTAAAGTCTGTAAAATCAGTGCCTAATTTTGTTGGTGTGATATACATCAAAGCAGAAAACTGTAAACCTTTTTCTTTTTTAAACATATGGTTATGAACAACATTCTGTAATTGAGTGCCTTTAGATGCATAGTAACCCCATACATTTTTTTTCGTAAACTCAAAGTTATCTGTACCTAAGTAAGTTTCAAAAAGGTTGTTGATAGAGTCATCAATAACTGTAAAGGCTTTATCTATGTTTAAATCGCTTTGTATTTTTGGATGTTCACACACCTCATCATCACAACATTTAGTTTCTTTCGTATATCTAATTAAATCTTGTTGAAACTTTAAATTGTTTACTTTTGATATGTGAGAACAGTCAAAGACTTCAACCATTTGATTTATACCAACTAGGCAACCCAATCATAGGTCTGCCATCAAACTTGTTAAATTTTGCTTTTGGACTACTAGCATCGTTGTAATGTAGGAACACTTGTCCGCAATCTTTACCTTTAAATGTTTCACGCCAATGCTCTAATTCACAACCACGATACATAAGCATATCACCAGCCTCGAGTTTAACCTCTATACCATCCTTGCCTTCTTCACCTGAAGGCTCTAAAAAGATTGACCAGTCATCTCCACCTAGATTCATAGTGGTAGATATCTCGCAAGAGTATCTGTCTTTGTGTCTTTTTAGCTCGTCACCTTTTTTATAGATTCTAGCGTACGAATAAGTTTCAGTTAGTTTAAGTCCTGATTCTTTTTCCATTACAGGCTTAACTTTTTGCAATAAAGTTTCCATCACTATATCGCTATAATGCGAATAAGTTTCTGGTATTTGTTGGTCGTTCCAGACCCCAAAGTATTCAGTAAATTGTGAGATATATTTGTCATCAAACAAGTGCCTTGCGACAGCTCGTTTGTTTAAAAAGTATTGATAACAAAAATCTGCTAACTCTGCTGATATAGCACTTTTAATTACTTGGTATTTATTTTTTTTAAAGCTCATCTAAATGGGTATCCTAAATTCCAACATACTAAAGAGTTTCGTATGCCTTTGGTTACTGGTTTAACTCTATGCCAAACAAAAGAAGGAAAAACTATTACGCTACCTTTCTTTCTAATTTCTTCGCATACTCTTGGTTGTGAGCCTTCGTCTGTGTTTCTAAAATCAAACTCTAAATCTCCGCCTTCATATTCTTCAGGATCAGTCAGCGATACTGTCATACTAAGTTTTCTTAACTTACCATGTGTGTTGGCATTTTCAGGGTGGTTATAAGGTTCTTCGTAGGAGTCGCAATGCCAATCATAAAATTGACCTTTTTTGTATTCGGTGAATTGACAAGATTCTGTCCAATCCCATTCAAAATTCCAACCAGCACTTGCATTTGCTTGATGTATGTAGGGTTGTATTTCTTTGTATATCCATCGGTCATTCATCCAAACAACATCAGATTTGCGTTTCTTTTGAATGTTTTTGAGTTCTAGTTTGGTGAGATTATCTTTATCACTATTACCTGTAAGAGCAGTCTGTTTTTCTTGCTCTTTACCATATCTAATAATTTCATCACATATTCTTTCAGGAATAACCGATTGGAAGTACCAATAATAATATTTTAGATTCATCTTCTCTCTCTTTCTTGAGAAATTAGTATAGCTAAATGCTAGCTATAAAGATACTTAAGTCCAGTTACCTGCTTTTACTTTTTGATAAACAGTCCTTAAATCCCAACAGCTTGATGTTCCTGTGACATAATTTACTTCTGGCTCATTAACGATAACTGTACCTGAACCACCAGGCATAACAACAAGTGGTCCGTGACCCTCAGCTGCTGCTCCACCTCCACCTCCAGTGTTAATTGTACCTGCTGCTGCTTGTGGTTGGTCGGTTGGAGGAAAACCTAAAGCATATCTTCCGCTTTGTCCGCCACCGCCTAATCCACCTGCTGATGTCCAAGGTGATCCTGCTGGTCCTGGTTGATAAGAACCAGCTCCACCACCTGCTCTAGTAACATCTGAACCTGAGATAGATGAAGGTGAGCCATTTCCACCAGTACCACCAATATATTGAAAGGGTGTTGCAGGTGTTGGTGTTTGTCCAGCAGCTCCAGCACCGCCTCCGCCGCCAATACCGCCGCCTTGAGAACCGCCGCCTGGATTTCCTTGACCTGGAGTTCCCGCTCCTCCTGAAATAAAACCTCCTGCTCCACCACGATAAGACCCAGCACCAGAACCGCCACTTTGTCCTACTTGTGGTGCTCCTGACATACCTCTGACTCCTCCACCACCACCTATAGCTGTAAGAGGTGCTGCTGCTCCTAGAATTGAATTTGAACCAGGATCACCCCAAGTATTGGCAGGTATTGCTCCTTCACCTCCATTAAATCCACCTGCTCCACCTGCTCCTACTGTTATAGGTACTGGGCTTAAAGGCAACGGATGAGAGGGTACTTCTAAATATCCACCAGCACCTCCGCCTGACCCTTGCATAGCTGCACCGCCTCCACCTGCTAAAGCTAATACCCAAGCATTTGTTGTTTTTGGTTGAGCTGTAAATGTACCTGAAGAATTAAATGTAGTAATTTGTTGAGCTTGTGTTCCTGCTGCTGTTGTTTGTGCTGCTCCGACTAATCTAGGCATATTATGTCCATGATCCTGCTGATACATTTTCGTATACAGCTTCTAAGCTCCATACTCCTGATGTGTTTTCTAAAAAACTAACTGCTGGTTCTTTGATAATTACTACCCCTGATCCACCTGCTCCGCCATTACCGCCACCAGTTGCTCCATCTTCTCCACCACCACCTCCGCCAGTATTAGCAGTACCTGCGCCTGCTGTTCCTGAAGATGGTTGCGCACCTGGTCCACCACCACCTGCTCCTCCTGCTCCAGCAGCACCTGGAGTGTTTGTAAATCTTCCACAACCACCGCCACCCCCTGCTCTTGTAACAGATGAACCAGTAATAGAAGAAGCTACACCATCTCCACCAGGATAACCTCTTTGTGGCAATGCAGGGCTTGGACAAGAAGTACCTACTTCACTTGCTCCACCACCGCCTCCGCCACCATTATTTGAGCCACCATTATATGTAGCACTGCCACCTGCAAAACCTTCTCCTGAAGTTCCTGCTCCACCTGCGTTTGAATATGAAGCTCCGCCACCCGAACCTCCAGTTCTATCTCCGACAAAACCTGCTCCTCCGCCACCTACGGTAGTTACACTATTAAAACTTGAAGTTCCGCCCCTTGTTCCGTTATTTGATACACCGCCTACCCCACCAGCTCCACCACCGCCAACTACTACTGGATAACCAGTAGCTCCTGAAACTGGGCTTAAAGATTCTGCTGATGCTCCGCCACCTGATGATTCACCTGGAACTGATGAACGATAACCACCTGCTCCGCCACCGCCTGATCCTGCACCTTCTGCACCGCCACCTCCGCCACCTGCGACAATAACATATTGTACTGATGTCGTTAATGCTGCCGTGGTTAAAGTACCGCTTGAATTGAATGTTGTTATAACCGCATCTTGAGTACCTGCTTCTGGCTCGTAATCTATTCCAACAAACCCACCATTTAGACTAGCCATAGTTAGACCTCATTCCATTGCAGATTAGTAGCATCCCATGTGTAATCAGTTGAGGTTATTGGATCAACAGTTAAATCATTTGTTTGACCTAACCACTGTAAATTTGGTTCATCCCAAGATTCAGAAACTGGTAAGCCACCTATTTCTGTAACAGTTGGAACTGGTACTGGTGCTTTCCAATCATCATTAGAGTCTAATGACCAAGATGGATATGGTTGAGGTGTTATAAATTTATCTTTAGAAGAATCGTAAGAATAACCAATACCTGCGTATTGTTTTCTAAAATTACTGTTGTATGAGGTTTGTTTCCAAGCAACACCAGTAGGGTTGTATGGAACGATTGTTGCTACAAATGTTTCTGCTTGAGTGGATTCATCACCACCATTGGCATCTACATCATCGTTGGATATTACTATTACTTGTAATACTTCGTTGCTGTTATTAAGTTCTGCAAAGTGAGCCATATTTTAACTCCTTAAGCGTCATCTAGTTCTTCGTAACTAATGGTGTAAGTTAAATCGCCATTGGCACTTGCACCGCCCTCTAAGATATCTGATTCTTCAAGGTAGATGCTTGAGTTCTTATCAATAAGAACCAAGGTAGCATCTGCTGGAACAGAGATAGTAGAAGCAAATAAAACTACCGAACCACCACTTTTAATAATTCCCATTGTTACATTAGCAGCGTTAGTGCCATCAATGTTTGCAACGATAATGTTATTGATTTTAATTAGCTTGTTACTTGCACAAGTTAATAAATCAGTTGTTAGTGTAGTAGTTAAAGCTCCATTTATACTGTTACCGTATATCGAAGTTACATTTACTAAATTTGGATTTGCCATAATATTGTCCTAATTTTATCCGAAAACTAAAGCCATTGCTATGGCTTTTCCTGTTGTTGCCACACCTGAGCCACCTATACTAAGTGAAGATGAGACGTTTAAATCTGTAAAGGCGTCAACAACTGCTGCACCTGAACCTGCACCGTCAGAATAAACAACAGCAACACTACCGTTTGGTATTGTTACGTTTGCACCTGCACCTTGAGAAATATTAATTGATTGCGAGCCACTTGTAGCATTCTCAATAATCCATATTTTTGAAACATCATTTGGAGCTAAAGTTAAAGTTCTGGTCGCAGTTAAAGAAACTCCTGAAGTAACTTTAAAATATAGACTACGAGCAGGGTCTGTTAATCCATCTGCTATTGTAGTAGTAGCATCTGCGTCTGACCCAAAAGATGCTTCGGTTCCGTAACTAAAAGCTTCTGCTATTAATTCTAAATTGGTGTTCGTAGAAGTACCCCAAGTTCCGCTTTCGTCACCTGTTGCGATTTCCTTGAGTCTTAAATCATTTACATAAGTTGCCATTTCTTACCTCTGAGCATTTATTATGCCACGTTAAATTGGTTATTGTATATTAAATCAAGCAGCAATTTCAGTCCAGTTTGGATTTTGACTGTCATTAATCGGTGACCATATATTAAGTGTGCTAAGAACACCTGTAGCCGAAACACCTGTAAGCGTTGCTGTTGCTCCTGCTCTTGGTGTTAATAAAAGTGGACAGGTGGCAAAAGCCTCTTGAAGTGAAGCTACAAATATTTGATTATCAGTAATAGTTGTTGCTGTTCCTACAGCACCTGTTCCTGCTAAACCTGTTGTAATAATAATCGTAGCTTCTGCATCAACCAATACTGAAACATTGCCTAAAGTAGCAACTAGCGAATTAGGTATAGATACGATAGCTTGAGCTTCTGGGGTAACTGTACCTAAAGCAGAGGTTCCAACCTGACTGGCTGGAGTAATGTTTGCTTTACCAGTTACATTAGTTAAAGTGCCTAATGCTGAGGTGCTTGCTAGTCCTGTTAGAGTAGCGTTTGCGTCAGCGTTGATTGTTACTGAAACTGCTCCTAGTGTAGCTGTAATGCCAGCTACTGCTGCGACTGCTTGGGCATTTACTCCGGGTGATGTTAGGATAGCGGTTGCTGATACACCTGTAATTTCTAAGGGTATAGAGCCTTCGCCCCACTCAAGTTGACCCCAAGTGCCTCTGCTCCAACCGTTTAAATTAGCCATTGAGCTTAAACTTTAAGTCGTAAATAGCCTTGTCGATTCCGCCTCCGCCTGCTCGCATTTCAGGTATAAAACCGCCTGCTAGACGTGTGCTTGGTCTGCCAACAGATTGCATTTGTGGTTGTTGAATTTGACTCATAACATTTCTGGCTGAGTTGCCCATAAAATTGTTGGGTAAATTCGGCTGTGGTATGTCTCTGATTGATTGCAATTGATCTTGATAACTTACTGGCTCAGGAAAGCTCATGTTGGCTTCAGCCATTTTTCGCTTGATTTCTTCCATGTCTGGAATCTGCGGTATGTTCATTTTTGGCAACTTGGCTAGATAATCAATGCTTTGCTGAATGTCTTGAGATGGTGCTTGTGGCATTGGTTGTGTTGTAGGCAATTCATTGTAAGGGTTAACCATTGACTCTGTTTCTTGTCTTAGATTAAAAATATTTTTGTCTTCAAAAGGTGTTGGTTCGCCTACCGATCTGTTTTCTATGCCAACGGGTGCTTGAATTACTTTTGATTCGTCAAGAACACCATAGCCTCCTATGTCGCCAATTGGTAAAAAGCTGTTGTTGTTATCTACTGTTAAATCTCTACCGTAAGTGTTTTTATACCAATCCTGAAACAATCCTGATCTATCTTGAAAGCTGACCGTATTTCCTGTTGTTAGGTCTGTGTAGTTTTGTGGTCTGTATGCCATGTCGTGTGCCATGCCTTCTGTCTGTCTTTGGTACTCTTTAAACTCAGGAGATTCATAAAACATTTTACGGGCATCTTCCATGTTTACTTCAGTTGGTGTATCCGCCATAACTGGTGCTTGATCTGTGGCAACTTGCTCTGTCGGAGCTTGCATGCCTTCAATTTGTGCCTTTAAAGACGCAATTTCAGCCATTAAACCGTCGTATTTACTATCATTTTGTTGCACGGGTTGCTGTCTTGGCATCATCTGCATAGCAGAAATGTCGCCCAAACTTCTTTGTTGGGGCATCATCATGGGTTGTCTCATCATGAGTGGAGATTGTGCTGGTGGCTCTTCGCCACGGATGCGGGCTTCCATTGAGGAATAATCGTTCGGGTCAATACCCAAGTATGTTTTTAGATAATCTACTGCCATTACATTTCTCGTCTGTTGCCTTGGATTGGTTTATCCATGGATTTTACCTTATTTACTATACCACCTTTGTACATGACATTCACGCCTTCTTCAAGTATGGCTTTTCGCATTTCTTCGGTTATGTCAATGGTGGCGGCTTCGTGAGTTTTTAATCCTGCAGTATATGGGTCATCACCTTTTGTAACCTGTTTTAAAGAATCCAAATAATTTTGATAAATGGTGTCAATGGTAGACTCTTTATTTGGATATGTCTGATCTTCATAAAGAACTTTTTTTAACTTAGCCTCAGCATCTTTGTTGTATTTTTTTGCAAATTTCGTGGCTGACTTTGGAATTAAGCTAGAGTAAATAAGTTTTGGCTTCTTGCCTGTGCCACCTTCTGCTTCAATCTGATAAACTTGTTTGTCTTTGGTGGAGACGGGGATAATGCCTTTTTCTGCATCTTTTCTAACTATTGCTTCGGTTTTTTTGTCTAACCTTAAATCTCTTAACATGCTGTCAAGGTCGGCATAACCATCGGCTTTGTAGTTGTCTTGTATCTCACCTCTTTCAATCATAAATTTATCTGTATCGACTTTGTAGCCAGTGCCTTTTGTTTTGACTTTATACATACCTGCACTGTCTAAATTGGGAAGTGTGTTTCTTCTAAATTCTCCCATAAGATATGAGATACCTTGCCTAGTTTCTTGATTAATATTAGCAAGCTCTCTTGGTGAAACTGGCATATCATCAAGGGTTAGTTGATCGAATGGTTTTTTTGGGAAGAATTTAGGAGGAACAGCTAATGATTTGTGGTAAGCAGAATCACTACGTTCAGTGGCTTTGTAAAAAGCTTCAGTCATATTAAGAAACCCATCGTATGCTTCATCGTTGGTCATTGGGGTGGCTTCTTGCATTTTAGCTATGGATTCTTGTGTTTCTTGCAAGCGTCGTTTTTTGGCTCTTCTAATTCCCATTGCTTGCAATTCTTCAGCCACTTGAGTTGGGGTTAGTGGCGAGTCGGCTTTGCTAAAAATATAATCAACATTGAGCCTGTGATCTGGACTACCAAATTTCATGTAATCTTCATACGACATTCCACTATTTTCTGACAGGCTTCCAACACCTTCTTGATAATTGTATACGTTTGTTTCATTCATTGCGTCAGATTTTAGGTTTTGATTGAAATGAAAGACTTGCCATTTTTTTTGTGCTTGTGGATTGTTAACAACAAAATCTGTGTTTACAGAAACAAATGAGTTTAAGTCAGCATCGACCATCGGACCGTCAAGACGCATATTCGGGGTGCCGTCCCTAGACTCATATCTTATGCTATTAGGTGACATGGTAGAAACCATTGCTCTATCACGAGATCGCATAAAATCTTCGTTAAATTGTTGTTCGGCTTTGGTTAGAAATGGTACCTGATTAACTTCAATGCTGTCTATGTATTCTAAATCTTTGCTGTTTCTTCTAAGTTGAGTGGCTGGGTTGGTAAAAGCGACTCGCTCGTAATTGCCTTCGGCTGCTAATTTCATGATGTCTTTGACAGCCAGATCGATGAAATCGTTGCCCTTGTATGGGAAGTCAGGGAGGGTCTGGTTATCTTTGGCATATTTTTCTCTAAATTTGTTAAGGCTTTTTACTTCTTCATCACTTAAATTACCTATTTTTCTTGCGTTTATGTTGGAGCTAAATCTGGTTACATCTTCAAAATTATTAAGATTGGCTACCTCTTCTGCTGATAGCAGACCACTTGTGTCGTAGTTGCTATCCGCATCTAGTTTGATAATATCTCCATTGTCAGAAACTCTTAGGTTGTTATTGTTTTTAAAAATATCCCTAAGCTCTTTTACTGCTTGTTTTTTGGTATCAGGACCTATTTCATAATTAGCATTTGACTTAGTGCTTGAGGCGGTAGAATGCAAGTCTGATTGTACTTCTTCTACAAACAAGACCCTCTTGCCATCTTCGTCAATCCTGTCTGAAGTTCTGTAATGTAAAAGCTCATCGCCACCGCCAAAATGTTTATCTCCTTTGGATGAGTCATACCTTGTGGTTGTTTTGGGGTTTTCTATGTGAAGCGTGAACTCACGGTAGTTTTCGGCTCCGCCCATGGGCAGTCTATAGCGACTGTAATCATCATCACCGTATCTTGTGGGTAGCGTGGCTTCTCCTGTAAAAACGTCATACGGTGCTGTCTCTAAAAACTGATCAGAGTTTACTCCTGTGTCAAAAGTATTTGCTCCTTCTACGATGTCAGCGTTGTCATAGGCTTCAGCTTGAACTCTTGCTCTTGCGTCTGCTAGATCGTCAAAATATGCAACATCTGCTCCGCCACGGGTACCCAAATCACCACGAACAGGTTCGCCATCAACATACACTTGATAACCCATGTCATCGCTACCTGTTATTCTGTAAGAATAGCTTGTGTTGTCGCCTACAAATTCATAAACTCCGAATTGATTGCCATAATCGGGAGACATTCTAAGTTCAGCTGCTTCTTGTGCTATAGCGAATGGGTCTTCTTTTAAGGTTGGAAATTCTAGGGTGGCATTTTTGCTCTTCACCATGTTATCTACTAGGTCGACCAAATTGTAGTCACCTGAATCAATATCAGAGGCTCGAATTTCTAATGGCTCTCCGCCATCAGGCAGGTTTACTTTAATAAGAGTTTTGTCTGCGTAACTGTAAGCTTCAGGATTGAGACCAATAAAGCTCTCTAAATCTGCCAACACGGTTGGATTTTTAATGTTTTCGCTGTTCACAACAAAGCCGTTGCTTTCTAGCACTGGGTTGTTGAGGATAAAATCACTCTGCTTTTCAAGATCGCCTCCATACTCATCAGCCCAATAATTTGTCTCTTCGAAGTTTACCATGTCACTTGCTTCTTGGTCATAAGGCAATTCGTTGAGTGGATTGTCGCTCGAATCAGCTTGATAGGTCGGGTTGTCTTCACTTCTTTCAATCCGATAAACTTTTGGTCGGTTTGCATTAATGTGGGCAATAACATCCTCTTTGGTGAGATCGGGGTTGTTCCTTATCTGGTCAAAATCAATGTATTCGAGTTCTTTTGTAGAAACGCCCTCTCTGCCTTTTGCCTCCAAATACTTTATTAGGTCTTGTCCTGTGCCGAACCTCTGTGGTCCGAGAGCAGCTCTTTCTACACTAGAGATAAAACCAGCGTAGTCTTTGGTTGGTTGAGGTTGTATGTCACTAATTCCACCACCACCACCGCCTTGTCCATCCATGGTGTTTGATCTCATGCCTTTGCGTAACGATGGAAATGCTCCCATGATACCTGCTTTCAGCATTGATGGACCTTCACCGATTCCAATTAAAGAGCTAACGCCTGCCAAAGTTGACATGGCTCCTGACACTGGGTCTTGGGTGGTAAATTGTTTGACATCTCTTGGGTCGGATGCCATCAACATTTCTAGTTCTACGTCTCTTGGGTCTTTGAGTTCTCTGCCTGATTTTTCTGCAAAATATCTGCGTTCTTTCTCGTCAATGATGTTGCCCAGAACTGGGGTCATGTAGGCTGGAAACTGATCTGTGACCATGGGCAGCTCGGTAAAGCCTTCGTAAGCTTTGTCGCTGTCACCTTCTGCTAAGGCTTGAGCCACTTGCATGCGTTGATCGGAAACTAATTTTTTTTCTTTGGCTTTAAGAAAACCTTCGTAAGTTAAACCAA
>Ga0307488_10001531_pt1 | contig 19307 bp, 24 predicted proteins | sample SB02metaG_FD_202248 | JGI IMG/M metagenome (GOLD analysis project Ga0307488, IMG submission 202248) | Sea-ice brine microbial communities from Beaufort Sea near Barrow, Alaska, United States - SB 0.2 | ecosystem: Environmental > Aquatic > Marine > Coastal | place: USA: Alaska | collected... | reverse complement strand
TTAGAAAGACGCGGGGCTCCGCCGGATGGTTGGCGCGGTAGTGGGCGGACACGACCGAGCTTCTCGATTCAGCCTCCTCCCGGGTGGCATAGCCCTGCCGGCTGGAGGCATCCTTGAAGGGAAGGGTTTGGTGCTTGGGGGGCGCTGCCCCGTCTACGAGTTCGAGGTGGTACATGGGGTGTGTCCTTAGTTCTGGAGGGTGGATGCGTAGCGGACGAGATCCTTGCCGAGCTTCTTGTTGAGCTTCTCCCAGGCCTCGGCCTCACCGCGCTGGCTGGCGCAGTCCCAGCCCTTGCCCAGCTCAATGCTGGCAGGCACCGTGAGCTTCTTCGAGCAGTGGCAGCAAGAGCCCTCGTGCCAGACCTCGACGGCCTCGGGGAGGACGCCACCGTCCATGAGGCGGTTCCAGGTCCAGGGGAAGATGACCCGCTTGGTGCGGTCCATGCCCGAGGGCGGGCAGGCGGCCACCCGGTACTTGCCGCAGGCTCCGTTGTAGCGGTACTCCTGGTTGGAGCTAAGGCGGCGACCAGCCTGGAGGGTGTGGACGACCCGTGCGAGGAAGTCGGGCTTGTTGTCGACCCAGTGGCCTCGCGGTCCGGCCTCCACGGCCTCCAGGAGAGCCTTGGCACGGCGGACCTCGGTCCAGGGGGTCCAGGTGCCGTCGGCGTCCATGACACCCAGCCGGGTGTAGTGGGCCTTCCGGGTGTTGTCGTTGCCGGTGAAGACCAGGACCTGGTAGGTCTCGCCGTCGTCCTCGGACACGACCTTGTAGGTGGCGCGGTTTCCGGTGTCCCGGTTCTTGATGGTCGCGGTGGCGTTGCCGCCGGTGAGGAACTTCCAGATGGAGTCCCCCTTGAGAATCTTCGGGTGGCGGACCATCACGGGGGTCGCGGGGGTCGCAGTCACTACGCGTGCGGTGCGGGTCATTCTAAACTCCATTGCCGGCTCAGCCGGTCGTGGTTCGTTTTCGGAGGGGGGGGAGCCCGGAACGGCTCACCCTTCATATTCATTACGTTCTGAGGAGGGTTTCGGGAACTTAGCGAAAACCTGTGACCCCTCCTCGCGGGGTCACGAGGAGGGGTCGGGGATGGTTTCGGCCCTGTAGGGTTCTCATCGCCCCACGGCAGGCTCTGACACTTCGTCGTTGAGCCGGTCGACGGCTCCCCAGGCTCGGGTGAGCCGGTTGTTGGCTCGGCGCAGAGCGTCGGAGAGGGCGATGTGCTCGGCCCGGAGCTGCCTGACCTCTGCTTGGAGGTCGAGGGCAGCTTCGGTCAGCATCACGAGGCGCGCTTCATCGGTGGGGTGGGAGGCTTCGTAGCGGGCACGGGCAAGGGAGGGGCTTGTCATAGTCGTGGGTCTTTCTTCAGTGAGTGCGGGGCATCAGCCCCTCACTTACAGTACGTTCCGGGCCGTGTTTTGGGAACTTAACCCCTCGGCCTGAACGAGACGCTGAATCCACGGGGACTCGGACGGGTTTAGGCGGAACCGCACTCGCACCCCCCTCAGAAGGGGTAGTGCCCTCAACGGGCTCCCGAACACCGACTCGAACCCACCCTCACGACCGGCCACATCCCCCGTTACAACCCTGGCACCGGGACCCACGGTGCCCCCGGGGCGGGGGTCAGCGGTCCCCCTGCCCAGCTCAATGGGCACGAAGACGGGTACCAACGGGTAACAACCCCCCTCCACCCACCACCCTCGAGGGTGGAGGTGGAGGGTGGAGGTGACCTCAGAGGTGGAAGGTCGTGGGTGGGCTCCTGCCCGGAAGGAGAGCGAGGGTCCGGTTCGAGACCTCAAGGGCTGTCTCCCCTACCCGGTGATCAATAACTACGACCTCCGCCCCGGGGGCACCCTGGCGCTCGATGTATCGCTCATACGCATCACCGAGCCGACATAGGTACTCCTCAGAGATGACCTGTTCACTTGCTCGGCCACGCTGGCGGATTCTATCTAACGCCACAGAGACAGGGACCCGTAGGTAGACCATTACTTCAGGAGGAGCTACGACCTTACAGAAGCTCTCATACAAATGAAGGTACGTCTCGAAGTCTCGATCTGAGATGTTCCCCATCTCATGGTTCACTTCAGCGAACACTACATCCTCATGAAAACAGCGATCCAGCAACACCGTGCCCCCTACGAACACCGTGCCTCTCTCGGAAGGGCCGGTGCTCGCAGGTGGTGGGGCCCCGGTGAGAGCGAGAGCTTGCTGGAACCGGTGAGAGACCATGAACACTTGAGCCGCGAACGCCCACCGCTCCGGGTCCTTGTAGAAGTCCTCCAGGTACGGGTTGGTTGTGACCGGTTCTCGGATCACGATCCAGCTGAGGCTCTTGGGTAGCTTGCTTCGGGCCAGGGAGAGATTCTCACACAACGTGCTCTTGCCTGCCCCTATCGTTCCGGACACGGCGACCCTCCTCGGCGCACCCGTGCTTCGGGTAACCATAGGAACCGTGTTCGCTTGGTCTTGGTCTTGTGGGGCCATCTGTGTTCTCCTCCGCGTGGGCCGTACTACGATAATACGATAAATAGATACCCTATGGACCGTCCACATATAGGCTCTCGACACAATCGCGGAGCCGAAGACTTCCCCCGCTAACGTAGACAAACGACCGGAGAATACGATGACCCCCAAGACCCGAGGTGCTGTTATTCGCCTTGCTTCCTCTCTGGAGAAGGGCTCCCCTGAGCGTCGCCAGTTGATTCGGGCCGTGATTGCCGCCCCGAAGTACAATGAAAAGGATCTCGAAAAGACCCTCGACAACGCAGGTCGCCTTAGTGGGGTAGACCCGTCGATCGCGGCGTACCTCGTTGAGACGGGCCTCAAGGACGGGGATGAAAGGGATGACAAGATCCCTATGGGCAAAGCGAACGTCTCAGCCGGGAAGCTGAAGCCCTCACAGACCACTATGACCCTGGACAAGACCCTCGGCATGGCGGTCGCGATGCTCCTTGGCAACATGCCGACCGGTGGGGATCTCGGAGCCATCATCTCTAAGGACAACCATATCCTTGATGGCCATCATCGTTGGTCCGCCTCCATCGCAGCAGGTGGCCCGGGCATCTCCGTCGGAGGCTACAAGGCTGACCTTCTCGGCAAGGACCTCCTCAAAGTTCTTAACGTCGTCACCAAGGGGAGGTTCAAGGGCCGCAACGGGAACCCCGGCAAAGGGGACATCAAGAAGTACACCCCCGCCAACGTCAAGAAGGCTCTCGAAAAGGGTCTAAAAGACGGGCTCCCCGGCAAGTTCCCGATATCCCCCGCTGACGTAGCCAAAGCCCTTGAGAAGCTGGGCGGCACCGCCGAAAAAGGGATCGAGCAGATGGCCGCGAACCTCGGCAAGATGAGCAAGGCCGTCCCGGGGTGGGCTCCTGCCCGGAAGGACATGCCGGTCATCGACGCCGATGAGATCTCCGGCGTCTCCAAGATCCTAAACAAGGGCGACGTCAACTGGAACAAGCCCTTGGAGGTATCCGAGCGCAAAGGAGCCCTCATCCGGCTTGCCGCCACCATGACGAAGGGCGACCCAATGCGTCGGGTGCTGCTTGCGGAACTTCAAAAGCAATCGGTCTACACAAAGAGCAACCAGGCCAAGAAACTGGACAGCAAGAACGGCTACGATCTCTGGGAGGACCCCATCCAGGGCGGGTGGGTGATCACCGACCGCCGGGGTCGCACCTACTTGGAGCCTTTCGGCCTGAGACGTGACGCGTACAAGGCATGGGAAATGCTCTAAGGAGCCTCACGCAGCAAGAAGGTGGTCTACCACCGCTCGTGAAAAGGCTTAGTTCGCGGCCTGGATGACCCCGGTCGTCCTTACCGTAACGACATCCAACTGCGCTCCCCCTTGAAGGGTGAATTGCGTACCGTTCAGCTGGCCGCCTCCGGCCAGTAGGCTTCTCACGGACAAGGCGGGAAGACCGCTCCAGGGGCCCAGCCTTGAGAACGGGCTTGATGACGTGTCATCCAGGATGTAGGCTGCCGCGCCATGAAGCTCCGTCCCCGGAACGCCGTCCGGGTTGGGGTCCGTTGCCGGGTCCGCGCTCGTAGGGGGCACGTTGTCGCCCATGAGCCCAGCGAGGTCCCAGTCCTCGGTCCTGGGTGAGCCGTCTTCGACCAAGAACCGGGTGTCCTGGTTCATGCCCATCTGCGAACCCGCCGGGAGCGGATCCCAGTTCGCGTTGCGTGCATTCGGGTACGTCACCGCTGTGCCCGGCCCGAGGTGCCCCTCGACATAGTTTCCACCGGACGCCATTAGGACTGACGTCTGGTTGAAGTGGGTGCTTGAGCCCTTGATGACCGGGCTCTGCCCCGCCCACTTTCCAGCGGGTCCTCCCGGGACCGTGAAGCTGTCCGAGGTCATCGCCCCTTCGATTCCGATCGCCGCCAAGCCGTGGCCCGGTCCGGGGGCATCGCAAATCGGGGTGATGTGAACCGAATCCCCGTCGACGACCTCGCAGTACTCCATGCCTGCGTAGCGGGACGCCGCTGTGTCCTTGAAGTTCACGTAGCGGTGCGGGTCATTCAGGACGAGGCTTTCCGCGTCATCCAGAACATCCGAGGGGTCGTTTATCTTGGACCCGAACTCAACCTCACGCGTTGTCTGGTCGTCATGGCTCTTCGGAAACGGTGGCGTCCCCTCGTTTAGCAAGGTGACTGAGCCCTCGATGGGCTGGGAGCACAGATACGTTTTGGTGACCGGCTTGCCCGGCGCAAACGTGACGGTCACTGGGTACTGCGCCAAGGGCAGCGGCACGGTCAGGGTCAGAGCCTGGGTCGAAGTCTCGAAGCTCCACCCGGAAGACGCCAGCACGACCCCGTTGACTTGGACGACGAACACCCGATCCGCGTACACGGCACTGTCGGAAACGACGACCTCGGTCGCGGTCCGGGACGTGATCGTGTAGACCTCTGGGGTGTCGTCGACCAGGAACTCGCCCGAGGTGATCTTGAACGCCCGGTTCAGAACCATGTTCTGAGGTGCGATCCCGAACCCGTCGTAGTCCCCCCGAATCCGGTAGCGCATGAAGGCCCACCGGCTTTGGGTCACAGCCGTCGGGGACGGGGACCCAAACTCAACCGAGCCCCGAGCTTCGGGCTTGACCGGCAGCTCCCGGTACTCCACGTTGACCCAGGCAGCTGACGGGTCTGTGGTCTCCGTCGCGAAGTCCCCGGTCGCCCCCGGTGGAAGAGGCAGGTCTGGCCTGTAGAACGACACGCCCCAGGTCGGGTCCAAGTACAGCCGACACTTGCAGTAGGCTTTCCAGTCCATCTCAACGGGCGTCGAAAGAAGGCTCGAGTTCAGAACATTTGGCGTGGAGTCCGAACGCGGGATCCGGTAGGAGTCGATGTCCAGGCCGGTGGTGTCCCGCAACCGGACTCCGAACGTCCGACCTATGGCGGACTTCACCGTGGGGGGCATCACCCTCAAGGGGATAACACTCGCCGAGTGGAGGGTGGCTTGGAAGGTGCCGTCACTCACCGCGCCAAACATCGCCTTGGAGGTTGAGTCCACCGCAGCAGGGCTAAACCCGGTCCACGGGGTGTTCCCAATCACCACGTCATCAATGACCAGGACGACGATGTCCGCGATGGGGTCCACCGTCACCCGGTACGTGTGAGCCTTTCCGTCAGTCCAATCGAAGGCGAAGGCTGCGACCTCCCCGTAGGTTTCGCTCAGGAGAATCACCCCCGTAGCGTCGAACCCGAGGCCGACCGGGCGAGCCACCGCAGCCGGACCTGGAGCTCTACCTTGTAGGAGTAGGCCAATGCCGCCCACGCCGGAACCGCCCACGGCACCGGCCTCAATTGAGACCCGAGCTTCGAGGATCTGCCCCTCTTCGAGGACCATTACGGAGGCGGGCAACGCCTTAGACCACAGGACCTGGTCCAGAATGCCCTTTGAGAACTTCAGGGTTTGACCCCGAACGAACATCGTAGGTGACCCGGAGCTCGATGCGGTGGACCACCCGGCTGCGACCGGCTCCTGAAGCCCCGAGAGGGACGCTTCGGGCAGGTCCGTAACCAAGGCCCGGTTATTCACCCCGAGCCCGGTAGAGGGGCTTGTGTGGCTCCCCTGGACGTACAGCAGGGTCCGAAGCTCGACCTCCCGCTTGGAGTCGTTGATTATGACGTCTACATCGCCTACGCCCAGCCGCCCCGACTCAACACGGAACTCCGTCTCAAGGTCCGTGTAGGTCTTCGGGTTCAGGAACGGCTCAACTCGTTGGTATGAGAAGGTCAGCCCGATCGTGGAGCTTGCTGAGGTGCTCTTGATGAGAACGTCGTCCCCGCCCGCATCTTCGGCCGAGTACCCGAACCCGCCCACGATGTACCAGGGGTCATTTGGGTCATCCTCGGGGAGCGTGTTCATCTCCGTGAGAGCGGTGAGTCCTTGAACGGTCTGAAGGGCTTTCTCCGGGAAGGAGTCGTAGAGGGCCAGGTCCCAAACCGAGGAGGACTCTGCACGACGGCTCACTGAGCCCCAGAACGACACGCCCTTTTCCGTTGCCGGTAGTAGGAGGGCCGTCTGAGCCGGGTAGGCTGGCGCTTCGGTTAGAACTCCGATCGAGCCGGAGATTGCCCCGCCGACGTAGGCGTGAACCGAGCCCCCTGGGAACACCGACTCGAAGCGGAGGGAAACCAGGCTCACGCTCCAGGGGACCTCAAACAGAGCCTCAAACTCGTTGTTTCCGAACAGGGTCGGGTCGGCCGGGAGACTCGGCGTGACCTCAAGCGTGACCGTCCCGTCAACCAGGACCGCCCCGCATTCCGCGACGGTGTAGACTCCGGCCTGCGGTCCGGAAGCGACCCGGAACCGGCCCCCGTTGTCGAACCCTTGGGGCAGGTTCTCGAACGGGATCGTAACCAAACTCTTGGAGATCGCGGTTGCGGGAGCTGCCGGCCCGATCTTCCAGCTGGCTTCAAGCTGGGGGTTCGCCCCGTCGGTAAGGATCCCTACATGCTGAACCCCGTCCACCAGGAGCGCACCGATTAGGATTAGGTGGCCCCCGTCGTGTAGCCCGAAGCCTACTCCGGTGAAAACCCCGTCCGTGACGTAGGTTTCGACCTTGAGTCTTGCGATGTTGTTGGTGGAGGTCGTTAGGGAGAGATCGAGGTCCCGCTTGTAGACCGCAGCGGCCCCAACCCCGTAGGGGCCGGAACTGGCGTCAATGACCCGGTAGGTCCCATCCCCGACCACCGCGCCACCGTCCGTTCCGTCGAGGATCCACGGGGTCGCAGAGTTTTGGGGTGAGGTTTGCCCGTTAAACGCCCCTCTTTCAGCCATAGCGGCTGCAGAAACCCCTCCCTCTGAGATTGCGTGGGGGTTTTTATTGAGCTGGAGGGTCGTTGGTTCGTTTAGAAGGGCTGAGTAGCCCCCCTTCTGAAAACCGATGTACCGGTGCCCGATTAGTTTGGGGGACCGGCGTTCCCCCAGGGGCAGGGAGATCGCGAGCGGGAAGCGGTTGTCTTTGGTGGTTCCCGTCGAAGACGCGGGCGTGGGGCTGACCGCCCCTGGGGTATGCCCGACTGCCTGGTCCCAGACGTTAAGGACCAGGCCTCTTGTATTCAGGCCCGCCATCTCCATGACGGGAGTCATGAACCAGATGTAGTCGATAGCCACGGTGAACGTGCCGGAAGCGGCCAACGGGATCGGTAGGAGCGGGTAGATCTCCCCGACGTAGGGGTTCACCCCCACGAGGTCTACCACGCCCCCGTCAAGGCGGACTTCTACGTCTTCCTTGGTAGCCGGGGTCGCGTCACCCCAGCCTCGAACCAGTGGCCCCCGCTTGGTGATGATCCGGTCGCGGGTGAGGACCGAGGACCCTGTGAAGGTCTTCGGGTAGTTGTGGATGAAGTTCCAAGCGTCCGTGAATAGCGTCGATGACGCAGTGAGGTCAACGTCTGAGACCTTCAGAAGGGAGACCTGGTGGCCGCCTTGAAGGGTGAACGTCACGCCGCCCGCGAAGGTCGGGGCACCGGTCGCGGAGGCCAGAGGGAACGTCAGGAGCGGGACGCCCTGGAAAAGCAGCGAGTACAGCCCTCCCTTTTGGTTCCGAACCAGGGAGATCTGAGCAACCCCGGTGCCCCAGTCAGCGGGAGCAGAACCGAGAGCACCCCCGGAAGTCACCCGGAGCATCTTCATGCCCGCGATGTCTTCGAGGGTGATGTCTACCTGAACGGCTCCGTCGGACACCGAGAAGACCGCGAAGGTCGAGTTGAAGACTGCCGGAACCACCGTCGCGGTGGAGGTGTCTATCGAAAGGTCGGCCCGGTACGTGGTGCTCGGAAGGACCCTTCCGGTGGTGTCCAGGAACCGCCACCCGTAGAGGCCCGGGTTGGCCTTCGACAGGAACAGCCCCCCGACCGACGCCGCCGAGGTTCCCGTCCCAAGTTCGATTCCCGTGAAGGTGGTCGAGTCGTCTGGGAGGGTGCTTCCGGTGTACGCTACGGAAAGAGAAGGGCCGACCATCAAGTCGTACTGGGCCGACGTCATCGGGTGAACGTCGAGAAGGACGCTTGAGAGCGCGGCCTCTTGCGTCGCCGACCCAAGCGTCGGCGCCACCGGATACGTGGTTGTTACAGCGTAGGAGGCCGTTGAGTTCACCCCTGGGGCGAACTCCGCTTCAGTGAGAAGGGGCTGAGGGTTACCGAGGGAGTTCAGGAAGTCGAGCTGTACGGTCCTGCCGTCGTCCGGAACCTCAAGACTCACGTTCACTGAGGTAGCGTCACCCCGTGCCAGGAACCCGGTCGTCGTTACGAGGATCACGTTCCCCGCGAGGTCCTCGACGTTGTTGACGGCTACGTTGTACTGGCCCCCGAGGGTTGACCCGGAGTGGGTCAAGATCACGGAGGTGTAGCCCCCGCTGCTGCCGGAGGTGGCCCCCGCCACGCTCTGGGCCGTGAGTGGGACTCCGTGAGTCGTCCCGAGGGTGTAGTTTGCCGCCAAGGTTAGGGCGGCGTTCGCAACCATGGCCTCCGAGAAGAAGATCTCAATCCGGAACCCGTCGAGGGAGCTTGCCCCGGTTACCCTCGGGGGGATGACGTCCAGGGACCCGTAGGAGCTCAGCCCGTAGGGTGCTCCACCGTAGCCCCCTGTAGTCGGGACCGGGAGCCGGGGGAATGCGCCGGAGCCATAGGGGGAGTACCCGTATGAGGCACCGCCGTACCCTACTCCGAAGGTGAGGCCTGGAAGATAGACGGGCAAACGGCACTCCTCTAAGGGTCAAGGGGTCAGGGGTTCAGACAATAGACTTCATATAGTCAGTCAAGGGCGGGAGACCGGATGGCGCGACCTACTAAACAGTGGCGGGACGACGAAGTGGAGCTCAAAAAGCTCCAGGACTTAGCACGGAAGAGCTTCCGTGCCGCCGTGAGGTCCCTCAAGAACGACGCGGCGCAGGTGGTTTCTGAGATCGAGATAATCCCCGACGAGCCCAAGATAACACTCCGAAGACGACGCACAGCCTTGATCCGAAGAGTTGAGAAGTCCAGGGCAGCGGTGGCCCACGCCGAGGCCTACGCCTTGCCCGAACGTCGGGGGTCCTCCCTAAACCTTATCCGAGACGTTGCCGGCGGGTACAGGAAGCTCAGGGACGCCTACAGCACCCTCGACGCCCAGGTTAGGAACCGTTTTCAGGGTACCAGATTAACGGAGTCCCGGCGACCTCTCGCGCAAGTCTTACCGGAAGACCTCTTGAAGTTCCTGCCCAGTAAGCTGGTGGTGGAGGTTGACCCCGACGGGACCATCAAGATGATCACCTCCCGGTTTGACCGGCAGATCAAGGACTGGGCGCAAAAGATCCGACGGCAGAAGAACCTGATCCTGAAGTACAATGACATCGTCAAGCGTGTAAAGAAGGACCTCCGGAGCACGAATGAGAGGGTCCGCTTATCAGCCTTGTTGACCTCTATCCTAATGGAAACTGGGATCCGCCCCGGAAGCCGGACCCAGCAGACCTTCGTAAGAGACCCGGACACCGGCAAAAAGGTCGCCGTCGAGACCTTTGGGGCCGTGTCCCTTGGGCCCAAGCACGTCAAGTTCGTCCGGGAAAACTTTGTTGAGCTACGGTTTCAGGGCAAGCAGAACTCCACCAACCTCGCAACGATCTCAGATAGCGCGGTTCTCAGTGTGCTCAAGGACTACGTTGACAAGGCTCTCGGGTCCGGTTCGAAGTACGTCTTCGTGATGGCCGACGGTGCGCAGTTCACCGAGGGGATGCTTGCAGGCTACCTCAAGCGAAACTTCGGGGAACTCGACCCCACGGACTTTCGGAAGCTCAGGGCGACGGAGATGTTTCTCGAGACCCTCCGTAGTAAAGAGGCTCAGATGTACCAGGAGATCCTTGAGGACGCCGATTCACAGGAGGACCTCCTTCGAGACCGCGTCGTATCGGCCATCTCAAAGGCTTTGGTTGAGGCCCAGGACGCCGCCGCCTCCGCCCTTAGCCACGGCTCAGGTAAGAACGTCACCGTTGGGTCCTACATCAACCCAGTCGTCCTGCTGGACTTCTTTAGCCGAGGAAAAGCCGCCGATACGCTTCGGAGCGCGGTTTTGAATAAGAAGCCCGTCCTGGCCTTCGACCCGAAGACGTTCCTTGAGCTCGCCTCGGCCCGGAACGTGGCCTCGCACCTGATCCTCGGCGGGGAGGCGGCGAGTCTCCAGGACCTGCTCGACAAGCTTCTGACCATGATGACCGACTGACACCGGGTAATGTTCCTTCTAACCAAGGAGCCCCGAGATGTCCGACGCCAACCGACTCAAGAACCCCCTCGAGGCGTTGAGATGACCACCGACCTTCTGCGCCTTCGAAACAAGTTGGCTCTTGGGGTGAAGGCTGGCCTTGAGGAAATCGCTGAGATCGACTCCAAGATCGCGGAAAACACAAAGCGGCGGTGCTTGGCGTTTTTCATTGAGCGGGCAAGGCCTCTAACCTGGTGCCCCCGGCTGGTGAAGGGGCCAGCAATGGTTATCCGAAGCTGGTCTCTGTCCGACGAGGAGAAGGGCCAGTCCCTTAAGATCGCCGAAGACCTCGGAATGCTAACGGACTTTCCGGTCGGTCTCGTTCTTCCCTACGCAGGTCGCCACATGCTGATCGCGTGGGTGGATTCCGAGTTGGAGGTTCATGGCCGGTCGGAGGACCTCGTCGCCTTCTTCTTGGACCACGGATTCCGTTGCGAGGACAACTATCACTTCTTCGAGGACGCCTCCCGACACAAGGTAGAGGTGATCGACCTGGCCGACGACGCGCTCGAGCTCTTCCCGCTCTCCCTCGTACCAAAAGGGTAACTGAGCTCATAGGAGCGTGAACATGAGCGTACTGGAGACCATCCAAGAAGAGCAGGCCCAGGTAATCGCCCTGAGCCGAGCTCTCCTCTACTTTATCGAGACGGCGGACGAGGCCCGGCAGCACCGTGCCAAGGCTCTCCTGGAGGCGAACGCCGTCACGGGCTGTCGTCAAAAGGGGTCCACGATCTCAGGGGCCGTCCTGTCGTCCGGGAAGGGATCCTATGCCGTCCGGGTGAGTGTTCAGCTCCGTCGCGGGATTTGGACGGCGACCTCGGACTGCTCTTGCAAGGACGCGGAGCGTGGGACGTGCAAGCACGCCCTGGCCCTGGCGGGGGAGCAACTTCTGACCTTCCGGGATCGGTGGTCAACCTTGAACAGCGCGGCGGAAGTGGTTTTTCAGCTCTCAAGCCCGTTGCCCGAGCAAGCAGCGTGAGTTCCATGGCCCGGTACCGTTTCTGGTGGAGGGACGGTTCCCGCACCAAGTACACCCACGGTTCAGGAGGGGAAGACCACCCCGCCGACTGGGTCGGAAGCCGGGCAGAGGCCGAGGAAAGGCGTATGCAGGCGATGTTGTTCGGGGTCCTCAAAGAAGACACCGAATGGGGCGTTGAGACCAGAGACTTCCCCCGGCACGAGTTGAAGGGGGACGGCGAGGTGGTGCTCCTGACCGAGGAGCACTTCTACCGCAAGTGGTTGTGGGAGACGGGGATGTCCCCGGAGGCTCTCACTAAGTGGTGGGGGGACATGGAGAGCGTGGAGCCCCACTTCATGGACCCGAGTGCCACCCTTCCCGGTGAGATGGTTCAGGTCTGGCAGTGTGGGGCCGATTCGGTCTTCATAGAGTTGCCTGACAAGAGCACCCGCTACCTCCAGATCCCAGAGAACGTGTGGACGGGGCACATCCACCTGGACGACGACTCCGGGATCCAAAACCCGTCGGGAGAGGCGGTTCTTCACAAGGGTTTTTGCAGCCCCCCGGGGACGGGATCCTTCTCCGAGGAGTGAGGGTATAGTGCCCCGTCGGCCATCCGGTCGGCGTACACACACTACACACTGGAGGAAGCCATGGCTTCTCAAACTCCCGACGGAACTCCGTCCCCTCCTGGCCGCAACCCCTATGAGATGCGGCTCGAGCTGCTGCATATCGCGAAGGACATCCTTGAAACCAACGCGCACATGGCGCGTGAGGGCAAGTTGAAGGACCGCCCGTCCTTCTACACCACCGAACAGGTGATCTCGACAGCGAAGGAACTCAACTCCTTCGTCTCCAACAGGTAATAAGCTCGGGGCGCGCAACCGCTACCCGGCCCGGGTAGCGGTTGCGCGTTCCCACAACGTCGAACCTTGGAGGTCCCGTGTTGCGAACGAGCGGTCAGTGGAGTGAGAGAACCGGAACCTTGGTGTACGAGCTTTTGCTCAGAGCCCCGGATGGGAGCATTGTGGAGAGTCTCCCCATCCCGGTTGAGGTTTCTGTCGACGCGGAGCTGGTCGCAGCCCGCATCAACGTCGACACCGAATGGACCCCCTCCCTTCAAGGCTCGATTCCGGAAGGCGAGAACCAGCGCGAGCACGTTGAAAAGCTCGCCGTGTCCTTGGTCGGGATCGCTATTGAGGCGGCCATGGCCCCTTACCGTACGACCCCGGATGAGTGATTTCCTCCCGCCCATCTACAAGGTCGTGTGGTCGAACGAGAACAACTCCGGCGAACTCCCCTACGAGTACGTTGGGTTCAACCTCGCCTTAGAGGCAGGTCGGGCTTGGGAAGCGGATATGATCGCCGCCGACGATGACCCGATCACCGCCGCCGACGAGTACCAGTGGGAGGTCATTCGTGTTGAACCCCCGATCCCCCCGTGCGGGGAGAGGGTTGGTAATGACAAATGAGCAACTCGACGAGATCAAGTCCCACCGGACCAACCCCAAGACTAACTGGGACATCCTTCTCGCACAGCAAGACCGGATCGCGTTGCTTTCCGAGGTGGATCGTCTCCGTGAGCGTGTAAGCACCGCCCCGGGGACTTCAGTGGAGGTTGAAGCCCCCGCCCACGATGACGCAGGTGTGGCGACCCTCCCGCCAAGCCATCGCGACCTCCCGGAATAGCAGGCTGAGGTCCGGCGAGGCTCCGACTAACGGGGCTTCCCAGCACTCAGGCGGCGAAGGGTCTTTCTTTCGCTTCCCCCTTCCCCCAGGCCTGCACCGTTTTCGGTTCCACCCGATGCAGCTGTCTTGGAGGAGGCACTCCCCCTCCTCGGCTGAAACCCGCCGAGCGGACGCCCTCGGGTCGCGCCCGAGTTCCTTCTGGAGCGGGAGGATTCTCCCGTGAAGTGCCTCGGAATACGCTTCAGCGGAGATAACCTCGACGCCCGCCTCCCAGGAGGTCCCCCTCAAGGGCTCAAGCTCCGCCCAGTTCTCCCCCGCGTCGGAAAGCGTCACCAGGAGAAGGACCTTTTCCGGGTCGTTCTCCCTCCACCGTGGGGGATTCGGGTCAGTGAGTGTTACTTCCCGCATTTCTCAGGGGTCTTTAGGACGACTCGAGTCGTCCCTCTCTTGTTGTTTCTTCGCAGAACCAGCTCCATGCCCTCCGGGGTTTCAACCCCCTGGGCGCGAAGCCCCGCCCTGAGAACCCCCAGGACCTCTTCCTCCTCAAGTACGATCTCCATCAGGCCTTCCCCCTTGCCCAGCACACACGGCAGCGGGCCTCGTAGACGCCCGCAGACCCGACCTGTACCTGTTCCCCAGAGTCCTGGCTCGGCAGACGGAACGACCGGGTGGCGGGCTTGCCGCAAGGCCCTTCCGCCTCGTGGTCGTGCGCCACGCACACGGCGGTCAACTTGGTCACCTTGTCGGCCACCGCGAGGAGTTCTGCCATCGGGCCGAACGGCTTTCCGTCCGAGTCGAGGTCAAGCCCGGCGACGATGACCCTGCGGCCCTTGTTCGCCTCGGCCTCCAGCAAGCCTATTATCTCGCCGTCGAGGAACTGAACCTCGTCAACCGCGATGACCTGCCCTGTCACGCAGAAGGGCCGAGTTTGGAGAAGGCGTTTGACGTCCTCCACGCCCTTGACGGCCACCGCTTCCAGCGTGCCGCCAACGTGGGTCGCCACGGAATCAGCCGAGTAGCGGTCGTCAATCCCGGGCTTCATCACGAGGGTGTGCTGGTCCGCGATCTGACACCGACGCAGACGCCGGATTAGTTCCTCGGACTTGCCGCTGTACATACAGCCTGTGATCACCTCAAGCATAAGTCTTCTTTTCCCCCGACTCGTAGTCGTGCTTCATCGTTAGCCGGACGGAAGGCTCCGTTACGAAGCGATCCTCCCCGATCCGCCCGCTGCCGCCGCAGTGGGCCACCGCAGCGATAGCTTCCCCCACCTCTTTGGATAGTGCCACCCGCGCCCGACCCACCGCATCGAAGTCCCGGGTAAAGACCTCAAACTGGTAGGTGGCGTCCCTGGTTTCGAGCTGGACAAAGTACAAGATCATCGGCATCCTCCGCCTACAACATTACCCCCCGGTGGCTTCCCTATACATAGGGAGCTTGTGCCGGAGGAGAGCCGCGATGACGATTTCCAAGGATGCTGGGGTTACGGAGTGGATGAGCTGGATGGCTCAACCCCTGTCCGTAATCTTGGATGAGCACAAGGATCTAATCTACGGTCCCGTCGACGACCTCGTCGACGAGATAATCCGAAAGGTTGCCCCGACCGTCGTTAAGGCTGTTCTCGAAGAAGAGATCGACGAGGATGTCGAGGAGTTCCTCGCAGGAGCCCAGGCAGGCCGCTTCCACGCCCTTTCAGGCCGCTTCCAGGACCTTGACCGGAGCGAAACTGAGGACCACCAGGCAGGGTACGTGTGGGGATTTGAGAACGCGGCGGACTGGAGCGGTCGAGGACTACCTTCGGGGGTCGAGCGGGACGTAGTCCGAACGCAGATCCAGGAGTTCCGGGGCCGGGTGACGGAGGAGATCTTCATCAAGTTGATGGAGAAGGCGTGGGACGCCCTCAACCCTATGCACACCCTCAAGGCCATGATCAAGGCGATCAAGAAGCACGGCTGGAAGCTCGGAGTCGGCTTTGCGATCTTTGAGGTCGTCGAGCATGCCCTTCTGCCCGCAGTGATGATCAAGATGACCGGGGACCCGAAGTGGGCCGTCCTCGGAACCCTTCCAATCGGGGAGATCGTCTACGCCATCGCCATGCGGGTCCTGGGCCGTGCGGACAAGAATCTAAACACGCTAACGGATGAGGGCCACCTCAAGCTGTACGAAGAAAAGTACGGACCTGTGCGGTTGGCCTCGGCTCGCCGAGCGTCTTGCGTGAACGTCGCAAGGCGTTACGCACTCCAAAGCAACTGAAACTGGAGAGAATGACATGTCTGACGAATTCCGCGATCAAGAGGATGAGGCTCTCAAGTCTGGAAGCGACCCCTACGGGTTGGCCTTCGCCTCAGACTGGGCCGCCGCCCTGGGTGAGGGTGACCTTGACCTGATGCTGGGGTTCTACGCGGACAAGGCTGTACTTGTGCCGACCTTCAGCGAGGATATCCTTCGGGGGGAGGAGAAGATCCGGGAATACTTCACGGGGTTGTTCGAGCTCCCGAACCTAACCTGCGAAGTCGGGGACGGTGAGATTAACCAGAACCTCCAAAACGGGATCCGGTCGGTGTCGGGCTTCTACGTCTTCAGTTGGGGGACTAACCTCTCGGATATGACCTCGGAACCCTCCCGCTTCACCTTCGTGATCGAGGGCAACGCCGCTGGCTGGGTCGTCCACACCCACCACTCCTCTGTAACTCCGAAACCTGACGAGACTTAGAATGAAACTTGGCGTCTGGCATGAAGCAATCGTAGGAACACCCGGGACCGATGAGGACACCTTCAAGGACTACGCGGGCAAATACGTCCAGTTCATCAAGGACAACAACATCGAGCGGGCGTTCTTCATCCTGATGGACCCCAAAATCAAGGCCGGAACCTACGTCAAGATGGGCTGGCTACAGAAATACTGGCTGGACCAGCTGCCTGAGAGCTGCGAGGCCGGTCTGGTCGTGGATGCGGAACCGAAGTGGCCCTGGGCCGGGGCAGCTCCGACCTTTGAGCCAGGTGACACGATGGACCTCGCCTTCAAGTTCATCGACTTGATGAATAAGTCCAGCACAGGCAAGAAGATCACCTGCCTCGGCTTCGACTATGAGGACGTCAACGTCTACTACGGCAAGGAAGGCGAGGCCTGGATCGAGAAGCTCTGGGCGCAGTATTGGCCCGGTGTTCCCCTCGACTATGGCTACGCCCCCAAGGGTCCGCCCCCGAATGACCAGGGCAACCACTCCTACCCGGAGATCTACTGGGTCGGTGAGATGGCCGCCTGCGGGTGCAAGGGGGACGAAGGACCGGAGTGCCGCTGTCCCAACACGCCGTACTGCAAGAACAACGGTGATCCCGCTGCTCTCCTTGAAGGTCCGCTGGGTGACTACATCGAGAACCACAAGGCTTGGTTGAGCCAGGGCAACGTGTGGCCGATGTTCAGTGTCGAAAGCCTGTCTGATCCTGCGTGTGTCGCGGCTCCGTACACGGACCACAACGCTTGCGGGATCATGGACGCTTTCGGAACCTGGTCGAAGGACGACTTCCTGAAGTTCCTCGACGCCGTCGAGGCGAAGTACGGGATCAAGCAGGCGATGATCTACGAGTGGCAGTACGTCCCCGCCGCGTGGCTCCCGGAAGAAGCTACGGAAACCCTTGACTCCCCCGCTAAACCTTGGAGCCGTCTCTGGTCTTGGTTGTGCGGACTATTCAAACGGTAGGCAACAATGCGAACCCACCAGTTTGAGGGAGCCTTATGAGCACCGTTACCTCCAGGGCCAAAGACTACGGACTTGCGGACGTTTCTTGCAACATTGATAATGTTGGGGTCTCCCCGGAGACTTTCAACATCTTCATGGGCCCAGTCACGCTCCATACCTTGACGGCGCGGTTCGAGAAGAGTTCTGGCCTCGACTGGGCTTGCTACCTGAAGGTCTATGACTCCTTGAGCCCTAAAGTCGGGTTTGGGCTGGCTGATCCCCTTTGGATTCTCCAGTGCCGGTCGGGCGAGACCTTCACGATGACCTTCCCCGACGGTTACACCTTCACGAATGGGATCTCCCTTCGTGCAACGAGAGCTGGGGGAAGTGGGACGCCCGGAGACCTCGCCCCCGAGGGGATAACAAAGGTCACATTGTTAGGGAGGAAGTCCTGATGTCGGTATCGGTAACAACCCCATCCCCCGGTGCACCCAACTTCTACTACGCATCGGACACCGCCCTGGGCGGCATCGTCTCAGCGGTCGGGTTAGTGAGCTCAACGTCTCCCGTCCCCCTGTGGGCCCTTGAGATCGACAACACCTTAAATGCGGTGCCCGTCTATGTGAAGCTTTGGGCCACGTTCGCAGCCGGGGTGGTCGTGGGGACTTCCCCTCCGACCATGCAGTTCTCTGCACCCGCCTCCAAGAAGCAGACTTACTCTTTTGCGGGTCGCGGTCCGAACTTGACCGCTGGCCTTGCCCTGACGGATTTCGGTTGGGCTTGCGTGTTGGAGCCCGGAACCTCCGGCCTCACCGCGCCGACGGCTCCGGTTGCTGTTCGGATCCTCTTTCAACAGGATCCGCCTCCTTAGCTGTCGTCCTCTTTCGAGGCGATCTTCGTGAGCTTCGCGAGTTTAACCGCGCCCTCATGCGACATCTGGGCGATTCGAACGTACTTGTCGAGCCAAGCCTGACCGCCGATGAACCCGGCTTCGATGAACCCGGCGATAATCACAGCCGTCAGCATGGTCCAGTGGAGAAGAAGGGGGTTGGAGCCCTCGCCTTCTTGGATCAGCTTCAGTACGCACACCAGGATAATCAGCTTCCACGTGATCTCAGCGACCAGGAAGGCGACGAACTTCTTAGACTGGAGGGGAGACTTCTCCAACTCAGTCTTCAAAAGTTACAGAGGGGGCACTCACTTTCACGCCCCTGTTCTTGAAGAACAGGCGCTCACCCTTTCCGTTGGTGACGGAGAGGGGTGGGCATGCGCTGTTGCTCTTGCTGAAGCCTGGGCGCTGCGGCCCGACCTGAACCCGTTGGGAGGTCTTGCCCGGTCGAGCTGACCGGAGCCAGGGGGGAGTCCTTGATGCGTCAGCCATTATGCTCTCCTTTGAGGAAGGGTTCCATCATTACTTCTCCCACCACTGGTCCATCAGGGTGTAGCTAAACGTGTCAAGACCCGTCTTGTCCTGCTGCTGATGCGCCAGCTCCATCATCTTTGCGAATCCCGCAGCCGAGGCGTGAACCTGGCAGCCTGCGCTCCATTTTCCGACGACCGTAGAAGTCTGCCCCTCGTTCCTTGTTGCGGCGTGGATGTTGATCCCGAAGTAGCCGGTCGCGATGGTCGTCGGGTCCAGGTCCAACTTGTCATCCATCGAGGCATCGCGGTACACGCTGACCTCACCTGCCCGCTGACAAAGTGCTTCGTACTTGCCGCCGTGAAGGTCGATGGTCCATGTGTCGAGGTACTGGCCAGGAACGAGGATAGCACAACCAGCCGACTGCATCGGGTGCTCCAGATAGTAGGCCCCGGGGTCCGTGGTTCCTGGCCAGTAGTGCGCCTCCCACAACCCCTCGTCGGTGACGTAGCAGCAGCCCAACATGTCGTCGAACGAGTCTGCCGTCCGGTTGGGGGAGCGGACTCCGAACAGGAATAGCCGCCACGGGTCACCCCAGGTCTTGTGACCGAGGCTCTGAGCGTGGGCGATGACGGGAGGGAGAGGGCCGGGAGCCTCAATGCCCTCATCAGCAGGAGCGTCCGCGAGCAACTTGCCCCAGGTGCCCTGTCCGACGATGCCGTCAGAGACCAGGTTGTTGGCTCCTTGAAACTGCTTGACCTTGTTCTCGGTGCCAGACCCGAAGATGCCGTCGGCCTCGCAGGGGTAGCCCTTCTGCGTGAGGCTGTCTTGGCATAGGATCACGTCGCTTCCGCGGGATCCCTTTCGGATGGTTG
>Ga0307488_10001530_pt1 | contig 19311 bp, 15 predicted proteins | sample SB02metaG_FD_202248 | JGI IMG/M metagenome (GOLD analysis project Ga0307488, IMG submission 202248) | Sea-ice brine microbial communities from Beaufort Sea near Barrow, Alaska, United States - SB 0.2 | ecosystem: Environmental > Aquatic > Marine > Coastal | place: USA: Alaska | collected... | reverse complement strand
TATGTTCCCATTCAGCTTTATTACCGCGCTTTGGTAAAAGATGCATTGAACGCATCATGTAGCCAGGATTAAATGCATTAGTATCAATCCAAGGTAATAATTCCATATCTTGATCTTCTTCACGTAAAGTCATGGTGACTTGTTTAACTTTTTTGTCATCCATATGCCTAAGTAAGCGACAAACAAAATCGCCAATAAGGTCGACACGTAAAGTCCAGCTCGCGCGAAAATACCCCATCACCCAAGTCATGTTAGGAATGCCTGTAAACATCATGCCGCGATAACCAACCGTTTGAGAAAAATCGACGATTTCATCATCAACAGAAAACTCTATACCGCCTAATACACTCAAGTTAAAACCTGTTGCTGAAACAATAATATCGGCCTCAAGTTGCTCACCGGATTTCAGTAGAATCCCCTGTTTGTTAAAGCACTCTATTTCGTCGGTCTTAATACTGGCTTTGCCACTTTTAATGCCAGCAAGAAGATCTCCATCTGGTATTACCGCAATACGTTGGCGCCATGGGTTATAACTTGGCGTAAAGTGTTTTTCTACATCAAAGTCTCCACCTAAATATTCTTGTACACCATCAATTAAGGCTTTTTTGACTTCTTTTGGAAACGCTTGCGCGGTCTTAATAAAACCATCTTGATCTTGTAATATTTGTCGACGAGAAATTTCGTGAATCCATTTATCATCAATATTAAGGGCACGTAATTGGTCGGTTAGTGGATTTTCATTTTTACGGGGAAAAAAGTAAGTCGGTGAACGCTGTAATATGGTGACATGCTTAGTGTCAGCAGCAATTTTTGGCACAAGCGTTGCTGCTGTTGCTCCTGATCCTATTACTACCACATTTTTATCTTGGTAATCTAAGTCTTCTGGCCATGTTTGCGGGTGAATTAATTCACCTTTAAACTCATCCATGCCATCCCATTTCGGCGTATAGCCTTTCTCGTGTTTATAATAGCCCTGACACATCCATAAAAAGTTAGCGGTAAAGACACGCGTCTCTTGGGTGCCTTTATTTAAAGCAGTTATGGTCCATAACTGAGTTTTGTTACACCACTTAGCAGTATTCACATGATGGTTATAACGAATATGCGGCGCTAAATCATTTTCATCAATCACTTCTTGTAAATAGTTCATGATCTCTTGACCGCTTGCAATCGGCTTACCTGTCCAAGCTTTAAAACGATAACCAAAGGTAAATAAATCACTGTCTGAGCGTATACCTGGGTATTTATGCATGTGCCAGGTGCCACCAAAACTTTCCATACCATCGAGTACACAAAAGGTTTTATTGGGGTTTTGGTCTTTTAGATGATAAGCAGATCCAAGGCCTGAAATTCCCGCGCCAATGATCATGACATCGAAATGTTCAGCACTTACACTATTTGAATCTTTGTCGTTTATTTTACTCATAATCTTATCTCTCGGATGTTAATACTTTTATTGTTTAGCTTGCTTTAAAACTTATTACGGTGGTTTAGTAACCGACTTTTAAAGCATCTATTTATCTATTAAATTTATCGTTATCTAAATTTTTTATTGTCACCTAGGTAACTAAATAATCAATCTGGCTACCAAGCATTTAACGTTTGACCTACTTGTTTTTACTCATGATTCAATTGCGTTTTCTCTTTTAAAGCAGAAATATCTTTGATTATATATTGCTGACCTTTCATGATTAAAATGCCAGCACGTTCCCATTCTTTTATTATTTTATTAATGCGTTGCCGCGAGCCCATGGTTAATTCAGCTAATTCTTGCTGGCTAATTTTCTTTTTTATCCACACACCAGCTTCATCATCGATACTGCTGTCGTCAATATTTCCGTAGTGATTGGCATACCATAAAAAGCGCCCTGCTAAGCGTGCCGCTAATGGATAAAACAGCATACCGCCCAATAGCTCAGACATTTTTAAGGTTCTCTTTGCCTGAAATAAAAATAAATTTTTATAAATAACAGGGTATTTATCAGCAACGGCTTGAACAACGCGTTTCGGTATTTCGATAATGCTAGAGTTATCTAGTACTTGAGCTTCAAACATTTCAATGGGTTGATTAGTAAGCGAAAACTCACCTAGCCATTCATTAGCAGAAAACTCTGTAATGGAAAACTCCTGTCCTTGAATGCTACTAATTTTAATGCGAACAAAGCCTGATACTACGGCATAAACAAATTCACTTTCTTGAGCTAGACGGTATAGGTACTTACTTTGATTATAGTGTTTTAAGCGAGCAGATTTAATGAGTGATTCGATGCCTTGCTCAGGAACATCGTTAAACCATTCACAGTTTCTTATTAAGAAATCAATACTACTCATAAGTTTTACCGCTTAAAATATGAATAAAAAAAAGCAAAACGCCTTTCAGCGTTTTGCTTAAATTTCAATTAATCGAAGTTATAACGAAGCTGTATACCATATGAAATAGGATCTGATATTTCAGACGCCTGCAGACGAGTAACCGTTGATGGCGAACTCTTGTAAATAGCGTTACGCTCATCGCCGGCATTTTTAACAAAGGCAGCAATAACATATGACTCTTCTGGAGATGTCCAACTTACGCGCGCATCGATATTGTCGTAGCTATCAACTTTATCCCAATCTTCAAGGTTAAATGCACGAGAGTACTGCTCGCCAACATAAGAATAACCAGCAGTGAACGTTAATAAGCCCATGTTTTCTAATTCAACGTATTGAGTTGCGGTTAAGCTGAATTTAGTTTCAGGTGCCATGTTAAGTTGGTTACCCGATAAATCTTGTATCGCACAGGCTTCTTCAGTGCCATAAAAAGCACAAGAAGTAGAGTCAACTACGTTGTAGTTATCGTACTCAGATTTATTATAAGAATAAGTTGCATTGACAAATAAATCGTCGGTAACCGCTGTTTGTAAACTTAGCTCAAGACCCGTAATGGATGCTTCTGCGGCATTATCAAAAGAAGGTGTACCAACGCCGCCTTCAACAACCGTTGTTGTTACTTGTAAATCGGTATAGTCGTAGTAATAAGCAGCTGCCGTTAAATTAACGCGATTATCTAACATTGAACGTTTGTAGCCAACTTCAAAAGCGGTTAACTCTTCTGGGTCAACTACATCAACTTCACCCGCCGTTGCAGCGCCTAAGTTAAAACCACCTGAGCGATAACCCGTTGCCACATAAGCGTATAAGAAACTGTCGCTGTCGATAGTCCAATCGGCTTGTACACGCCAAGTCACTTTTTCCCAAGAATCTTCAACTTTGTGATCGGTATCGGCTACGGCTGAATAAGCAAATACATTGTCAGTTCCTTCTTTTTCATCTTTTGAATAGCGTAAACCTGTGGTTAATTTTATGTCATCCGATAACTTGTATTCAACTTGACCGTATACTGCGGTTGCGGTTGTTTCTAAATCATTTTGACCTCGGTACAAGTAACCACCGGTGCCATCAGCTGTTTTTTCAAAGGGTAGACCGAGTGCTCCGGCAGTTAGCTCATATATGCCTGGTGCCCAACCTGGACCACCTAATAACAATGTCCCTGAATCAGCAGGTAAACCCCACTCAGGAGGCAATAAACCATAAGTAGCCGCAATAGGGTCGCCTTGCATTAAACCAAAGCCATTTTCAACAAAGTCGAGGTATGAACTTTCTTCACTGTTGTAATAGTATAAACCGGCAATAAAATTAAAATCACCGTCGAAATCAGACATTAATTGTAATTCATGCGATGTCGCTTCAGCTTTTTGACTAAAGCTTGTTGTCATATCAGAAGCAATCGTTATCGGTGTACCTGCAGCACCAAATGCACTATCAAATGGGTTTGGTAAATAAACGCCTGCAGCAGCCCCTTGGTATAAGATTTCAGTAGTCTGCCTAAGCAATTCCGAATAATTTATGCCAGCATTAGCCGCATTAGTAACGTCGCCGTCTCTTAAATAGCCATAGTCGAATTCAGAATCACCGAAAGTATATTTAAGTTCTAAGTCACCAAATGATACGGTATTAACAAAAATCATACGGGTAGACTCAGAATCTAAATTCCCTTGGGTATCAACATCGATTTTATCGATATCTGACGCGGTAGGATTCTCAGCGGTATGCCCCATTAATTGGTTGATCGCGTTAGAACCAGGGTATGTACCAGGTAAATTAAACCCTGAAGGGGTTATGCCATAGTTAACAAACGCTGTTCTATTTAAACCGCCCGTGCCTTCGTCATATGCACTCGTTATGTAACCCGGTGAAGAATCTTCTTTTGATTCAGCGTTTAAATAACGTAATGAGCTTGACCAGTTATCAGTCCAATCGGCTTTTAAGGTACCTGAATAATAAGTACGGTCTTCATCACCAAAGTCACTGCCACCAGCGGCTATATTTTCTTGTAAACCATCGCGTTCTTTTTTAGATAAAGTAACAATCGCTGAGAATGTATCGGTTAATGCACCGGTTACTTGTCCTTGAGTAACTAAGTAGCCGTCATTGCCTGCTTCTACATTTACATAACCACCAAAGTCTTCTTGTGGTTCTTTACTGATAAGGTTAATCGCGCCACCTATAGCATTACGACCATAAAGGGTACCTTGTGGACCACGTAATACTTCTACACGTTCAATATCACAAAAATTACACCAGCTAAAAACGTCATTTTCTGTGTTGTAAACACCATCAGTGTAAAGACCTACACCTGGATCTGAACCCAAGGCAGTATTTGGACGACCTACACCACGGATAGACACTTTGCTACCCGCGATAATTAATGAGGGAGAATATTGCACAAGATCTTGTGCGCCATCAATGCCGAGTTCTTCCATCGCGTCTTCACCAAATGCATTAACCGCTTGGCCTGTTTGCATAATATTAGTAACACGTTTAGTTGAGGTAACTTCTATCACCTCAATGCCTTTAGTTTCTACTTTTTCAGTAGATTCTTCAGCCGCATATACAGCTGAACTTTGACCTATTAGCATAAATGCCGCCGCTAATGGTGATAATTTAAACCCTGTTGTCATTGTATTTTTTAAGCTCATTTTGTTCCCCTTTACATCAATGTATATATTTAAGTTTTTTTATTAGTATTATTAGTGTTTTACGTGTGTAGCTACATATTTTATTACGTGGTGCTTGGATAATTAGTGGTAGCTTAAGTATTTTCTTGCGCAGAAAGTTGCGCGCATATCTCTGTATGCTTAGCTTTGTTCAGGTCATATTTACTCGCTAGATAAGCAGCGAATAAATAGATAACCATAGGTAGTGGTCCAGCGATTAAACCTAGATTAAAAATAGTTTGGTCACTGACCATAGAAACATCGACTTGCTTTGGAAAAGCAATGATTTCAAGCCCAATACCGGCGAATAACGTACCCAGACCAAAAGTGGCTTTCTGGGCAAATGAATTGGCGGCAAAGAAAAGCCCTTCTTGACGTTTTTTTGTTTTCGTTGCATGTAAATCAGCAATATCTGCCAACATCGACCCGATGATAATACCGGCAGCAATAAAGAAACTATAACCACCAACATAAGTAGCAAATAAAACAGGTAGGATTAATGGCGATTCATTTACTGGCAATACATCAATTAAACGCAATAAGATAGGGCTGAAACTAAAAACGGTAGCAATCAACAAACATCCCACCAAACTTGGCATTTTATCAAAACGCTTTGATAAAACAGGTGCAATAATCGAAGCTGGAATTAAACCCACCACGATAGTTAATGTTAATAGAGAAATTTCACCCGGAGATAACTCAAAGAAGTAACTTCCTAGATAAAGCATAAATGTAGCACCTGCCCCACCCGCAACCATCGTTAGGATTTGCACAATAAATATTAAACGAAAAGGTTTAAGTCTTAGTGCTTCACCAAAGGCTTTAAAACTACGTGAAAAGTCGACTTTCTTTTGATTCTCAAGTGCTTTAGGTAAATGTGGAATGGTATGTTTCGTGCCTAAAATACATATGATCATGGCTATAAAAGCAATGATGCCGGCAAATGCACCTAAATCGCTATAGCCTGTTACATTTAACATGCCGTTTGGAAATTTTTCTGTTGCTTTAAAGAATGAGTTAAGTGCGACCACTGAGAGTGTAATACCGCCTATATAGCCAAGAAAGGTTCGATAACTCACAATTTTAGTGCGCTCTTCGTAGTCTTTACTTAATTCTGCACCCAATGCGTTATGTGGCACGTTAAACATCGTTAACATTAAGCGAACGATAATCGACCACGTTACTAACCATATAAACAAGCCTTGTTGTTCTAAGCCTGTTGGTGGCGAAAATAACATATATAAAGCTAACGGAAATGGAATAACGGCAGCGATCATAAATGGATGTCTACGTCCCCATTTTTTAGAATGCCAGTTGTCAGAAATATCACCCATTAATGGGTCGGTAACCGCATCAACTAACAAAGCGATAAGTGCAGCAAAGCCGGCCATAATAGCTGGCATACCCAAGACTTGGCTGAAGTAGAATACGACGAAAGACTGAAATGCCGTATCTTTTACGCCCTGCGACATTTGCCCCGTGCCATAAAATATCTTGGTTAGTACCGTTAATTTCAACATTAAACTTTACTCTCTCATCACCAAAGACTTACTTGATGATAGTTGATGTAGATCAAACTTAGTGATTTGAACTTACAGTATGAAAATTACACTTGCAAGAATTATTTTATCAAATTGCGTTTAATTTGAACTCGTGGTATCTTTTTCATACCAGAAGTTTTTGCGCGATTACTATGATAAACAAAGCCTCTAGAGAAAGTTCTTCACTAGTAAAAATAAAAGCAGAAAAAAAAATGGTTTCTTCATTTTTAGGGATCAATTATGCAATGCCTGTTGAAAATGCATTTCGTTGGTCGAGTTCAAAAGTTAAAAGGCGAGTATTAAGATCTCAAAATGATCATGGTTTTATTGCTCCACAAATAGCGCAAACATTCGATTTATTGTCAGACAACAATGAAGTTAGTGATGCCCCTATTGAGCATGAGCAATGTTTAAACCTCAATATTTTCACCCCTGATGACACTAAACAACTACCGGTAATGGTCTGGATACATGGCGGTGGTTTTCAAGTTGGCAGTGGTTCTTTATCTGCCTATGACGGTCACAAACTTGCTCAATCAGCTAATGTGGTAGTGGTTACCCTTAATTACCGCCTTGGCGCATTGGGATTTTTACGCTTATGTGATATTAGCAATGGCGCTATTAGTTCTACTGGTAATGAAGGATTAACCGACCAAATTACTGCTTTAAAGTGGGTCCAAAAAAACATCATTCATTATGGGGGCGATAAAAACAATGTCACTTTATTTGGTGAATCTGCTGGAGCGATGAGCATTGCTTGTTTACTGGCATCACCTCTCGCTAAGAGCTTATTTCATAAAGTCATCTTGCAAAGTGGAGCAAGTCATACCTACTCTTCTGTTGAAAAAGCCAATCATGTTGCTAAAGAGTTTATAAAAAGTGCTAGCGCGCGTGGTTATGTTATTGAAGATCTTCCGAAAATGACGACACAAGAGTTACTTGACGTTCAGCAACATTTTTTAAAACGCCCTGATATTTATCAACAATTTGGTATGCTGCCATTTTCTCCTGTGGTAGACGGAGATCTATTACCGCTTCCTCCTTATCAGGCAATTAAACAAGGAAGTGCTAGTCATATTCAAATAATTTCTGGCTCTAATACTGATGAATGGACCCTGTTTGCTGCGATGATAGGACAAAACATCAATTCTTCTGAAACTCTTAATTTATACCTTCAAGCGTTAATGGAACAAACACTGATACCAAGCTGCTTGTTACTCGTCGATAAAGCGCTGAGTAAACGTAAAGTTGAAATAACCCCTCAAAATAGGCTCAATGAAGTATTGAGTGAATATTGGTTCACTCAACCTTGCCATCGCTTATTAGCAAACCATACCTTCTCTGGTGGACGTAATTATCGTTATAAATTAGGCCGACGAACCATAGATGAAACCTTAGGTTGTACCCATATTACCGATATTGGTTTTGTTTTTGGCACGACTGAAGAAGCATTTCACGGGACTGCCCCCAGAGTGAATGAACTCAAAGATGAAATGCAAGCAGCATGGTCAGCATTCGCTCATTCAGGTGATCCATCAACCCTTAAAGTCCAGTGGCCAGTCTATGGAAGTAGTAACAAATTACATTATTTGTTCTTCGATCATACCTCGAGTTATATAACAGAGCATGAGCTAGATAACGTATATTTCTGGTCTCAAATTACTGATCAACAACTGGCGGACTTTTAAATGTGTAATAAACCTATAAATACTGGAGCTTTAAATAATGAATCTATAAATAGTAAATCTTCAGATAATCCGTCTTCCCCCCCCACATCTGAGCTACCTCCAAGTATTTGGCGCTTAGCTTGGCCAACGACTATTGCCAATTTGTTACTTGCCTCTATTGGCTTTATTCAAATAGTGATGTCGACTCAATATGGCAGTGATGCCACAGCAGCAATGACGGTAAGTCAGCGTATTTTCTTTTTACTGCAATCGACTTTGTTTGGTCTGTCTGCAGGCGTATCAGCTATTATTGCCCGCCATATAGGAGCTAATGATAAACATAGAGCAGGACAAGCTTTTCAAAGCGCTATGTTACTCAGTTTTATAATTTCGGTATTATTAGCCATTCTTTGTTATATCTACGCCGCAAACCTTACACAATGGTTTGGTATGAATGAAGAAACTCAAGCTTTAGCCATTATACTTATTCGTTGGATATGTCTATTTAGTCCTATTTATTCAATAAACATTATTATTGCAGGCTCTTTACGCGCAGGCGGTGATGCATTTCATCCATTAATACTCGCTATTGTTAGCAGTGTCGGTAATGGTCTGGGTTGTTATGCTTTTAGTACCGGCAGTTTGGGCGCACCTAACTTAGGCATTGAAGGTCTTATTGTTGGTGGTGTTGTTGGCTCTGTTATTTCACTGTTTTTCTATGTCGCGATGTGGCGAAAAAACCGTTTATTACTGCCTTTTCCACAAAAAAGTGAATACCGAAAGAAAACCTTAACCCTATTACGTATTGGTATGCCCAGTGCAATAGAGCAAAGCATTATTCAAATTGGTTTTTTGATTTTTACTATCGCTATTGCGAGCTATGGCTTAGATGTTTTAGCGGCTTATGGTTTAGGGTTAAATGTATTAACTTTATTATTAATCACGTCATTAGCCTTTTCAATGTCTGGCGCGGTAGCTGTGGGTCAATACCTAGGGCGAGGTGAACCTGAAAAAGCTTATCATCAAGGGTGGGCTGCATGGCGAATGTGTGTAGTATTCATGACATTTTTCGCTATATTATTTTTTATTTTTAATCATCAAATTGCCGCATGGTTAACAGACGATGAAGTAGTTCAACAATATACTGCCCAATTTTTAGTTATTATCGCCCTTTCAATGCCACTTATTGCTACTGACTTTACCATAGGAGGCGCTATTCGAGGTGCTGGAGATACGACTTATCCTTTGAAGATATCCTTGTATACCTTGCTCATTATCAGGATTGTCTTACCTTTTGTTTTTATTCATTTTCACTGGTCATTTTTAACATTATTCGCGTTAACAGGTGCCGACTTTTTAATAAAAGCTATTTTCATGACACGATACTTTAGAAGTAAACGTTGGCAAAAAACCACTATTTAATAGCCCTATATTCCAACATACCTAAAGATTAAGCTCAAAATTTAACCTTTAGGTATGTTTTTTTACTTTAAAATATCTTGTAGTGTTTATCTATTTATAAAAAAAGAAATGACCTTATGCCTTTTCCAAAATTATTAGCGCCATTAGATCTTGGTTTTACTGTATTAAAAAACCGAACATTAATGGGGTCAATGCACACTAATTTAGAAGAGACGCCTAATGGTTTCGAACGCATGGCGGCTTTTTATGAAGAACGAGTAGAAGGCGCTGTTGGACTTATTGTTACCGGTGGTATTGGGCCAAACCCTGAAGGCGCTGTAGCTAAAGGTGCCGCACTCATGGTGTCGGAACAAGATGTTAAGCAGCATAAAATCGTGACCAGTGCGGTACACAATAAAGGCGGCAAAATATGTATGCAAATACTGCATGCGGGTCGATATGCCTATAATCCGGATTTAGTCGCGCCAAGCGCGATTCAAGCGCCAATCAATCCATTTTTTAATCGAGAATGGCGTTAAAACCTATATTACAGCACGTAATGAAACCGAGCTAAACGAAACAGCAAAAATGCTAACCGAACTTTCAACCAATGTTGATAAAATTCAATGTATTCAGATTGTTGCTGACTTATCAACGTTTGAAGGTATTTGCCAATTTGCCACTGTCATCAAAACGAAAGAACAACAAATTGATATATTAGTTAATAATGCAGGAGCGACTTGGGGTGAAAGTTTTGAAGATTTTCCCGAACAAGGCTGGGATAAAGTCATGAACTTAAATGCCAAAGCCCCCTTCTTTATTATTCAGCAGTTATTAGATTTATTAAAAGTATCAGGTAGCAAAAGTGATCCTGCAATAGTTATTAACATAGCTTCTATCAATGCGTTAATCCATCCTAGAATGACCAATTACTCTTATGCTGCAAGTAAAGCGGCTATCTTTCAAATGACTCGCCACTTAGCCGGAGACCTAGTTAAGGAAAACGTAAACATTAACGCGATAGCGCCTGGTTTTTTCTTAAGTAAAATGACTAAATATTCAATTGAGCAACAAGATAAAGCAGCCTTTGCCGAAAAATGGTACCTATGGGACGTTTAGGCAATGAAGATGATATTGCCGGTAGTGTGATCTATTTAAGCTCTAAACCGGCATCCTGGATGACTGGCCACACGCTAGTACTGGATGGTGGTGTTGTTGCTAGTAGCTGTTTTGGTGATTACCAAGCGTTTTTATAATCCAGGTTTAAGACCATTTATTGCTATTAGGAAATGGTCGCATCTTGAACATGCGACAATGACCTTTAACACACAGAGGATATTATCTATAAAAATTACCGCGCTATTAGGTTTTTATTTTTAACTTATTTTGAGTAAAAGAATACTTACCTAAAATGACCATTAATATTCCACCAAGAACTATAACGGCTGAAATAACAAGGCGCGATGTAATTGTCTCGGACAAAAATATAACGCCTCCGATAGCGGCGATGATAGACACAGACAATTGGAGAACAGCTGCTTGTATTGAAGACAGGCTCCTAAGTGCGATATACCATATTGTGTAACCTACTCCAGATGTTATTGCACCTGATAACAGAGCTAATATTATCCCTTGGGATGAGTAATTTATATTTGGCATAGTAAAAATAGCTAATAACGTTATAAATGGGATGGTTCTTAAAAAATTATAAGTAGTGTCCATCAGCGGATTTTTTGAGCCGCGTCCTCTTAAACTATAAATAGCCCATGACATTCCAGAAACTGTCATCAGTATGAAACCGCTAACTGAAGGCGTAGTAATACTAGGAATAACGAGATAAACAAGTCCAGTAAAAGCAATGAAAAAGCCAGACCACTCAATAATATGTAATCGCGTACCAGAAATAATGGACAGTAATATCATTGTGATCTGAACGGAGCCAAATAGAATAAGCGCACCGGTTCCCGTATCGAGTGAAAGGTAAGCGTAAGAAAAAGTTATTGCATAGAGAAACAACGTAAAATTAGAAGTCCAACTGCCTTTAGATGATACACCTTGCTTATTTCCTTTGATGCTTAAAATAAGTAAGAGAGCAATCGCACCTGATAATAATCGTATTCCCGTAAAGCTTGATGCATCAATGTTTCCATTAGCCAACGCTAAGCGGCACAGCACTGAGTTTGCTGCAAACGCTATTAACGCTAGGCCAGTAAGTAAGCTTGTTTTTAATAAAAACATATTGATCATACTCGCTCATTATTCATTGGTAGTTATATTCACATCAAACTAATGCTAATGACTGTAAAGATGGACAATTACGGTGTATTTTTCGTGACAGTCAATACCAAACTTACCGGCCTAAAATTTTTAAAATAACCTAAATAAAAGGGACGATGACAAATTTGTTTTAAGTTTTTGACGGCAATATTAAATTCGGCTTATTTGCTTTTAGCGTTCTGATGATACCATCGTTGATCTTTTCCCAGAACTTATCTGAATCGGCATTTTGGTATTCAAAAAATCCTTTACCGGTTTTAATCCCTAGATCTCCTTTTTGGACTTTGTCGCGGATGCGTTTGTGCGATCTATATCCTGGTTCATCAAGGGCCTCGGCAAGATACTCGCCAACATTGACGATTGAATCCAGCCCGACCATGTCCATAAATTGAATGGGCCCTACGTTGGGCAAACGTAGCCCGAAGCCGTTTTTGACGACATTATCAATCTCCTCGGCGGTGGCAATTTCCGCATCCATTAGGCCCATTGCCGCTCCAATAAGTGCTCCCTGAAGAATATTATGGATGAAACCAGGAGTGTCTTTACAGATCACTGGGTGTTTTCTCATTTTCTGAAATAGCTTCATTGCTTTTTCTTCTGTTACTTTGGCGGTCTGTACACCAGAGACAAGTTCCACCAGAGGACTTAAATGCCCAGGAATAGTCCAGTGCGCAGTAATTGCTCTTTCTGGGTATTTCATCTGTTCGCTAATGCGCGTAATACTCATGGAAGAAGTATTAGAAGCGATAATCACCTCCGGGGCGCAAAGCTTGTCGCAGCGAGTAAATAGCGCTGTTTTTTTCTCCATATCTTCAGGAATTACTTCCATAATGAAGTCAGCCTTGGTAATGGCGGCATCCCAGTCCATTGATCGATTGATACGTTGCAGCGCACTTTGAGCCTGCACTTTGTCGAGCAGACCGCCTGCGACCATCTGCATACAATTGGCTTCGGCTCTTTTTTCCGCCTTTTCCAGTTGCGTCTCAAAAAGATCCACTGCCGTAACTTCATATCCTGCGATAGCAAAAGTAAGGGCAATGTCGACTCCCATGACTCCCTGTCCTAAAACGGTCACTTGCTCAATGATTTTATTTTTAATTGCAGCTTGGCTATCGGTTTGATTCATTTGCATTAGTCTCTTTTTATTGTTGATGCTATCAGCGCTATAAGAAAGGCTATTTTAACGCTCGAATAAGTTTGCCTGCAGGTTCCAGCTCTGTGGTGCCTTTGGTGACGGCCGTGTAAACAACTCCCAAATTGGGCAAATCCGCCAAGGCATTAATAATGTGAAACTGTGTCGGATTTTGCTCCCAGGTCAGATGCTCCCAGTGAACCTCTCCCTGTCCGAGCCATATCTCTGTGGCGATATTCTCAGAGGGGAATAGCGTGGGGTAACTCACTGCGGAGCCAACACCATTTGGATTCGGGATATATTTGTAGCCCATCCAGTTGTCTTTTCCCTCCATGGATTTTTTCAATTCAGCAATCTCTTGTCCGCTCTGGGAGATAAGATTATCGGCGCTTATTTGCAAGATCTGGTTGCCAAAATGACTGGCATTGACTCGCCACTGGCCATTGCTGATCTGATGATCGGGAATGTCAGCATAAATTTTGGGAATGCCTTTAATTTCACGACCGGTTAAGATGGGATCGGTAAGGTTTTCCCACATTGCCAAGGTTAAAGCCCCTTCCAATTGATCTTCTTTGCCCTTGAATTTCACCGAAGCATTAACACCGATAAGGTTATAAGAACGACCAGCCAACCATTCAACCCCTTTGTTGCAGGCATAGGAAACCGTGATAACTGGCACTTCACCAACCTCAAAATACGGGGGGAGGTATTTAGCCAGCTGCTCTCGGTCGGTGAGATAAGAGACAGTAATGCTAGTGACATCGTTATATTTTCTTCCTATAACCTTGCGAGGAAGAGGCCCGAAAAAACCGGGCATAAGGTATTCTTCATTTGGATCAAAAAACATAATAATCACCCGTCATTTTATTATATTCAATCTTTTCAAAGATAGCTGACATTACAAGTATGCTCATTATTTAGCCCTTTTTATTTGGCAATATTCATGATTTTAGTCTGGGTAAACTCACTCAAACCTGATTCACCTAACTCGCTGCCTAGGCCAGATTGTTTGGCACCTCCAAAAGGAATTGCGGGATCTAGCTCGCCGTGTTTATTAATCCACACAGTGCCGGCATCTATTTGATTGGCTAAGTGATAAACCGCTTCGCTATTCTCGCCCCATACCGAAGCACCCAAGCCATAAATGCTTGAGTTTATACTAGCCAATAGCGCTTTTTCATCGTGATAGCGAATAATGGGCAATACGGGGCCAAATTGCTCGTCGTCGACCAAGCGTGCGCCTTCGCTAATGTCTTTAAATAACGTTGGGCGAATAAAATAACCTGTACTGGGTAGTGTTTGCTTAGCCGTAATTTGGGTACCATGAGACTGGGATTCTGCGATTAGCGCTTTCACCTTGTTATATTGCAGCGCATTTTGTAACGGGCCCATGGTGGTAGTCTCTGCCATGCCATTGCCTACCACAACGCCATCGGCCATTACTGCCAATCGTTCACAAACATCGTCGTAAATACTATCGTGCACATACAGGCGTTTAACCGCGATGCAAATTTGGCCGGCGTTATGAAAGGCCAATCCAAATATTTTGGGGAGCGCATCATCAAGTTTACTATCCGCCATGACCACAGCCGCATCGTTACCACCAAGCTCTAGCGTAATGCGTTTAATCAAAGCTGCGGCTCCGGCCATAACTTTTGCACCGGTCGCCGTAGAGCCAGTGAATGAAACTTTATTGACATCAGGATGGGCGGTCAGCGGTGCGCCTAGTTCGTTATTGTCGGTAATAATATTGAGTGTACCCGCGGGGAAAATATCTTTAATTAACTCACCGATACGCAAAGTACTTAACGGTGTGGTTGATGAGGGTTTCAACACCATGGTATTACCCGCTATCAAGGCAGGTGATAATTTAAAGGCCATTAATATCAATGGAAAATTCCACGGCACCATGGCAGCAATGACACCTAAGGGTTTTGCATGAACTTCTACGCGGCGCTGCGCACTGTCTTCTAATATTTTAACCGGTAAGGTTAACCCACAAAAATATCGACAAAAAGCTGAAAAACCATAAACTTCCATCACCGCATCAGCAATCGGCTTGCCCTGCTCTTGTACTAACAATTCACCTAACTCTTGGGCATGGGCTTCTACCACATCAGCGACCTCAGCAAGCAATGCTTGCCGCGCGGCCATCGGTGTTGCACTCCAACTAGGCAATGCCGCCTTAGCCGCAGCAACCGCTTGATTCAATTGATCAAGTGAAGCGTGAGGGCTATTGGCCACCAACGTTTCGTCTGCTGGATTTATCACCGCCATAGTTTTATCACCAGCGATAAGTTCACCGTTTATCAGTAACCGATAATTCGACATTTTATTTACCTTATTAAATTTATTGTTGTAGTAAAGCTAAAGTGATTAAAAGCCTATCAACGTTAAGCCAACCGACCTTTTTAACTAAACCAGATAGCTAGCATGCATGAGCTAATTCGGGCAATTGAATAACAATACGGTCAACCTTTTGCAGATTTGTCTCGTTCAACAAATAGGCGGCAAAATTTCGGCTCATGATATCAACATCATCAAAAGATAATGTGTGCTCAAAACAACTAAAAGCAGGCTTATTTCGATACAAACGACAAGAGTCATTGAAAAGTTCGATGATACTTTTGTAGTTTTTAGGATTTAACAACTGAAGTTGTTGTTGCGAATAATCTAATGATTGGACAAGGGGAGTTTGAGTCATATTGTCTAATTACATTGTCAGAATATAATTCTACAGTAGCAATATAATAAACGTATCAGTTGTCACTTGGGTAACAGAAATAGACAAAATATAATATTCTTTTTACTTTTTCTCTTTTTAAAAGGTTTGCTTATAAAATTGGTTTATAAAAAAATTATTCATCATGAAGCGATAGTTCATCTTCTAAAGCATCTAGATTTTTGATTAAATATTTACCCTGTTCCATTACCACTATATCTTTATCTCGCCATTGTCCAAAGATCTTATTTACTCTAGGACGAGAGCCCATAACTAAGCTGGCAAAGTCACTTTGGCTTAAAGAAATATCTAAGCGAACACCCTGTTCTGTTTGAACACCATGCAGTTGTGCTTGTTCTAATAATCGGCCAGCTAGACGCGCACTTAAAGGGTAAAAAAGTATACCTTCAAGTAAGCGGTATAAACCTCGTGCTTTCACGGTATGATCAATAAATATATGTCGATACATAGTAGGAAATTCTTCACCAACACTGAGTACATCTTTACGAGGAATAACTAAAACAAAAGACGTTTCAAGTACCAGTACATCAAATAATCTAGCCTCTTCAATACTCAGCGTTGCTTCACCAAACCAAGAGCCTTGATTATAGTCAGTAAAAGTAAATTCTTGTCCACTACTACTCATTGCGCCCAGACGAAGACGTCCTGACATCACACAGTAAATATCGGTGTCTAAATCACCATTTTTAAAGACATAACTTTTTTTAGCATATTGCTTAATTTTAGCTGCGCGCGCGAGTTGGCGGCGGCCTTGTTCAGGAATATCCTTAAACCAAGGCGAATTATCAATAGCTTCTTGAATAATTTCAATATCGAATTTTACATTCATATTCTTTCCATCATAGCTATTTCAAGACTATGAATAATGAGGTTATTGGTTTTACTAAAAACTGACAATATCAGAAGTGGAATAAATTTAATAGAATGGCGATTATATAAGAAAAAAAAGAAAGGATGATTAAAATCAACGTTTGAGCATATACCCGCTTACATGCTCAAACGTTGAGAGAATTGATTAAGGATTGAAATTACTTAACCTGAACTCGGGATAATGAATATCATAACTAATTAATATATATGGAATAAATATTAAACTTTGCACAATGATGATAGTTTAATGGTTATCAAGACATTCTTACGTATCCAATAACGGGTTATTGGTAGTAAGGATAACACCGAGAACCATTAAAATAGCTTTATTGTGTGGTATTGCTTATTCCGATTTTAGGTTACTTTGCCATAATGGCTTTTCTAATTTCAATATGTTTTTCCTGATGTAAATCGTATTTTCTTGAGATCAAGATTGTAGATAACGTTAATAATAATGATACTGGACCTGCAAAAATAGCTAAATTAGTGAAAGCTTCTGGTGGTATGTTTGCAATGGAAGCACCCTTGGGAAATTTGATCACTTCAAGGGCAATACCGGCGAAAAACGCGCCGAAACCAAAACTTGCTTTTAATGCAAAAGAACGTGCAGCAAAAAACAAACCTTCTTCTCTTCTTCCTGTAGCTAATTCATGCTCATCTATTGTATCTGACAACATTGAATCTAATACAATAATGTATGCAACAAAAAATGCTTGGGCAATGCCTGAACAAGTAAACACCAATATCAGTTTAGTAGACATTGCTAATGGTTGAAACATACCGGCTAAATACATCATGATGGGTGTATAGGCAATAACTGCCGCTATCAAAACGGTAAAAGTAAGCGCTTTAGTTTTATCAAAATAAACAGAGAATTTTTTAGCAATATAAGGGGCAAATGGTAACGAGACCAACTGAGCTAACACTAAAATAGCTAACTGCTCTGTTGAAAATCCATATAAATAACTAGCAATATAAATTATAAGCGTTTGTGTTAAACCGGCCATCGTCATAAAAACTAACAGGGTAAAAAATAAAATTCTAAATGACTTCAACTTCAACGTAGAAAATACGGTAATAAACGCTAATAATGGATGCTTAGCATCTGGGTTATCTACAGGTTTAGATAAATGTGGAATTTCAGATTTAGTTGCATAAACTGACCATAACATAGCAATGGTTGCGACAATACTTGCGAAAAGAGCAAAACCAGAATAACTAGCACCATTTAGCATGCCATTAGGGTACGCTTCTGACTTTGGAAAAAAAACGGTGAAAGCGATAATGGTCAGTAACACACCGCCTAAATAACTAAAAAATACTCGATAACTAATCAATGATGTGCGCTGATGATAATCTTTCACCATTTCAGCACCTAATGATAAATGCGGTACATAGAACAAGGTTAAGGCTAATCTTACTGCTATTGCCCATGTCAGCATCCAACCAAACAATCCAATCTCAGTTAAATCAGCAGGAGGATTAAATAAGATATAAAAAGTAACACCAAAAGTAAGCGCACCCGCTAACATAAATGGATGACGTCTTCCCCATTTAGATTTATAGCGATCAGATAGTTGACCAATCATAGGATCAGTAATCGCATCAACAACTAAAGCCAGTAATGCTGCGATCCCTGCAAGGCTGCCAGACAGTCCTAATACTTGGTTATAATAGAAAAATAAAAATGTACTAAAAGCTACGGCTTTCATTCCATCAGACAATTGTCCAATACCGTAACCAATTTTTGTTGAGAACTTCATCGTAATATCTCCCTTCTAACCTTTATTATTTATCAAAACCTCAGACAGTATGTCTTTTAGAAATGACTTGGTAGGATTTTAATTATGTGAGTACCCTACCCGATTAAGCTTATTAAACCTGTTACCTAAGTAACAGTCCGCAACGGTAATATTATGGTAGTTTTTTATGACAAATAAAAATACAAAAACGAGAAATAACATATGAAAAAAGTTGCCATTATTGGAGCAGGTCCATCTGGAATTACTGCAATTAAGAATTTCGCAGATCAAGGTTTTGAGGTCACGGCTTTCGATAGATGCGAGGGAGTTGGAGGAAACTGGAGGTTCAATGACCCTTCTGGACATTCTAGTGTTTTTGAAACCACGCATTTAATAAGCTCTAAGTATACTTCTTTTTTTGAAGATTTCCCTTTGCCTGATTCTGCACCCGACTACCCATCACATAAAGAATTATTAAGCTACTTCAATGCATACGCTGATCATTTTGATATTAAAAAACTAATTAAATTTAATACCGAAGTATCTAACTGTAAAAAAATCGATGGAGATAGATGGGAAGTCGAATGGAATACTTTGGGTTCTGATGAAAAAAATATAGGCGAATACGATGCACTTGTTGTTTGTAATGGTCATCATCATAAACCTAGATATCCTGATTATCCTGGAGAATTTACAGGGGAATTAATCCACTCTCATGAATTTAAATCAGCTAAACCATTTCAGGACAAGCGTGTTTTGGTCATTGGCGGCGGTAACTCTGCCTGCGATGTTGCGGTCGAGACAGCGCGAGTATCTAAATCAACCTCGATTAGTTGGAGAAGAGGGTATTATCTTATTCCTAAGTTCATGTATGGCTTGCCAACAGATGTACAAGCATTAAA
>Ga0307488_10001529_pt1 | contig 19311 bp, 17 predicted proteins | sample SB02metaG_FD_202248 | JGI IMG/M metagenome (GOLD analysis project Ga0307488, IMG submission 202248) | Sea-ice brine microbial communities from Beaufort Sea near Barrow, Alaska, United States - SB 0.2 | ecosystem: Environmental > Aquatic > Marine > Coastal | place: USA: Alaska | collected... | reverse complement strand
TCATCGTCATCATCGTCATCATCGTCATCATCGTCGCAAAGCCACGAAGTTTCCACCAACGTCCGATACGATAGCAGTCAATATTGATCGCGTGAACTTCGATGAACGATGGATGATATATATAAAATTATAAACTAGTATAAGCGAACACATTGTCAAAGTGGTTTACAGCACATACAGGTGTATCCTTCTTCACAGTTGGTTGGCAATAAATGTTTCTGTATTTTTCATAGCTGTTCACTTGTTGTTGGTTGTTTCCAGGTCTAGATTGATGAACTGCTTGTGCCATAGCACCTGGCGGAGGGTTAGCAGAGGCAAGTGTGACGTTGTTCATATAGAAAGCATCAGGGATTACTTTAACATCACCGTAAGCAGCACCCTCAGCGAATGCCTCACCGGTGTATAGGCCACCGTTTTTTGATGGCTTAGGAGCTTTCATATATCCAAACTTTTCAAATGAATACTCGCCCTGATCTTTGGTGTCTTCGGAGTATGGTTGTGGCAACATTATTTAAATATATAAACATATATATTTTTATAACATGAGCTTTCAAGATCTTAAGCAAATCATCACGGATAAATCCTTCGGAAATGACAATGAAAAAAAATTAGAACACTATGCGGCTAAGTATCCAACGCTCGTCAAAGAACACCCTATGTCCCTGATATATTGTTGCTCACGCTCAGATGATGTCAACGACTGTATCAAACTATTGGTCGTATTAAGCAAAGTGAGCAACCACGAGACCACCCACAACGCGAAGGAAGATATCATTGAACTCATAGAATTTGTCATGGCCTCCGACGATCACACCATCAACGTCATCTTCGAATCAGAAATTAAATATTTTAAAACCATCATCGGTTCTCCCTTAATCTTCTTTAAAGTTTGTAATGAACGAACTAACTTTAATAAACAACAATTAGAAATGATGCTCTCCTACAGGGATCAAGTCAAACAGAATGAAATAAGCCAATACGACGCATCAGTCGATGTTGGTTCTGTTCTGGTAGATAAATATGTGAAGCCAAATCTAAAAGAGACTTAATAGTCCACATCATATTTCTTACACCACTCGATGCATTTGTTGATATCTGCATTATTTTTATTTATCATACTATCAACGTCTATGTTTCTAAGCTGCTCAGCCTCCCGCAACGTTTTCCGTAAATACTTCATCTGCCGATTGGTATAGTATGTATTATACAGACACAAGCGAGACGCAACGCAATCACTATAGTATTTACCTAACGTCTTCTCTATCCCAGTGTTGTTGATGAGTTCGCTGCGCATATCTTGAAATATAGCGTGCTTGTTAATGCCCTTGAAGTTCGTGCAGACTAAATACTTCTCAGAGTTAGCCGGTCGCGACGTAAATGGTTTCGTTATGAATATCTCTTCGTACATCTCCATAAGGATCGAGATGAGACAATTCGTCTCATATGTGAATATGTCGAATATCTTGATGATGAATGAACCACCTGGAGCTTGCGCAGATACAGCCGTATATATCTCACTCAAGAACAACCTCAAGAAACTATTCTCCTGATTGTTGAAATCAACACTGAAATCGAAACCACCATCCGCCGTCACTAATTTACATTTATGTTTTCCCACCTTGGCAATGAAGTTGTCGATGTTCTTGACATCATACAAATCCCCAATGTTCTCCATCTTCCGATTGATATAAATATGATTACTCTGACATATCTCCTTGTTCAGCTTCCAAAAGGGAACCTTATTTTCACTATCAGATTGAACAAGCAGCGTTATACCATACATTGCCTTAACATCTATCGCGTACTTGTTCTTGAAATCGATGAGACACTCTATGAACCCTCCTGGACCCTCGGCAATGTGCGCGGTGGTCATACCTGGGCCACCGCCTGCAAACAATTGAGGCGTGAAATCCTTGAGAATCTCCCATAGTTTGAAATAGGCTCTGCTTATAGGATTCTTTTTACAGATTTTAGTATGTTTCTTAGACGACGAGAATATAAATTCGTACTCATTAATATTCCGCTTTGCCGTATCCCAAAGGTTATTGTTTTCGATGTTGTTCTTTAGATTTTGTAATTCATTACGTAAATTTCTATTTACCCGATTTACATCGCTACTGTCCAACGTTTGACCTTCGTATTTTGATAAAAAAAAAATGTAATTTTCCATTGTCAAAGGGTTATGATAAAATTATATTTATATTATCATTTCTTTTTAAATATAAACCATTCGTTCAGGAAACTATATTCTTTCATCGTATCATCCATTTTGTCTTTAAAATTTACATCATCCACGTTATCGCGATATATCTTATCAAACGATCCGTGCGAAGTGCTCAACTCGAACTTCTTCAATTCTTCTTTTGAGAGAACCTCGATATTGAACTCCTTTAGCTTTTCTTTTAGAATATCGAAATACACCAGATACTCCTCGACCACCTGGTTAATACTCTCCACAAAAACATCGATCTTCCTGCCGATCTTCGGGTCCTTCGCCGCATATTTCTTACGGATCATCCACATGACGTTATTATTCTTCTGGCGAATGACAGTATCCTTCTTCTCGACTTCAAACACATTGTTCACCCTGTCGCCGTCGAAACAAGTGCCGATGAAGTATCCACCGACCTTCAACACACTGTTTATATTCTTACAGAACGTATCGAGCGTCTCCGCATTTTCAAAGAAATAGTGAATGGCGAACTGGCAATTCACCACATCGAAACCTGTCTTGACTTGCCCGATATATTGCTTCACGAACGGCGTATTATATTCAGGGATATTCTCTGGAACATTGGTGTCCCATAAGACCTGTGTCATGAATCTCAGCTTATCGTTGGTGATTGTCTTGAAGTAATCGTCATCCCATTTCTTTTTACCGTTTAGCTGGATGAACATCATAGGATTCTTCTTAGGATTGAACTGTTTGTATCTCTCGTTATTCGTGATATTCATCAAGTATCTCGACCAAGCGCTGTCAGACGCACCAAGAATACTGTCGAAACTGTGATCTGCTCCCACGACCAGTTTAAAGCCAGTAGTATGCCCCCTATCGACGTATTTGGCCATGTCAGATCCCTTACCGCAGCCGATATCGAACAAAGAGAATCTCTTAGACTTGAACCTGCCGATAAGGTGCCTATTCTTCACATACTCGTTATGAAAATTCATGAGAGGCTTCATCTGGATTCTGAATCTATCCACATTTCGCATTGAATATACATCATTATCGTAGTGAGCCATTGCGTCAGTGACATTTTTATTTCCCGTGATCATTTTATCTGTCACAGGGTTCTTTATACTTTTCCAGACGTTCATAGCGACCATATAACTGTTAGCGGTCCCATCGATTCTCTTTGTTTTCTTATATAATTCAGTTTTATCTTTTCTGATCTTATTAGGGATCCATTTGTGAAGCTCATCAACAGCATCATCGTCATTGTAGGAGAACTCCACAATGTCGCGATCGGTTATGACCTCATACTTGTGTGAAACAACATTACCATCCTTCAGAGGCAACTTACACTCTCTAAACTGTCTCATGTTGCCGGTTGCACTGCTTGCCAATTCAACCTCATAGATCCCATTTGCAATATTCAGAGGGTCGATGTTTTGCATCTTGGTGTTATCGTTAACATACAGTTTGCATGCTACGAAACCATCGATCAACGCCTTATCAGTTATCTTATATTCAATGAGCATATCAATAGTGTTCTCATCAGGAGGTTTCCATTTATACACTTTATTCCACGATCCACCGAAACGATACTCGATGACCTCATTCTGATATATGGCCCCCACACCAAGCTTGGTCGGCTGAAATATGAGACCATCGATGTTATAGGGAAACATAATGTTGCGATTATTCCAAATATATTCGTCAGCGACCTGTAGTAAGTTCTTACCAGTTATCTTAGCGCGCTTCTTAACGTCCCTGTCACGAGTGAAAAACTTCTTAACATCCACCTTGAAAATACTGTCTCCTTTAAGAGACTCGATGTTTTTGCGTAGGAGATTGTATCTGTCATCATCAACTTTCTTGTATTCAGGGGAGATGAAAGGTAATCCCCTTATGTCCGTGCCTTTGTCGTAATACATGTCAAAGCACATGAACACGTTGTAGTCGTTGCCACTCTTATCCGTTCTTATGAGTTCGCCGTCGATGAGCGTGTTCTCTCGGGTGCTGGTCAAACCCGTGTCGATGATAGAGAATCTATTATTGATCAGATACACTTTATTGTTATCCGCGACGAACAATATGTTTCTTTCACCGTCCGCTTTCTCCGTCACAGAGTAATTGGCATCTTCGCTCAACACGTTATCATTTTGAACGATATCGTCTGTGTTAATGTTCTGCAGCTCCAGCGTCACAGGATTATAAGCAAAGAATATTTTGTTAGGAGATTTTAACAGTTCCGTAACCAAATCAGATGTCTTGTTGTATTTCTTGGTGATATTAGATAGATAATCGTTATTCACCAGCTTCAAATAATTAAGCATGATCGCATGTGATTCACTCTGTTTAATAACGGATTTCGTCTTGAAAACGACCCTTAGGACAACGAGCATGTATTTCAGAAGTTGTTCGGTGGCGGCCTTATCGGTGATGGCGGTGTTCAAATACTCGACCTCAACCTCATATGTCTCATGTGCTTTCATAACATTAGATTTGATGAATGACTTCACCGGGTTCATACCGTTGCTTTTTACGATGGTCATATCAAACCTGAAATTATTGGATGTGTCCATAAAGGAAAAGCGTCGCTTCAACCGGAAGACCTTGAGAGACTTCTTGAGTTCATTAACGTATGTGGCTCTGTCCTCGACTGGCTTTTCAGACTTCAAATTGACTCTGAAATAGTAATCCGAAAGACTGATATGATCTGCCATTACGGTCTTTGTGATCATCTCTGATTCGTCGGGGATATCCCCTGAAATACAATACGTCTTTATGACTTCTGAACCTAACAGAGTCGTCCTTACATTTTTCTCATTGATCTTCGCGATGATATCGAGACTGTCATCGGTGTTGTCGGTATATACGTGTCTCTTAAAATTGTCAGACGAACTGAAATATTGTAACAGTTCTGTGAATGTTTGGGTGTCTATCTTATGTTTGAGCACGGCTTCGCATTCTAACTTTTCAGCCTTGGATCGTTTAACGTAGTCACTGATAGTGTTGAAAATATCACTACGTACTTCCATTCTTAATTAGATTAAACAAAATGTTTATTTGTAAATGTGCGTAATGGAGATCATTTTTTTATTACCTAATATAGATCCCATTTCCTTAAGTGAAAAAATGAAAGAAAAAAAGAATCAAAATATTGCCAATGACAGCGTTTGATATTTTATTATGTTTTAATTCATTAATTATGTTATGTTTTATTCAATTCGTTGCTAACAACTTCAATTCTTCAATGAGATCAAACTTCTTCTTGTCAACTGTATTAACTCTATACAGTCTAGCGTATTCCTTCAATTCATCTACTTTCAATTCATTGAGTAGCCTCTCAGATAAATAGCATTTCATAGAAGATACATCGATCTTCTTGTTGATGCTGAAATCAAAAGCACCGTTATTACAGAATATTGTGACTGTCTTTGGGTAATCGTTCTCCCACTTAGCGTAGGTATTGTCCGCGATCATTGTTATATTCATCTTGATCAGGTGGCTGTAGAACTTCATACAGTTAGGGTAATCACACAACAACGCTCTGTCTTCGATGATATCCATGATTTGAAACTTGATCGCCCGACTCTTATGCGTTATCGTCTTCAAATAATCGCTGGCTTTATCTAAATTGTTCTCGAAAAACTTCTTATAATCTTCTTTGGAAATCATAAGATCATTTGTTATATACATTAACAAATCTAAAAAATGAGTTATATGCGAAGTGGATTTAACTGGAATGTTCGTAAAGTAGCACATCTTATCGCGAAAGACTCTACCACATTTAATGAGAGTATTCCCCTGTGTGAATACTGTAGTTCCAATATCGAACTTAATCTTACAGGGGATCGATCTTAGAAGTGAAGTGTTCATCCTCTCAATTCCAAAATCTATTAATTTAATATATATCGTTCTTTTTTTAAATCAAATTCATTTTTTGCCATCATCGATTCTGAGTTGCGTAGATACTTCTTCTTGGCGTTAATGAACTTGAGTATAGAAGTGCTCTTATCAGTGGCTTTCTGCACGTCGTTGTTATATTCCGTAAGGAACTTTTGGCTGACAGTTATCGTAGTGTTCGTGTTATCGCTAATAGTCATACTTTTAAGATCCTCTTCTACATTGCTATGATTTGTCGGTGTGAGCGCGTTAGATTTGACATCACTCAGTTGTATTTTGTCGAGCATGTGTGTGAGTTCGGATACAGATTTATCACTCAACTTTTGTAAGTCAAAAAAGTATCCGGTGCCGTTCTCCGTCAGATTCTCATTATTTTTCGTTAAAATGAATATGACAGCCTCATGAAACGAATTGGGCAGTTCATCTAAGCGTGTTTTCAACATTGTTCGTCGATTAGTTGATTACATTGTATAAGCTTCATATTCTTAAATACACTCTCTTCATTCTTCATCGTCATCACTTTCACTGATGTCGTCGTCCGATAAATCATCCACCAGGTCTGCATCATCGTCATCATCCTCATTGTTGTTATCGTTGTTATCGTTGTTATCGTTATTATAGTTGTTATTATAGTTGTTATTATTATTATTATTCTCATCGTTGTCATAGTTGTCATAGTTCTCATTATTCTCATTGTTCTCATTATTCTCATTATTCTCATCTTCATTCTTTTCATCGTCTTCATCATCATCCAAGTCTTCGTCGTCAATGAGAAGGTTCTCGTCATCATCCAGATCATAAACCCCATTTATCGAATCACTGTTGTCGAGTTTTACGTCTATGAGTGCTTTCTTAACGATCTTACCGATGATAGAGATTTTCTTATTAAACAGTTGATATTTCTTACCGATAATTTGAATACTCACTTCGTCGTTGATTTTCACATTGTTCTGCAAATCAACGTCTGATTGAATTGCCAAACTGTGTTTGGGAACGATGATCTCAAGGATGGGTATCTTCCCGCTATCATCCTCTATGAAAGATGAACACAGAATACCGAAATTATTGATATTCACCACAATAGCGTTCACAATGTTGCCTTTCACGGGATTACACACTAACGCCGAATATTTCACAAGGAAATTAAGATACCCATGAAAACTGCTCATCTCAACAGTCCCACAACTCAGCTTCACCAGTTCAATTGTATCTTTCTTGATGTATCCATGGTTAGAACAGATTCCCTCCTTCGTGTTTTTTAACTGTTTGAGAATTACACTCGACATATTGTTGTGAATATCTTTCGGATGAACTTTAACATTATCAACAAACTCTGCTCTTAAGAAATTAGCATTAACATCCATCTTTGTATGTATTACTTATATTAGATATACATATATTTTATCCTTAAAATCATTTTTTGGAAGTCTGTGGCTCTACAAAAAATTTACTATAGGGCGCGTCATACGCTTGTAATACCTCAATAGATATTCTATAACGTTGCATAAATCTTTTTCCATATTTATTTTAAGTTTCTTCTTAATTCTTTCCCATTCCTTACCCGAACTCAAGATAATTTTGAAATCTTTTTTGATGATGTCGTCCGTATCTAACTCACTTAGATTAAGAATAGAACTGAAATCATTTATATTAATAGACGAACAATTTCTTTTTTTTTTTAAACGCAACTTGAAATGTGTTTCCTTATTGATTTTAGCAGTCTTAGCAGTCTTAGGGGCAGTATATTCTCTATAGGCGATGATGTTTTCAGTGGGGATGTATGACCGCAACGTTTCGAATATCTTTATGGCGTTGAGCTTCTGTAGCGGTACTGGGGAGACAGCGTTCGTCGAAACCACATACATGTTGAATCCCCTGTCTCCCTCGTAATGATTATACGTCAAGACTTCGTCGGTGTTAATCTTCGTCATACACGTTCTGTTCAGAGCCTCGATCATATTCCTTTCTTGAGAGTCATACGTTTTCATGCAACTGTTGATGAAACTCTTTAATTCATCGTATGTAAAGGCATCGACAACCAATTCAAACACTATATCTTCGCGAACGCCTTCGTCTTTGATGATCTTCTTTAATTCAGTTGTCAGATTCGACACATTGGTCTTAAACATAGTCATTATGCTCTCCTCTGTTAGTGAATCGAAATCGAGCTTTATAGAGTCTATATGCACACGTTTACTAAGGGATTTCTGTTCAACGAGGGTGAGCGACGCCGATGTAATTGCTTCTGGTATGAATACGATGTGTTCATCATCGACAACATTTAAATAGCCTTTCATGCTGTTCACCGTGAATATATGTTTGTTCTCGGATAGATAGCTTATAGCCAACTTCACCAGTTGGTCTTTTTCATCTATATTCGATAGAATTTCCTTCACTGACACGAACACCAATGAATCTTTATGTAAGTATTCCGTGATACGCGTTGCAGTGCGTATGATGTCATATTCTAACATCTGGGTGTTTAGCGGCTCATCATCATCCATGTCCACATCATGACGAAGACTGTTATTACACACGACTTCACACACATCATAATTGCATATACGAGACCCATCTTTATCGTTTATATCATAATCGGTTATCTTAGCGTTTCTAGAAGTGATGATCGATCTATTGGGTAGGTTTTTGAAATGGATGACGTTTTTATTAAGGGGACAGTCGATCGAGAACTCTTTCATGATCTTTTCAATCTTAGAAATCTTAAACTGTTTCGTCTCAGCTAATCTATACGTTCTATAATCTATGCTCTCTCGCGATGTGTCTCTGTGTAAATTACAGTGCATGTATATGGTAACGTTTCGCTTCTCGGGCGGCTGGTCAAAATGACTGCGATTTCTCACACCGCGCCCGATGACTTGTTCTAATCGATTCAAGTTATACCAAGGTTCTAATATATGAATCTCTCTTACGTTTTTGAAATCGTAACCTTCCGCCGCGACTTGATTGATGATGACGACTTTGATCTTGCTCCCATCTCTATTCTCGTTAGATACGAGTGTCTTCAATTCAAGGGCTTTCTGACTGTCATTGCCAGAAATATCAACCCGTGCAGTTATGGTAATGTAGGAACCCTTACTGTCTTTGTGTATGGGTTTAAGCATATTTTTTTTACCAAATTTGTTATATCCCTGTGATTCCAGTGCCAGACATACCGGGATAACACCAGCGTAGATATATTCGGAGTATATGAGCACGATACCCTCCGACTTATTCACACAATCGACTATCGATTTAATCTTAGGGGCATACGTGCCGATATTTTCCTCTGAAAAGAGTTCGTTCCCACTTCTCTTGTAAGTAAGTTTTAGAAATGGGTTTATCTGATCTGCCCTAAAAATCTCATTGAATTTATTGGAAATACCTGAGGTATTGCTAACTGGATAATATACACTGGAAATCTGTAGAGCTTCAGTGAAGACATTCGTTCGACCACCTTCGGCGATATTAAAAGCTTTTTCTATGTCATCGTCATCTTCGTCATCACTATCATCACCTGCGGCGCCCTTTAAAGTCGCCTTCAACCTCGTTATAACTTTGTCTTGTTCTTCAGACATCGTGCTCTTATACAGCTCTACGTATTTGATCTTATCCAGAGGAGCTAACGCCGAAGAATCAAAACCCTTTTTCGGGTGATCCTTAGAGGTTAAAACGTTTTCCTTATCATGAATACTGGGGTGTAATCTCAGAGGGAAATACAAAGGATTCTCACCGCGCATGTATGACACATAATTACGCGAAAAGTATTTGAAGAACTCCGCAATTTTAGGTTTGACCTCACCATCTTCATCGTACATAGATTCATTAATATTAACCTTCGGTAATTTATCGTTTAACATCAAAATATCTGATAAGCCGAAGATTTCAGATGGTTTGTCGAACATTGGCGTCGCAGATAATAGAACAAGCCTAACATTCCTCGCGAACGTCATTATGTCTCTAAGGACTATAGGGATTTGTTTAGAATTCTTTAATTTTTCGGTAATAAGACCAGGATTACGGATATTATGAGCTTCATCAATGATGATGACTCTATCGGAAAACTCTCTACGGATATAATTGGCGTATAACTCTTTACGCTTCTCGGTATCTTTCGAATTCGCCTTCTGTAATAGATATTTGATCTGCTGATTGATCTTATCTATTTTATTCACTAACTTTTGATAACCAGAAAAGGAGAATAGCTTCTTGATCACGACATCAGCTGATTTCTGCAATTCAACGTTATCCATATTATACCAACCAGGAATGTTATTTAACAACGTGTTTCCAATACAACCATCGTATGTTTTACTTTTCTTATCGACCTTTTTGATGTTAAACAGTTCTTTACTGAAGTTGCCATGAAGATTCTTAGACGCTATGACTAATGTCTTATTATCGAACATATTTATGAAATTCTCTGCGATTTGAATGGCACTACATGTTTTCCCGACACCTACGCCGTGGAACAATAGGATACCCGTGTTTCCAGTGTGAGGAGAGATGAATTTCTTTACGAATTTCTGGTTATTACTCAGGGAGAATCCTGTGTTGTTTGTCGCGATGTCATACTGTATATCTTCGTTGAAATCAAAGACATATTCTTTATGTTCGTTAAGGCGGTCGTATTCAAGGGAATTGTTATATTTCATAAGAAAAAGGGTACCCTTTGTGTCTGTCTTTTCTTTATAACTCTTTGTTTCGTCATATTTTCTTAGGAGATTCAACACGGTTTCATAGGTCGCATCATCTTCTTTATTCCAACTTGAGTCTGTAGAGTCGGTCTTCTTGGTCTTTTTATCTTTTTTGTTTTTCTTATATTTTTTATCTTTCTTTTCCTCAATAAGCACTTCTACCTGCTGATCTTCATATTCATATTCTTCCTCTTCCTCTTCCCCCTCTTCATCTTCCTCATCTGAATCCTTAACCTCTTCATCAACCTCTTTCTCAGAATCCTTAACTTCCTCAATATCTTCAACATCCTCAACATCCTCAACATCCTCATTTTCCTCATCAGAATCATTAACCTCTTCCTCAGAATCATTAACCTCTTCCTCAGAATCTTCATCCTCTTCATTCTCAACTTCCTCATCAGAATCCTTAACCTCTTCTTCAGAATATTCTACCTCTTCTTCAACCTCTACTTCTTCTTCTGCTTCCTCAGAATCATCAACCTCTTCTTCTGCTTCAACCTCTACTTCTTCTTCTGCTTCTGCTTCCTCAGAATCTTCAATCTTTTCCTCTTTCTTAGCAACAGTTTTATTAGAGACCACAACAGGTTTTAAGTTAAACTTAATTAAATCGCTATCCCTAAAGTGTTGATCTATTACACTTTTAGGTTTCGTTAATATACTTTTGGCTTTAAGACCCTTCACGTCGATGCATCGCCCAGTCTTCAAATTCCGAATCTGATCTGGTTTCTTACAATCACCTTTGTTAATTGCGGTGCTTCTTTTCACTCCAAACTTCTTAACATCGATTTCACGAAAAAACTTCTTCCTTGTCTCCAATTGCTCTTTCAACATTTTCTTAGCGGTTATTTTTCCAGGATCCAAACAACGCCCTGTAATAATATTAACGACCTGTTCTGTGTCATCACAACCGACTTTGTCACTGTCTTTAGCGTTCAATTTATTCTCTTTCAATAGTCGTCTCGCAGCAGACGTTTTACTATCATAACACGATTCATCATAAAACACTTCGTTATCTTTACACCTCTGCGCCATTATTACTTAGTTATATTAAATAATTTTTTGTAATAATACTATTAATCCTTTTAAATAATTCAACCTTTTCAGGATCCTTCCTGTTCATGTTTAAGTTCCTTAAAACTTCTGTGTGTGAGAACCAATTCACATCACGAACCTCTTTCGCTTGTTGAACATTAGTCGAATCGAATTTAATCAATGACTCATCGCCTATAAACTGCGCTATGTAATATATATTTCTGTATCGAATGTTATTGGACCCCTGAAATATCTCCTCGTATTGCTTATTCACATCGTGGATGAAAATACGTTCGTTTAAACCAACTTCTTCACGAAATTCCCTTATAGAACAATCTATATCCGACTCGTGCAACTTGCGACGTCCTTTCGGGAACTCCCAATCCTGCTCACTGGTACTCGAACTTAGATTGATGAGATGTGTGATATTAACGAACTGTAATGACCCATCCAACTTAGCGAGTGTGAAACCAGCCTTAAGTCTGTTGAACTTATGCACGCTCTTATAGTATTCCCTTTGAAACTTCGAGTCATTGGAAGTTGAGGACCACAGATTACCCCAGATCTCTCTAAAGTCTAATGTATCCAAGTCTCTCTTTTCATCATGAGTCATACCACTGAAGAGCATCTTCAGATAGTTCAGATTATTTATATCATACTTTCCTCTAATAAACTCTATGTAGCTGATGGTATCTTTCTTCTGTATCATGATATACTTGATTTCATTATTGATTTTCTTGAAACATATTAATCCATAACTCGACACCGGAAAGTTGCATACTCGTGTAGTGTGTCCATAAATACCACAGTTTAAACAGCAAATATTCTGCTTCATCTTTGTCTTTTTATGATTATATTGAAATAAACGTTTAAATGACATCTCATTTAGCACTGTTTGTTTAAGAAAGCTAAAACAAAAATAAAAACACTTACACATGTCATAATTACTTTTTCAAATTACAAACATTCATTTTGTTGAACATAGGCTCATCGCCCGGAATGATAGCATTAATATCCACCTGTTTATCAAGTCCTTGTTCATCGTTAAGGAAACCCATATTTCTTTTTGTATTGTTCATAAATATTTGATGGTTCATCGTGCAGAAGCTACCGTTCTCCTGCAGTACAGGGTAATTATGATAAGTATTTTTCTTTTCAGGTTGTAGGTGAAAAGTGTTATCGTTAAGGTTTTCGTATCCACACAACTGTTCAAACGATGACCGCTTGACGGGTATGACGCGGCTTACACAGGTATTATCCATCATAGCCATTCTGTTATCCATCTGTAATACATCCTCAATACGTCCCTCAAACTGCTGATTGAATACGTCGTTGATTATACGATTATCTAAGGCTTCCTTGTTTAGACAACTCATTTAATTATATAAATTATATTTTTCATCGACAATATTTTTTACATATCGAACATCATCATCGCTCGCATCGTATTCATAATAGACTTTATTCTGACTCGTATCCTTCACGCGCGATTTGTTTTGATTCACAAGGATACTCGTATTAGTCTTATGAACCATTCTTATATATATCTTAGGATCGTTATTTTCTATTAATTTAAATTTGAGATTGTCTATGATGTGCTTTTTAAGCAGCACGTCCTCGTTCACTTCCTTACTCTCATATTTGTATTTACCAGAGGATTGCTTTCTACCGAATAGGATGACGAAGCCAGATTTGAGCTCCATTATCCATGTGAATCCAGTGTTAAGATTGTGCTCTAATCTCTTGGCGAATAACACATAGTCATAGTCTTTGTCCTGAAGATTGGTATATAAATAATCTAAATAATCATCCGATCTCCAGTCATCATCATCCCAAAGTGTCCATATGGCGTCATCAGGTATGAATTCGAAAGCTATATTGCGCATATCTCCCAGTGTTATACCCTTTTTATCTCTATCATCCAGTTTAATCTCTAATATGTCATCACCATCCCCCGTGAGACTCCCCCCTTCATTTATTATGATGAGTCTCTTATTTGGATAAGACTGTCTCTTGAAATTATCTATGGCGATGTGTGCAAAGTTCCATCTACTCTTGTCCTTACCAGTGATCATAACACAATAGATCGGTTCTTTGTTTGTGATCGTATTGTTTTTAAATCCACTTTTATTGGTTTTATAGCACACATTGATGACGATAGCGATAATGATAATGATCATCAACAGGGCACCTAATAAAATGTGTCGTATTTTTATCGCCATTTAAATTAATGAAACAAATATTTATATTATTTATGCTTATTATGTTTATTTTGATATGCGCGTGGTTTATTTTGACGCCGATAACTAAGTCCAAGCAAGAGCCAAAGTCAGTGAAATACTACCGATACAACAGTGAAGGTGACGGCAAGCTGCCAGTTATTACAACGATTAAAGACGTGTTCACCAAGTATAATGTTCTCGAAGCTGATGTGCCACAAGATGCTACAATTCTTTTTCTAGATAAATTCGATCATCAAAACATCTTCCCTATCATAAGGCTACTGGATAATAACAAAGATAAATACTTATATACCCTGGTTTCTATAGACTACATATCATCTAAATCCAAACTCTATGAGATGATGCGAAACAACATCGACGAGAAGACACTCCACGAAATAATGCCAATTTCATTTCTGATCGACGATGCTAATGATGTCAAAAAACTCCGTACCTATATGATGGAAAAGAAAAACAACCTCATCATATTGAAAAAGAATATCCAGCAACAGAAGGGTTGCAAAATCATTTCAAATTTCGACGATGAAAAGGAGTTAAATAATTACGTAATAGCCCAGGAGCTGCTTCAGAATCCCTTCTTGATTGAAAACAGAAAGATAAATATCCGAATATATCTCTTAATAAACGTGACGGCGAACAACGCGATGAGCGTATTCATGTATAACGATGGGTTCATGTATTATACTCCTGGTGAATATAAGGCTAATTCGGATTGTCCTAAGACTAACATCACGACTGGCTATATCGACAGATCGGTATATGATAGAAACCCACTGACCATCAATGACTTTAGAAAGCATATTGGCTTCATTAAGACCCGCGTGTTCAATCAAAACTTGATGACGTGCTTCAAAAAGGTATTCAGAGCGCTGCGTAAACCGATCATCGAGGTCGAGTCATCGTTTCCTATAAACAAATGTGTTGTCATGGGTGCAGACGTTGCGGTTGATGCGGACTTGGGTATAAAGTTAATGGAAATCAATAAAGGCCCAGACTTGAGATATAAGGATGATAGGGATGGCGATGTCAAGTTCAATATGGTGAGAGATACTTTCTATGAACTGGGGCTGATCACCGCCGACACAAGTAAAACCATAAAAAGTAATTTTGTTAAATTAATATAAAGATTATTTTCATTTAAAACTATCAGTTATTTAATGTGTAAAAATGTCATTCAGTACAGAATACGCTCCTGATATCGTTAAAATAAGTCACACTGCTGGATTCTACTCGTGTTCCAATGTTCGTCTTACAGCAGTGATTAAATATTTCAACAATTATAAAAAGCTTCCTAAATACGTAGACAGTATTAATCAATATAAGATATACAAGAATTATAATACTGATGTAACTTTCCAATTCTATGAACATTATAATTCCATCATAGAGAACATAGAGTATAGACACGAAATAAATTTTTATGAGGATAAACAATTTTCATTGTATAAACATCTGGATTTCGATGTTTTGAAACCGTTCATTCGTAAATACTTCACGCCTTCTATATTTGTCAGGGATAAGGTAGAAGCAATTAAACGGAAATACGGTATTGAGTTAGATAATACATGCGCACTTTTCCATAGGGGTCATGATAAAGTCACGGAAACTAAAATATGTACATACGAAGAAAAAATTGAAAAGGCAAAAGAATTATTAGAAATAAATCCAAATATAATCTTCATGATTCAGAGCGATGAAACAGGTTTTATAGAAATGGGTAAACGGACTTTTCCCGACAATTCATTTTGTTGTGAAGATGAAATCATCCATATGAGTCATGACGCCAAAACTATGTGCGACTATGAAAACAGTGACAACATTGAAAATAGATCTCAAAACTTTTTGGCTATAATGATGATCATGTCTACCTGTCAACACTTGATCACGAGCTCGGGTAATTGTGACATGTGGATCTCTTTATATCGGGGGCACACTGATAACTTAATTCAATATTGCGACGGAGAATGGAATTATAATTAGTTGGTAAGAAAACACCAGAAACGATGAAGTATCATATATGGAACTTTGATGTGATTATACAGTCGCTACAGAGAGTCGCAGAAGGAGACATCGCAACTCGCATCAGGATATGATGGTAAAGTAATTAAAGCCAATCTAACAAATTGAATACAAATACTGACATGAGTAAATACGTAGAAGAATGCGCGGTTTTATTAAAAGAACAATATAAATATCACAGATGTATGTATCATCTGAATGATTCGAATAACACTAAGGCAGCAATTATTATCGAACCTAGAAAGCATGACCTTCTCATAGAAACAATAAATAACGTTATGTCCTATTTAGGTCTCTCTTGGAATATACACGTCATCACACACAAAGATAACAATAGTTGGCTGGGCGAGCATTTAGAAACAAACATCAATGTCATTAATATTACGTCGCATTCGTTGAATTCGGATGAGTATAATAAACTAATTTTGTCTGAAGAATTTTGGAACCAATTTAAAGAAGAACACATTCTTCTATTTCAGACAGATTCATGTATAATGAATTCAAATGTTAACATACATAGCTTCTTACACCATCCTTTCATAGGTGGCTACTATTTCTACTTTTCACTCGAACCAAATAAAAAAGATGAAGTTGTTAGTGGATACGTATCACCTATTTTCACTGACTACACCAATGTTATTCACATACATAATTCACAGAGTGTAGCGTTTTCGATTAATGGAGGATTTTCTTTAAGACAACGGAGTAAAATGTTAGAGTGTATAAGAAATGTAACGGTTAGTGATATTATAGCACACAGAAATAAACATAATATGAACAATACGTATTACGAAAAATGCGTCGTAGGGGAAGATACCTTCTTTCAGAATGCGTTAGATATATTAGGATATCAGCTTCCGACTAAAGAAGAGTGTGCATCTTTTTGTGAGAATTTGTGCTGCACACCAGAAGACTTTAACGAGAATGCTTTAGGTGTTCATAACACTAATAAGGTGAACGAGATGGGTAGGAATGGATACAATGTCATCCAACGATTGAGCGAAACCTTTAATTTATTCTTACCGGTTGCCTCCGCCGCACATACACATAAATGATATAAAGCCAATCCAACCAAACAATATATTAAAAATAACATGACAGAATACATGAAAGAATACACTGACATTTTGAAAGCACAATATAAAGAACACAGATGCTGGCATCAACAGAATAACCCTGAGAACAATAAAACAGCAGTGATTGTTGAACCTAGGAAACACGACTTACTCATTGAGACTATCAACAACGTCGTGGGCTACTTAGGAGTCACTTGGAATGTACATGTCGTCACACATGAGGATAATGACAATTGGTTGAGAGAGCATTTCCCCTCCATTAACATCATCAACATAGAGTCTCGTTCAATGAATGGTAGTGAATACAATAAGTTATTTATGTCTGAATGTTTCTGGAACCTATTTAAAGAGGAACACATCCTCATATTCCAGACGGATTCATGTATTATGAATTCAAACGTAAACATTCACAATTTCCTACAACACCCCTTTATTGGAGGCAAGTATGTTTCTTATAATATATATAAACAGAGTGATAGCAGTGATAAAATAATAATCATCCCTATGAACAATTCACCAAGTTTGTCATTCTCTATCAATGGTGGATTCTCTTTGAGACAAAAAAGTAAAATGTTAGAATGTGTGAGAAAGATAACCATCGATGACATCATCGCTCATCGAAAAAAACACAACATGTGTAATACATATTATGAACAGAGTGTCGTAATCGGAGAAGATACATATTTTCAGAATGCACTTGATGTATTAGGGTATAAGTTTCCAACTATTCAACAGTGTTGGGATTTCTGTGAGAATGTTTGTGAATCACCTGTGAAAATAAATGAGAATTCGTTAGGTGTTCATAACACACTAAAAGAAAATGCTATGCGTGCTAATGGTCAGCAGGTCGTCGAAAGATTACGTGAAACGTTGAATTTAATTCATTATCCTCCAGGAAATAATGTCAGTGTGTAATAAACGACTATGCTTTACAACGTATCTAACCCAGATGGTCTTAAGAAAATAAATGCAGGTGCTATGGAAAACATAAAAAAGAATAACGTCATCATATTAGTGAGAATGAACGGTTGTGGCTATTGCGAGATGATGAGACCAGAGTGGAATAAGATGGTCGAACAGACGAGGAATAACAAAGATATTGAAGTTTTAGAGATCGAGAGAAACATGATGATGGATATGGTGAATAAAGATAGACAATTCTTTGAACCAAAGTTCAATGCTATCAGTGGATTCCCTACGATAATGATGAATGATACCGAGCAAAAAACTACACCCTTTCAAAACCATAGGACCAGTGAGGCTCTCTTGGACTTTATCAAAGCGACTTCCACCAAGAAGAAAAACAAAGACAACAAGAAGCCCACTGATAATAAAGCAGAAACTAATAAAGAAGATAAGAAAAAAGAAGATATTGAGAAGAAAAAAAACAAGAAAGATAACAAAAAAGATAACAAAAAAGAAGATAAGAAAGACAAAAAAGATAACAAAAAAGAAGATAAGAAAGACAAGACAGACAAAAAAGATAACAAAAAAGAAGATAAGAAAGATAAGAAAGACAAGAAAGATAACAAGAAAGACAAGAAAGATAACAAGAAAGACAAGAAAGACAAGAAAGATAAACCTCCTGTCGCCAAAAAGATTTAAATAAAATCTAACTTACATCTATAATATAAAGGATGACGGACAAGGCCAGCCTTTTCAGAAATTATTTAGCGCAACAGGCTGATAATGTTTTCATTAATGATTTACTCGATCCCGAGAACATGCAAGTGCATAAGAAGCAACCAGATATGTCAATCTCTCAGGCGGGCGGCAACTCTGATGACGATTTTGAGAGATTCAAGGCGATCGTCAAGTATTATACCAAGACTGATAATGAAATAAAAGATATAAAGGCAAAGATCAAACTGCTTAACGCGGAGAAAAACAAGAGACAAGAGATAATACAATCTATTACACCGACAATCACCGACTTCATGTCTAAGAATGAGATAGATGAACTGAACTCTAAAGAGGGTGTTATCAAATACAGAAAGTCTATGGTAAAGTCGCCCCTGACACAGAAAATGATTAAGGATCAACTATATGAATTATTTGGAGGTGCTGAAGATACAAAAATAACTCTGGACAAGATCTTTATTCAACGAAAGAAAATTGAGAAGGAGAGTTTGAAGCGAATCGCTTATTAGACATCTTCTGTGTGATGAAAAAAA
>Ga0307488_10001528_pt1 | contig 19314 bp, 9 predicted proteins | sample SB02metaG_FD_202248 | JGI IMG/M metagenome (GOLD analysis project Ga0307488, IMG submission 202248) | Sea-ice brine microbial communities from Beaufort Sea near Barrow, Alaska, United States - SB 0.2 | ecosystem: Environmental > Aquatic > Marine > Coastal | place: USA: Alaska | collected 2017-05-06 | reverse complement strand
TTTTCTGTGGAGTCGCACTAACTAGTTGCATCAATTCTTCTAAATGCATTCCTATGTGCTCCATGCGAGATTTAGAGAATAAAGAAGTATTGTATTCTATGGTTAAGTGCAATTCGTCTCCACGCTTACTGAAGTAGAAAGTGATGTCAAATTTGCTTGTTTCTTCATCTACATATTCGCCCGTAATTGTCAAGTTTGAAAAAGAAGATTGATGATCGTTACGATTCATATCTTCCAACACAATCATCACATCAAATAATGGAGAACGCGTTAAGTTGCGAGGAATATCTAGTTCTTCTATTAATAAATCAAATGGATATTGTTGATGCTCGTAAGCTTCTAAACAGGTTTGTTTTACTTGTGCCAATAGATTTTCATAACTCATATTGCTCGCAAGTTGATCTCGTAGCGCAAGTGTGTTTAAATAGAAACCAACTTGATTTTCTAAATCTGGATGTACACGTCCTGAAATTGGAGTTCTAATTACAATATCGTTGTTTCCTGTGTAACGATACAATAGCATTTTGATTAACGATACGGTGCCCATGAATAGTGACGAATCGTTCTGCTCAATTAATGCTTGAAATTTTTCACTTACTGCTTTGCTAAAAGTATGTTTTGTACGTTTTCCGCTGAATGTTTGTTGTGTTGTTCTAGGGAAACAAGTTGGCAAGTCTAACGGCGTTATTTCTCCTGATAGCTTTTCCGTCCAATATGTTTTATGTATTGAATTTTTAGTGATTTCTGATGCTTGTTGCCATACTGAAAAGTCTTTATATTGAATTTGTAATGGTACTAATGCAACTTCATTTCCGTTAACTTTTGCATTGTATATTTTTTGTAATTCTGTAATGATGATTTGAACAGAAGTTTCATCAGCAATGATGTGATGTATGTTGATGAAAAGAAAATGTCTGTCTTCTTTTACTTGAATTGCATATACTTTTAGCAAAGGTCCTTCTTCCAAACTGAAAGGAGTATTATAGGTTTTAAATATATGATCTACTATCGTTTGGTCAGCGTCAGTATTATTTTCAGATTGAATGTACTTAACAGCGAAATCAACGGTTTCTGGCGCTTTTATGTATTGTTGTACTTCTTCATCTTCCCAAATAAATACGGTGCGTAAGCTTTCATGTCTTTTTAATATTTGCGTAAAAGCGTACGACAATGCTTCTACATGTAACGTTCCTTCTAACCAATGTCCGAAAGTGATATTGTATGCTACGGAAGCTTCAGTTAATTGATCCAAAAACCACAACCTGCGTTGTGCGTATGATACTGGATAGTTTTCTTGCACTGTTGCCACAGGAATTGCCTCGTATAGCGACGCTTCCATGGTTGCCAATGCGTCTGATTGCTCCTGCAATACAGGATACATAAAGATTTCTTTTAAACCAATAGCTACCGAAAATTCTTTCTGTATTCTACTTGCGATTTGAACTCCTTTCAACGAATGTCCGCCCAATTCAAAGAAGTTGTCGGTAATGCCGATGGTATCTACTTTTAAAACCGTTTTCCAAATACGAATTAGCTTCTGATCTCTTTCGTTTCTTGCTTTTTGATAAATTTTTTCTGTTGACAGAATAGGATCTGGAAGTTTATCAATTGCTATTTTTCCATTTGCCGTCATCGGGAACGTTTCCAGATTCACCAAATACGTCGGAATCATATAATCAGGCAATTCGTCACGTAACGCATCGCGCAAAGCAACTTTTGAGCAGTTTCCTGTAAAGTATCCTACCAAATGCTGGATGCCGTGTGATGTGTACCCTACAACATGACTGTCTTTGATTCCGTTTACTTTTAGTATGGCATTGGCAACTTCCATCGTTTCTACACGATATCCACGTATTTTTAATTGATGATCTTTTCTACCAATAAAGTGAACGTTTCCGTACTTGTCCCAATAACCAATGTCACCTGTTTTGTAAAGCTTTCCTTCTCCAAACGGATTGTTTATGAAACGTTCCTTTGTAAGTTCAGGTTGGTTGTGATAACCAACTGCTATTCCACTTCCGCCTAAGTATAATTCGCCTATAACATTGACTGGTTGTAATGCCAAATTATCGTTACAGATGTAAATACTTCTATTTGCTATGGGCGAACCAATACAGTTGGAAATGCTGTTCTTGTTTAGTTTGTAAAAACTCGTGCAAACCGTTCCTTCCGTTGGTCCGTATGTGTTGTATACTGAAACGTTTGATGAGAAGTTGGAAACATATTCAACCTGCAATGCATCGCCTCCACTAATTAAGATTCTAAGTGATGGAAGTTTTGTGTTTGCTATGAGTTTATTGATATTTTGTATCACCAAAGGCGTGCTACTAAGCAAAGTTGCCTTGTGTGTGTTTGTAAGCGCTACTAATTTTTCAACATCTTTTCCGCCAGAAGGCGTTAAGATTAATTTCCCACCAACACTGAGTATTGGGTATATTTCTTCTACACTTGTATCAAATGAAAAGGACGATTGTTGTATGACAATATCTTCTCTTGTCAGTTCAAAGTATGCTGTGAATGTTTCTGTATAATCTAGTAATGAATCGTGATTAATGGCAACACCTTTTGGATTTCCTGTTGTTCCTGATGTGTACATAATGTATGCAATATCAGTAGCTTTTGGCGCGATTCCTGCAAAGTTGGCATCGTAGTTAGATCCTGATTTTTCGCTAAGTGTGATGGTTGAAACTGCTGTTACTGTTTCCATACCTTCACTTTTGATAAGCACTTCTAATCCGCTATCAGTGATTAAATAGTTTTTTCTCGCTATAGGATATTCACTGTCAATTGGCACATAGGTTCCACCTGATTTTAAGACGCCCAACATACCTATGATCATGTCAAAACCACGATTTGTCATTAAACCAATAACACTTCCTGTTTGTACGTTGTAATCTTTAATCAGTTGAGCTGCCAATTGATTGGAACGCGTTTCTAATGCTGCATATGTTAGCTCGCTGTCCTTATAATGTAGTGCCGTTGCATTTGGCGTCTGTAAAGCTTGCGCTTTGAATAGTTCTACAACTGAGTTTGTAGTATACGTTTGCACCTTGCCTTTACTGTATGTTTGAATCTCTTTTATGTCTGATTCAGATAGTAAACTGTAGTTTTCAATCGCTTGTGTTGGCGATGCAACAACTGTTGCCAATATGTTTTCTAGCCCTTTTATAAAAACTTCTAGTTGTGCTTTGTTGTAAATGGCTGTGTTGTACCGAATCATCAATGATAATTCATCGTCTTTCTCGTTGAATTCTAAGAGTAAGTCATTCAGACTTGTTGGCGTTTCTATGGTTTGACTTTTGATGTTCACATCTTCTATTAAGTCATGAAAACCAAGTGCATTTTCAAAGTTTTGGAATAACACCAATACATCTAGCAATGGTAATTTTCCCATGGTGCGTTCCAAACCTAATTCTGAAATTAGCGTATCAAAAGGATATGATTGATGATGGTAGCTTGCTAATAATTCTTGGTGTACCGTTTTCAGCAATGCTGTAAAGTTGTCTTCCTTGGCAAAGTCTATTCTGATTGGCAATAAGTTTAAGTAATAACCCACTTGGTTTTCCAAATCTTGGTGAATTCTTCCTGCCGAATCGGTTCCAATGATAAGATCCGTTTTGCCCGTTAGTTGGTAGAATAAACCACTTAATACACTCATGATTCCCGTAAAGGTTGTCACTTGATTGACCGCGCACAATGCTTTTAGTTTTTTACTAATTGTAGTATCAAAATTATGATACAAATACGCCCCCGAAAATGATAGTACATCTCCGCCATTGTTGCTAAAAGGCAATTCTAAACTTGGCAATTCGCCTGAAAAACGATCTAACCAATACCTGCGAGAAGCTTCATACGATTCACTTTTTTCATAGGCTTTATACCAAGAAACATAGTCTTTGTATTGCAAACGAAGTGGCGAAAATGGTGACTGCTTTCCTAAACTGTATGTTTTGTATAACGACTGTAATTCTTTGCTGATAATGTCAATAGACCAACCATCACTGATAATGTGATGAATAACAAATATGAAATAGTATTGAGACGAAGCTATTTTGATAAGCTCTACACGCAATAATGGACCTTCCGACAAGTCAAAACTACTGTTAGCAATATCATAGGCACGTGATTTTGCTAGCTTTTCTGGTGCTGTTTGACTGCTAAAATCCAACATGCCAACTTCAAATTCAAATACATTTGATGCCATAACTTGTTGGTAAACTTCATCGTCTACTGTGTTGAAAACCGTTCGCAAACTATCATAGCGGTTTACAATCGTTTTCATTGCATTGCTAAAGGCGATTGGGTTGAATTCGCCTTCAATTTTTGAGATACTGGCAATGTGAGCTGCCGTACTTTGATTGAATTGGTGCAACATCCAAAATCGCTTTTGCCCTTGCGTAAGCGGATATTTCTCTTTTGTTTCAGTAACTTTTATTTGTGCTACGTATTCAAGTTTTTCATTTTTTAGATATTCAGTTAATGCCGCTACACTCGCATTTTTAAAAAGTGCTTCTATCGATATTTGATATCCTAATTGGTGAATTCTTGATAATAATGCTGTTGCTTTAAGACTGTTAAATCCATCTGTAAAGAAATTTTGAGAAACTTCTAAAGCATCATTTTTAAGTATGTTTTTCGCAATTGTCCATAGTTTGTCTTCTAGTGAAGTGCCTTCTGTGTTTTCTTTGCGAATTAATTCTTGTTCTAGTTGGGCAACGGTTTGAATTTGTTCTTGGTAATCTCCGTTAAGATATTGTTTTACAAGGTGATAGTGCTGTACTTTTCCGCTTGTTGTTTTTGGAATGCTTTTTACAGCAATTACTTGTGCTACTGCAATATTTAATTCGTTGAGTACTTCTCGTTTTATGTCCCAAATTGCAGGAATGAATTCTTCAGTTACACGACGTTGTTGAACAAAGATTAGTAATTCTTCTGAATGATTTACATCTTTTCGAGCGCTACATGCAACTACCACTCCTGGTTTTAATTGAAGTTTTTCAGAAACAACTTCTTCTATATCTTGCGGATAGATATTTTGACCATTGATGATGATTAGGTTTTTGGCACGTCCTGTGATAACTAAAGCGCCTTCATATAGAAATCCTAAATCACCTGTTCGGTGCCAGTGATCTTCCGTTTTGCAATCTGCACTTATTGCTGGATCATTGTAGTATCCTTCGGTAACATTTGCTCCTTTTATTTGAATGTGTCCAATGTGTTTGCCGTCAAGTACTTCATCAAAGTCATTGGCAATGCGAAGTTGACATTGTGCTATTGCCCTTCCAACTTCTACAAAAGATGTACTGTTTGAAAGCGTTGAGTTTGCTACTTCTATTATTTTATCGCCAATTTTTAAATGATCGCGATCAACAAAGTAACTTTTAAATGGATGTCCAACTATTGGAAGTGTTGCTGCCACGCATGCTTCTGCCAATCCGTAGCCAGGATATAATACCGTTGAAGGTAGTTGAAATTGGCTCATTTCTTCTAAAAACTGATTGCATAGTTTCCATGAGATCGGTTCAGCTCCGTTATAGATTATTCGTACGTTGGAAAGATTCCATTCAATTGGCTTTTTTGCCGTGGCAATTGCGGCTAATATGTATTGAAAACCAAAGTTTGGTGAGTATAGTAAGCTTGCTCGATGCTCGCTAGCTTTCTCTATCCATAGTAATGGTCGTCTGATAAAAAGTGTTGTTGGTAAAAGAAATTGTTCAATTTTTCTTAGTGTACATGTTAGATGAAAACAGATAAGTCCCATATCATGTGTAAGCGGCAACCAACTTAGTGAACGATCTGATTCTGTGATTTCTGAACGAGCAGCAATGTCAACAATGTTTGCTACTAAGTTTGCATGTGTGAGTACAACTCCTTTAGGATTTCCTGTAGAACCTGATGAGAATTGAATGTATGCAATGTCATCTACTAGAATACTCGTATTTATAATACCTTGTGATTTTTCCAATACGGCATCGGTAGTAACTAAGGTTGCTTTTGCTATTTTTAGATATTCGGCTTCGGTAGCTTCATCACTTTTGTAAGAGAACATTTTATCTAGTAAGTCTTTGTCACATACTAAGAAAGGATTGTTCAGTTTTTTCCAAATGTTGTATAGTTTATGCTTGTGTCCTGCTTGTCTTCCTATGGCAACAGGAACTGGAATCATTTCTCCTAAGATACACGCCCAAAAAACTTGTAAAAAGTCTGCATTATCATTGATTTGAATTACAACTTCATCGCCTGATTGCACTCCAAAACCTTGCAGATTGTGCAATGTAAACAATGCTTTGCTCTTCAATTCCTGATACGAATACGTTAATTCGTCATTAGATGAACGAATGAATGTAATCCCCGTTTTGGCTAATGCTGCATTTTCTAGGACATCTACTAAAGTAGTATTACTGTGCATAAGATATTATGATATTGTTCCCTTTTGCGTGTATGGCAAAAGGGAAAAATCTATTCTTAGAGAATTCGACTTGTTTTTTTGAGAATGTTTGAATCGTTTGTAAGCTTTATAAAAATTCAGCTTATATGTATTGCTTTTGTATTAAGACTAGAGGGAAATTGTACGGCTCTTTCGTAGCTATATGAGCAATATATTTTTCAGAAATTGATATTTCTTTTAAGTACCATTTTCCATGATTTGCTACAGTTGCTTGATTTGCCGTAATTTCAATGTTTTTTAATGGAATGTTTAATCCATCTCCAACTGCCTTTACCAAGGCTTCTTTTTTAGTCCAATACGTATAGAAAGTATGGTATTCCTTGGTGTCTTTGTAGATTGCTTCGGTTTCTTTTGGTGTCCAACAATCGTAAAAATCGGTTTTGTCTATTGGTATTATTTTTTCTACATCTATTCCTACATCGCCGTGTGTATTGATAGCGCACATAACTAGCGTTTCAGAATGAGAAATATTAAAATCTATATTTTTAGAAATATATGGTCTACCGTATTTATTGTATTGTAATGTAGAAAGATTCGTTTTTGGTAGTCTAATATCTTTTAATCCTTGTATGAGAAGTAGTTTACCCACTAAAGAAGTATGAGCATCTTCCCAATTTTTATAGCGTCGGATTTTTTCTTGAATCGGTATTGGCATCTGGTTAAGATACCTTTGATAGTTTGCGTCGGTTAGCGGTTGGTCTAATTTCGCATAATAAATTCGCATGAATTTTGTGCTAATGCTAAAATGTATTTAAGAGAATTCTCAAATACATTTTAGCATGGTTTATTTATTAGTTATAAATAATTTTATTAGTTCATCTCAACATCAGTAAGTGTAAAAGAAGGTCCTTGTCCACCTTTTGTGTTGATAATGAATGGAAGGTCTCTGTTGTTTAAAATCCAATAAGCTAATTCTCCATCTTTTTCAACAACGTAGATAGCATCGACAACTTTTTTACCAATTTTGATTTCTTCTCCTTTTGGCATTGTTTTTAATTCAAAAACTTTGTCATCATATTTAGCAGTTTTCTTACTTTTTATTTCATCTAAGAATTTTCTAGATACTGAGAATATTGTTTGATTTTTTGGAAGCATTCTTACTTCTGAAGGGTTTAAAGGTTGCCAGTTTAGGTATTCTCCACTTTCTAGTCCTTCTTCACAAATAACCCATTTCCCTGTAAGTTTTTTGTTTCCGTTTATCATTGAATATTCTAAAGTTACTTTTTCATCATCCATTTCCAAGATTTCTAATGGAAATAATACTTCACTTCCTTTTGGTCCCATTGCTGAATACGTTAAAACTAGATTTGGTGCGATGTCTAATTTTATTTTTTCTTGAGCAGTTACTGAGGTAATTATAAATAATGCCACCACAGCTGTTAATAGGTTTTTAATTTTTACGTTCATAGTTATTAATTTAATAGTTATTTAATAAGGTTTTTGTTTTTATGTAATAGTTAAATAATGCTGTTACTTCTTTTTTGTGATCGAAAATGAAAAAATGATTTCCTTCAAATTCTTTAATGTCTATTTTATGAATGGTTTCGTTTTGCCAATCTTTTGCTTCTTCCCAAGTTACTTTGTCTTTATTTCCTATGAACACTGTCATTGGTGTTTTTAAAGGATCTGGCTTTGTGTATTTATACGTTTCAATCGCTTTAAAATCTGCTCGTAATGGAGGCTCAAAAAGTGCCATTAACTCATCGCTTTGCAAAATTTCTTCTGGACATCCTCCCATTTTTCTAATTTTTTCTACGAATTCATCTTTTGGTAAATCATTGTAATAGGGTGGCTTTCGCTCTACTTTTGGAGCTCTACAACCTGATACAAATAGATGAATAGGATTTGGCAAGTCACTTTTAGCAATTTTATGTGTTAGTAAATATGTTAAGATTGCTCCCATACTGTGTCCGAAAATAGCATATGGTCTGGATTCACTTTCTTTTATTTGTTCAAATAAATCATCTACGATGTCATGAATATCCGTTTGTAAAGGTTCATTAAATCTTTTTCCCCTTCCTGGGAGTTCTAGTGTAATTAATTTAATATTTTTATCTAGATATTCTTCAAAAGGCACGTAGGAATATTTATTTCCTCCTGCAAAATGTAAACAAAATAAATTCACCATGTATAGTTATTCTTTTCCTACTTAATTTATAGTCTTCTTTCCTTGTTAATCACAAACTGTACCAAGTTCTCTTTGTCACTTACGATTTTCCCAAAATTGAATTTGATTACTCTGGTAGCTCTGTCAAAATACTCATCATCATGCGTAATGACAATGATTGTTTTCCCTTGTTCTTTAAGGTGCGGCAGTATTTGTTCGTAGAAATATTTTCTAAATCCAGGATCTTGCTCCGCTGCCCATTCATCTAATATAATGATGTCTTTGTCTTCTAATAATGCATAGATAAGTGCTAGTCTTTTTTGCTGTCCTTTTGATAGGTTTTTATCAAATGTTTCTCGCTCCTGATTTAGGTGAAGTACTTCATCCATTCTCATCATATCAATGTGTGATTTTAATGCTTCATTGTCTTCTTTTAGTTGAAATTCATCATAGTTTTCACTGAAGATATAATTCGTCGTAAAGACAGCAGAAATTTTATCACTGTAATACATTAATTGACTTGAATCTATTTTTTGATCGTTGAAATAAATTCCGCCTTCATAAGGTTCATATAAACCTGTGAGTAGGTTTCCAAATGTACTTTTTCCACTTCCGTTTCCACCTGTAACAAATATGATTTCTCCTTTTTTGATGGTAAGGTTTATAGGCTGTAGGTAGAATTTTTGATTTTTCTCTTCATCGTTATATAAATATGTTACGTTATCAAACTTTATTTGTTTGAATGGTTCTATGTTGTCTAGTTTACTAGGAACGACTGTGTCTTGAATCGGATCGAGTATTTGCTCAACAAGATTTAAACGTTGCGCAGAAATTTTCACCATTGTATAGGTTGGAATTAATGTTATTAAAACCGCTACAGGACCAATGAGATAAAGGATTGTGATAAGAAAAGCCGTTGTTTTTTCAGCGTTTATATTGAAATAACCTGGCAATACAAACATGACGATTCCTAGAATGATGTACCAACTGTAATAGCCTGTCAGTTCATTGTCCATGTATTTTATGGAAGTATCTATGGCAATATTTTTCCCTTTAACTCTATTTTTTACCAAGAATTTATTGAAGATATTGTTGTTACGCAAAACGCCCATTTTTAGTTCTTTGAAACCGTGTAACATGTCTGCTAAATACTGATAGTAGTTGTTTTGTAAGTCTCGGCGGTCATTTAATTCTTTTTCAATTGCATTGTTTCTCACCAAGTAAAAAATGAGCAATAGTACCATGGTTACGACTACTAAACCTGCTCCAATTGGAGAGATATAGAAGAGATATCCAAAACAACAAAGAATTACAATGAATGAGTTAAAAGCATTCATAAATACTTCTGGCACACTTCCTAATACTTTGGTATCATTGATTGCTGTGTATATTTTTTCATTTCCTATTTCTTCAAAGTCTTGATAGGAAGCCATACGCAACTTTTTTAGAATCATGATTTCAAAATCAAATAGTAAATTGTTGGTAAGCCTTATCATATAGGTCTGAAAGAAACGAGAGCATACTAATGACGCCAAGATTATTGCGATGAAAATTACCCAATCATATTCTGGAAAGAATGGAATGGGTTCTTTTATGATGGTATTGTTTATGAAAATCAATAATCCTGCATTGAGAATACTATTAAATACTCCTAAGATGAGTATAAAGCCCATGGCTTTTTTAGATTTGCTTAGTAGTATTTTGACAAAATTCATAGAGTGTTTTTTTTAAGAAAGAGAATTAAATTTATGAAGCGTTTGGTACGTCAAAAACATCGATAAACATATTAAATGTTAGTACAATAATTAGTAAGTCTAAGTCGTAAGGCGGATTTAAGATAAATCCATCTCGACTGTACATTTTTTTGAGACGTTCTACAGTGTCAGGATTGAAATACCCTTGTCTTTTGATACGATCGTACGACAGTAATTCGTTTACCCATTCACTGTTCGTTTTTAATAAATGTGGACTCCCTGGCGCTACGAATCCAAATTTTTCACGGTTAATTATTTCTGAAGGAACATACTTTTGTGCTACTTTTTTGAGTATGTATTTTTCTTGCATGTCTTTAACCATAAGTGATGGCGGTATTGTTTTAGCAAAGTTGATAAGATCTATATCTAAAAATGGATACCGACCTTCTACGTTGTTTGCCAATGTCATACGATCACCATGATCTGCAATTAAATGTCCTCCTAATCGTAATTTGAAATCTACGTAAGAGCGTTGATGAAAATGGTGTCTGTCGTTTATGCGCGAATGATCGATTGCAGGTTCGCGCAAGCAATCAAAATCTTTATACGATTTGTTTAACAGTGACGAGTATAAGGCTTGTTTGGTTTCTCTGAATTCGTTCTCATTTTTTTCGTAAATGAAATCTGGATTTCCCCAAAGTTTTTTTCGAACCTCATCTTCTCTTAGATGTTCTAAATCTTTGTAACCAATGTTTCCTTCACGTCTTCTATCAAATTTATAGCCTGCATATCCACCAAATAATTCATCAGCGCCTTCTCCCGAAAGAACTACTTTTATTTTTTCACTTTTTGCTCTTTCTGACAAAGCAATGGAGCAAATGTTGTAGGTTTCTTTTAATGGAGATTCAGAATAGTAGATGACGTTTCGTAGCTTATTTTCAAAATCATCCCATCTAAATGGTATTTCATTGTGCTTTGAATTTACTTTTTCACTAAGTAAACGCTGAAAACGCTGCTCATTAATATCTCTGTTTTCAGTGTTTGGAAAACATATGGAAAACGAGTTAAATTCTTTTGTTTTGTCTAAATGACGCATCATACCACCAATCATAGACGAGTCTAGTCCGCCACTTAAATAAAATCCAACAGGAACATCAGCATTTAATCGATAGTTTACTGATTTTAAGAGTAAATCATTTAAGTTTTCTATATAATATTCTTCTGATTTTTGTCCGTAATCATAGTCCTTTGTTGGATAATCAAGATTCCAGTATTCTTTCGTTTCTAGCTTATTGTTTTTTAGAATGGCGTAGTGTCCAGGTTCTAAGCTTTTTACATCATCAAAAAAGGTAATTGGCGCAATATTAGCTGGAAAGGTAAAGATTTGATCTAATCCTTTGTGATCTATTCTTCGCGTTACATCTGGATGTTCTAAGATTGATTTTATTTCTGAACCATATACTAAAGCATCATTTAAATTTGCGTAGAATAACGGACAAATTCCAAAGTGATCTCTCGCCATAAACAAGATTTCATTTCGTTTATCATATAAACTAAAGGCAAATTGTCCGTTAATCATGTTTAAGAATTCTGTTCCATATTCCATATAGAGATATACAATGACTTCAATGTCACAGTTTGTTTTAAAGGAATATCCTTTTGCCTCCATTTTTTGACGTAATTCCCTGTAGTTATAGATTTCTCCATTACAGGTTAATACGATCGATTTATCTGGACTAAAAAACGGTTGCATTCCATGATCTAAGTCAATGATACTGAGTCGCACAAAACCAAGACCAACATGACCGTCAACATAACAGGCTGAATCATCAGGTCCGCGATGTTGAATTTTGTCGGTCATTTGAACTATGATGTTCTGGTCAGCAACACGTTCTCTATCGAAATTATAAATTCCACTTATTCCACACATATGTTATTAATTGGTATGTATTGTATTTATACTACTTATCATATTGAATTGATAAACTTTTTTATTCTGCAACTTTATAGAGATCATTCACTGATTTGATGAATTTTTTCAATGGATCAATATGAATTGGTTCTCTCCATACTGCTTCTAAATCTTCAATGATGTGAAATTCGCGTACGAGTTCATTATTTGCATAGTGACGAACAATTGGATGAATGAAAATACTATTTTGTGCATTATCAATATCGTCTCTGTGTACACGTGTGTTTGATTTGTGATCACCTTCTTCTTTTTTCTCTCCAAATTCCATCGTAATAATGAAGTATTCGTTGTTTTCGCCCATCATTTGTTCTTTGACAAAATCTACAGGAAGGCTTTCATAGTATCTTACTTTATCACCTTCAATAACGGCAACATCACCAAAGTATCCATATTGATTCCATAAAGAAGAATTGTTGTTGATACGCTCTATGATATGATCGCATAACGTATCTATTTCCCAATCAAGTTCTGTTGATGGTAATGGTATGTTGTGATTTCTATAGGCTAAAATTCGAGCTAAGAATGAAGCATTGTATCTAAATCCGTGTATGAACCCAGAAGCTTGCTTTTTGTAGTCACGCATGTGTGTAAGTGTTCCTGCAAAGTATACGCCATCAACATTTACCGACTGATAATCAGGTGTTTGATTTGGGAATCGAGCTCTAATCACTACTTCTGGTCTGCAATTTTCTTCAAAAATAGAATTGTCAAACTTAAAGCCCGTACATAAAATGATACTATCATAGATGAGTTCTTCTTCTCCAGCAATGTTGTTATAGGTAACTGTAACTGTGTATTGTCCGTTTTCCTTCTTTATATTAGTGATGTCAGCATCTAAAACTGCATTTTGCGATTTCAAATGATATGTGTCTAAAAAGTTATTGTTTAAAGCTCTTACGTCTCCTACATAGTGCGTATTCCACGCCATTTTTATTGCACTACCACTACAAACATGTGTAACCGCAGTAGTATCTACCAAGTCATCTGCAATTTCAAAAGCAGAATTTCCTTTTCCTACAATTAAAACTCTCTTATTTTGATAGAGTTCTTTATTAATATCCATGTCCATATAATGTGTACCATACTCAATTCCTGGAATACTTGGTACGTATGGTTTAACCCAACCTGTTGCAACCACTAAATGATTACAGGTATATGAATTTCCATTTGATGCTGTTAATAAAAACCTTTTATCTTTGCCTATGTTGGTAATTTCAACTCCGTAATCTATTGGCAAATCATACACATTTGCGAAATCGTTTAAATATTCGACAAGTGTATCTGCTTTTGGAAAGTACTTTCTGCCGTATTCTTTAAATTGCAATTCGTCTTTATCACAGATCAATGAATTCCAGTCAAACCTCAGATTGAAATCTTTATAATCATATCCCGTAAATACTTTATTGATAGAAATTAATGATCGGTGTCGTGGATAATTTTTAAAGAATGATCCTGATATTTCATTTTATTCAAGAATTAAAAAATCTAAATCATTTTTTTTCATGAAGTATCCCAACTGTAAACCCGCAGGACCAGCTCCAATTATAATATAATCTTTGTGTGCTATTTTTTTCATAATTAACTTTTGTTAGTATTTTCTTAATGGTTTAGTTACACAATTTAAGAAGCGACTGTGTTTTGTGTTCCTGAAACTGTCATGTTACAAATTTCGCCAAAAACACGAAAAGCTGCATCTAGTATAGCTGTAGAAGAGTTATGTTCTTGTTCTTCTTTTGCAGTAGCAACTAATGGCCATTTGATCTTGAACACATTCATTCCGTTTTTAACCGCATCTGCAGGGATGGCTATAGTATGTGTTTGCCATGTACTACTAATTCCAATTTTGATTACTTCAGTATCGTTTACATATACAGTTACCTTGTCGTTGTTTTCTTTAACGATTCTTGGGATACGTAATGAAATTGATAATTCCGCTTCATTTTTTGCATCTGTTACGAAGAAAAAGGAAGATTTAGTATCTCTCGCTTGTAAAAAGGCCGTTTTTTGCCCTTGATATTCATCGTACGAAGTTGCATGGTAATAATTTTGTAATAAATTGATTCGTCTGTTTTCAATGCTATGTTCATCCAAACGAATTTTTAATAAATAGTTTGTGATGTCTACTCCATTCGATTTTAATACTGTTGTCATTGCATCTACCAATTCAAGTTCCATGTTTTTCATGTTTCTTGCTGGCACTAATGCGTGTACATAACGATCTAATTTGGTATTGTCTTCAAGAATTTTTTCCAAAGATTTACACACATTATTTGCGGCTCCTCTACTAATCATATCACAGTAATACACCATTGTTTTTGCAATGTCTTTCCATTTTGATAATGATTCAGAACAGTGATGTAAAAGAATGTCATATGATTGTCCCCAATGTGCATTGTGTATCGCTGCAAATAAGTGTCCTAATGCAAGTACTTCGTCTGAAGGCACAATGCTCGTCACATCTTTGTGTGTATTTCTTTCGTCGTTGAATTGCGCTAATACAACTTTGTATATCGCATTCATAGCTACTTGAATTCCTCTAACACTAAAGTGGCAATAGTCTAGAAATAAATCTCTTCCTGGAACTTTTCCTTCTAAATGTGTTTTAAAAATTGATGGCAAGTCAATCACCTCAATTCCGTGGTTTCCTGCTTTCGCTAGAATGGTTTCTTGTACTATTTTAAACGTTCTTGGCTTACTATTTGTTCTACAGAAAAGTGCTGTGTCTCTTGCTATTTCTAAGTAGCGTCTCGCTTCCTTGTAAGCTTCGTTTTTGATGCTACAATCTGCTAAGAGTTCAAAACCATAAGGATGACTTGGATCAATTTCTACCATTTTTTCAGCTTTTGCTATACAAGTATCTATATCTCCTGAAGCAAGATGAACTTCTGCGCTTTCTTTAGCTTCAATCCATGTTTTCAATTTTTCGTATGGCAACTCTGAAACTACGCGTTCTCCTGGTGTACTTCTACAGTCTAATAGGTTAAATTCCGGAATTGCAAATGCAACAGGAATATTTTTTTCTTTTGAAATGTCTCCAACATATGCTAAAAAGTCATCAACAATAGTACTAAAATATGTTTCAATTAACGGTTTTGCCACAGCAATTCCATCTTCACCTTGAGTAAGTTCTTGTAATGCTTCTTGCTTATCTTGACTGTCTCCAATTTCGATTAGTAAATCTTCACGCCAGTTATTTCCTGCCAAAAATACAACCATGTCTGGTTCTAAATCCATACACTGTGCATAGCGTTCTTTGATTCCTGCCATACCTAAGTTGGTTTCGGCTAAATCAACAAGTTCGTATCCGAATTTGTCTTTGTTTGAATTTAGCAATTGCTCTAATACAATGGCTGGTGTGTATTCTGGATCTAATAAAAATCCTCTGGTAACTGATTCTCCTAATAAGACAATACGTTTTTTGTCAGATTTTGGTGGAATGCTTTGTACATCGGCAAAATAACTCCACTTATCTTTTAATAGAATATCTCTGTGATAGTATTTTTTCCCGTCTTTTAATTCCGGCTTGTAAATCCCTACATGCGATTTAAAAGGACTTTCCGAAGTCGTAGCTACTTCCTCTTTTTGTTGTTGTGTATACCCAAGCTTTTCCATTAAATCAAAAGCTGTTTGTTTATTTTCTTCTGAAATGGGTAGTAGCATTGCTAAGTCTGTTGCTACTGCTTTATGTAATTCTGAAGGTCTTGACATAATTTTTCTTTTTTTAGGATTAAATAAACGTGTAAACATTAGGATTTAACTCAAAACATCCTCTTTCGGTGAAGTTGTTGTTTATCATTTCTAGCATGGTAATTTCATTTCCTTCTTTATTAATTATGAAATCTTCCAATACCAAACAGTCTATGTCTGTTGTAATGAAACATACCAAAGCATCTTCTGGCGTACATACAATTGGTTCATCTTTAATGTTGAATGACGTGTTTAGCAGAATTGGACAATTGGTTAGTTTATCAAACTCACGAAGTAATTTTTGAAATCTTGGGTTATGATCGTTTACCGATTGAATTCGTGCAGAATTATCAACGTGTGTAATTGCTGGCATGTCTATTGGCGATTTTACCTGACATGTTTCTAACATAAATGGAGATGGATGATCGATATCAAAATGCTCATACATTTTTTCTTCCAATACTGCTGGCGCAAAAGGTCTGAATCCTTCTCTTTTCTTTACCATGGCATTAATACGATCTCTCATGTCTAATACACGTGGATCTGCTAGGATAGAACGCGCACCTAATGATCTTGGTCCAAATTCCATACGACCATTGTACCAACCAATTACTTTTCCTTCGGCAAGTTTTTGTGCTACTTTTTCAAGCGCATTTCCCTCGGCTCTGCAATCGTCATACTCTAATGAAGTAGCGCTTAATAGGTTTTCAATTTCTTGCCCTGTAGCTTTTGGTCCCAAGTATACATTGTGCATTGGTTCAATTTTATCTTCAGGGTACAATTCTGTGTATGCGAGTGCGGCAGCTCCTAATGCACAACCAGAATCATTTGCTGCTGGCTGAACATACATTTTTTTGAACGGAGAGTTTTCTAATATTTTACCGTTTGCTACACAGTTTAGTGCAACTCCACCAGCCATGCATAGGTTGTCTTCTCCTGTTTTTGCATGTAAGTAGTTTGCAATTTTTATCATTGTTTCTTCCAGGAAACTTTGTAAACTTTTTGCAATATCCATGTGTACTTGCAACATTTCAGAGTCTTTTTCTCGTACAGGTAATCCAAATAGTTTTGGCAATTCGTCCGAATACATACGTTCACCACTTAAAAAGTCAAAGTACTTAAGATTTAAGCTGTATTGTCCATTATCTTCTAGATGAAGTAACTGACGCATTTGTTCAAGATATATATCTTTTCCATACGGCGCTAATCCCATTACTTTATATTCTCCGCTGTTTACTTTAAATCCTAAATAGCTGGTAATTGTACTGTATAGTAATCCTAATGAATCTGGAAACGATACTTCTTCGAAGATATCTACTTTGTTGTTTTTTCCTGTTCCGTAGGTTGTTGTTGCCCATTCTCCAACACCATCTACTGTTAAAATTGCAGCAGAGTCAAATCCTGAAAAGTAAAAACTACTTGCGGCATGCGATTGGTGATGTTCATAAAATTTAATAGGTCCGTCGTATCCTAATTCTTTACGAATTTGTTGCGTTACGTGTTTCGGGTCCATTTCGTAGATAGAATCTGACGAAATTTGCTTGCTTCCACTCCACAACTGACGTTCTGATTTTTTTACAGGATCTTCATAGTAAGCGATACAATCTATGTCCGAAATACTTATTCCTGCTTCATTAAGGCAATACATAAATGCATTCACAGGTAAGTCTGGATCATTTTTCTTTCTTGAAAATCGTTCTTCTTGTACTGCTGCTAATAATTTTCCATTTTGAATTATACAACATGCAGAATCGTGATAAAAGGCAGATATACCTATAATATTTCTATTCATTAGTTCGTGTTTTTAGTCTTAGTTAATTATAAATTTGAGTGGTTAGAAATCTTTACTGATGTCAGAACCAAACAAATTGGAAGCTAGCTGTTCTTGTTGGCGTTCTGTATCAGTTAAAAAGTCAAAGTCTATGATGGATTTTGTAGTGTCTGAACTCACAAGCGCAATTACAGTTTTCATGTGCTCAATAAGTTGTACTATGCGTTCTTCTTTAAATAAATCAGTATTGTATTCTATAGTACCTCCGATGGTGTGTCCTAAATCAGCAAACTGAAATCTAAGATCACTTTTGCTAATATTCATCGGTTCTTTTATGGGTTCGACAACAATCCCGTTCATTTCTAAGTCAGATTCTCTGTGAATGTCTACGTTTTGTAGAATCATCACAACATCAAATAAAGGTGATCTACTGAGGTCTTTTTTCAACTTTAAGTTCTCAATAAGCATATCAAACGGATATTCTTGATGCTCAAACGCTTCTAGTGCAGTTTGCTTTATTTCTGAAAGGAAATCAATATATCTTGTTGTCGGATCAAATTGACTTCGCAATGCCAATGTGTTGAGGTAATATCCTATTTGTCCTTCTAAATCTGGATGTTCTCTACCTGCTATTGGTGTTCCTATAATAATGTCCTCTTGTCCTGAGTAGTGATATAGTATAGCTTTTACGATGGATAGTAATCCCATAAATAGCGTTACATTCTGTTCTTGTACTAAGTTTTTGAATGTTGTTGCTGTTTCTTCTGAAAATTCAAAATCTAATTCTGAACCATTGAATGTTTGCAATGCTGGACGAGGAAAGTCAGTAGGAATTAGTAATGCAGGAATTTCTCCTTCAAATTTTTTCATCCAAAAATCATGTTGACTTTCTGTTCCTGTCGTTGCTAACTTTTGTGCTTTCCAAGCTACGTAATCTTTATACTGAACTGCCAACGGAGCTAAGTTTGGCGTTTTGTTTGCTAATAATGCATTGTAGATCGTCAAGATTTCTTTTACAAATATTTGCAATGACCATTCATCAGAAATGATGTGATGCGTAGCAAACAGTAGCATATGATTTTCTGGCGCTAATTTGAGTAATTTTACTTTCATTAACGGTCCGTTTTGAAGATCAAAAGGATAAAGTGCTAGTTTTTGTATTTCCGCATCAATGAAATCTTTGTTAGCATTTATTGCTTGAAGATCGGCAACTTCCAATACAAAAGATTGTGCATCCATTGATTGAATTTTTTGTCTTGGCTCTCCATCTTTTAGAATAAATATGGTACGTAAACTTTCATGACGATTGATGACTTGCAGTAGCGCTTCTTGAAGCAATTCCATTTGCAACACACCTTCCATTTGGTAACGCATAAAAATATTATAGGTATTTTCTCCTTTCTGTTGCTGCATTTCCTGAACCCACAATCTGCGTTGTGCATGTGAAAGTGCGTAATCCTCTTTTTCCGTTACTTTTTTTATTGCGCTATACGCTTCTCCTTTTGAATCTGCAATTAATGTTGCTTGTCCTTTGAGTGTTGCATGATTGAAGATTTCTCCAATGCTTAGTTGTACTTCATGTTGTTTGTAAACACGCGAGATTAACTGAATCGCTTTTAGAGATGAACCACCTAA
>Ga0307488_10001527_pt1 | contig 19314 bp, 18 predicted proteins | sample SB02metaG_FD_202248 | JGI IMG/M metagenome (GOLD analysis project Ga0307488, IMG submission 202248) | Sea-ice brine microbial communities from Beaufort Sea near Barrow, Alaska, United States - SB 0.2 | ecosystem: Environmental > Aquatic > Marine > Coastal | place: USA: Alaska | collected... | reverse complement strand
GAATAACAATCTTGGCTAAATCGAGAGAAATTGTTGTATGCTTCATTTTGTATGGACTCCTTTGGTTTTGGTCGACACCACTGTAGCTGAGCTAAAGTGGTGGAGTCCATACATCGAGTTCAGGTTGTTTAGTAAACAGCTAAGCTGTTTCAACCTGCAAATTATAGCCAGAATATTTGCGCATATTGATAACACGATCGCCATCCAACATAAGATATTGACCTTTAATACCCAGTAGAGTGCCTTCAAAGGCCAGTTCTTTGTCTAAGTTGATAGATTTCACTTTTTCGGGGTATTGCTCAACAGGATAATGAATATCAATGGCTGGGGTATTGGTGATATCAATCGCCTGAAAACCATATTCTTCAATGATTTCGTCTAAATCAGCTTCAACTTGTTCAAGTAGTGATTCTTTTAGCGCGGCTAAATCGACTTGTTCGGGCTGACTTTTGAGCATGGTACGCCAATTGGTTTTGTCTGCAATATGCTCTTTAAATGCCATTTCAACCAGGCCACTGGTTAGCCTATTTTGTACGCGCATTATAGCAATGGCTTGGGTGGCGCCTTGATCTATCCAGCGACTAGACACTCCTTCAGTAACATGGCGAGTAATCCCAACTTTTACCGTGCCGGTATTGGCTAAATAAACAAAATGGTCTGATAAGCAGTTAGCTTCACCCCAAGCGGGCTCGCGGCAGGTCCCTTTTTCGTAGTGACACAGTTCTGGTTTAATAATACAGGTATCACACTGTGCCAATTTCATTAGGCAACGATAGCAGTATCCTTGATTAAAGCTCTTTTTGGTTTTTGTCGCACAATGCACGCAATGTATCTCGCCGCCATACACAACCTTGAGTGATTGGCCTATCAGCGGATTCATTTTAATTTCGTTATCGCCAATCGGCAGAGAATATTGAGCAACATTGTTTGAGTCAGTACTGACACTCATCTTGCGGGTATTACCTTGGTACAAGGTCATATAATTAATCCAAGAATAGTCGTAATAATAATGTGGCAAACTTAACACAGACCCTTAGGGAAGCAAAAAATATCAAACAGTATGAAATTTTCTATTGATTTATCCTTGTTTTTTGCTCATCTTATCCCAAGCTATATAGGTAGAAGTTACTCTGTAATATGTTGGTGAGATTTTCATCAAAACGTTCTCAGTAAGTTAAAAACAGTGAGGTTTGGTTAACTCAATACACTGGTTTAACGCAGGATGGGGATGTTTTGAGGAAAACCCTTGAGGCTGAGGTTTTTGTTCGCTTGATTTGTTTAGAATAACTATACTTCAAGATGAGTGCCGCGCAATTAACGCGTTGCAATAAAAACAAATGATCTCAGTCTTGGCGATGTATGAGGGAGCAATACGCCCTCGACAATAAAAATGTAATCAGAGCAAAGAGGAAAATCTATGAAAATAAATGTTTCAGGTCATCATTGTGAAATCTCAGAGTCAGTTAAAGAAGATATTCATCAAAAGTTCTCTAAAATAGCCAGCCATTTTCCTACCTTAATCGCATTAGATATCATCGTAACTAAAGAGCACGGTGAATTTAGTGCCGAAGTTGCCACTAAATATGAAGGAACCAGTATTGGAGTAAAAGGCAAAGGTGCGGTGATGTACCCAGCTATTTCTCAAGCTGGTAAAAAATTAGATGCGGCACTTAAACATCGTAAAGGTCAGTTAAAAGGTGATTTGCATGAAAAACCGAGTGTTACTACTCCTGAAATTGCCCATGAAATTATTCAGGGTATGGATCTAACCTAGTTTCCCTAGTATTAACCCGCGCGCTCAAGTTAACGATAATATCTTGAGCGCCATCCTTGATATGGCGTTTTCACCCCCCCCATTTTTTCTGCACGTTTCTTGCACACTGCTTGTTTGTCTTTTCGGTAAGCTTTACCTGAATTTAAATTAACATGTAGGACATATTATGAATTTTTGTCAACAGTGTAAAAACGAATGGATCGGTAAAGTTATTGACACTTTGTTATTTGATTGGAATTTCTCTAAGCCTATTTGCTCATGCTCAAGCTCGCGGGTCAAAGGATAAGCCAGAACATAAATGCCCACAATCTTCGTCGTTAGATTTGGATGGAGATGGTTCTGTCAGACTCGAAAAGTTTGCACAAAGTGACGTTCCTAATGATGATTATGCCACTATTTTTGGTCATATTGATGCAGACGGAGACGGTGTCTTGACCGAAGCAGAATTGACTAATCATAGGCCACCACATCGCGATAGATAGATATTTACAATAGATAAAGCGGCCGTTCATAGTTGTTTTATCTATTCGCTCTTCTTCGTGTTTTCTGTTTGGGGTAACATATTGTCTGTCAGTCAATGTTACAAACACAACGGATGCCAGTTATCGATGTTTTAGCCCTGCTTAAACAGAGTTTTGCGGACAACTCATTATACAAATTACAAACCGTGCAATCTCTTTGGAGTGGTTATGGGGATATTTCACGGTATGTAAGTCCAAGACTCAACGCTACTTTTATTATTAAACACATTTCACCACCCATCGAGCAAGTTCATCCTAGAGGATGGAATACGCAAACCAGCCATCAACGTAAATTACATTCCTACCAAATTGAAACCAATTTTTACCGATATTATGCATCCTTATGTGATGATAATTGTGTGGTGCCTAAACTATTGGCGGAGTTCTCAGAAAACCAACAACAGATATTAGTGTTACAAGATTTAGATCACGCTGGATTTGCGCTGCGTAAAGACCAAGCCAGCATCGCTGACGTGAAGCTAGGCATCAAATGGTTGGCCTATTTTCATGCTAGGTTTTTACAACAACCCAGTTCTGACCTTTGGCCCGTTGGCACGTATTGGTATCTGGCTACACGCCAAGATGAGCTTAAGGTGATGCAGGCAGGTAAACTCAAAGATGCTGCTCAGGCTATAGACCGGGCATTGAATAATGCGTGTTTTCAAACCCTGGTTCACGGTGATGCGAAGTTGGCCAACTTCTGTTTTCCTGATAACAATAGTGCTAACAGAATTGCCGCAGTGGATTTCCAGTATGTGGGTCAAGGAGTAGGCGTAAAAGATCTTGCTTATTTTTTAGGGGCTTGTCTTAATCAAGATGATTTATTTAAACATGAACAAAGCTTATTAGACGAGTATTTTTTTCAGCTCAAACATGCATTTTGTCATTATCAGTTACCGTTGGAAATTGCGTCGATAGAGCATGAGTGGCGACGCTTATATCCTTTAGCCTGGGCTGACTTTCATCGGTTTTTATTAGGCTGGAGTCCCGGCCACTATAAAATCAATGGGTACATGCAAAAGCAAACCGATATAGCGCTAGCTAGCTTATAAACTTAGTTATATTAATAAACGCCTCAGGAGCAAAATGAAAACGAATATCATAACTTACGCAACACTGTTACTCAGCCTCCTTGTCCTTGATGGCATTTGGTTAGGTTTGGTTGCAAAGGATGGCTATCAACATGCAATGGGACATATTATGCGAGAGCAGGTCATCATATGGCCTTGGGTTGCATTCTATTTATTGTACCCATTGGCGATTTTGATCTTAGCAATTAAAGTTCAACTGCCCACACAGTCTAGATTTTACTTTCTATGGCGAGGTTTTGTTTTAGGTGCTGCGGCTTATGGTACTTACAACTTAAGCAACTATGCACTAGTGGTGAATTGGCCTCTTTCGATCACTATTAAAGACTGGGTTTGGGGAGCTTTTTTGACTGCAAACTGTACTTGGGTTGGTGGACTTGTGTGGTTAAAATGCACGATTCAAAGAGATGCTAAATGATATCCAATCAATCAAGTGGTACTCGACTAGTCAGTAATATTAAAGCTGCAATAGGCGCTAATTTATTACCTGGCCTATGTTTGCAGCTGTTCGCTTTAACGATTGGATTAAGTTACTTTTATTGGCCTGCATCCCAACAAACCTTTCAATTTTTTGCTGACTTAAAAACAGAATATGGTGCTTTGTATGCAGTCATTTCTACTTCTATATTCGGTGGCCTGTTGCCTTTTGTATATCTGTTTCTAAGCGGTAAAATTAAATTTTTAGCTGTTACGCAATTACTTTTTTATATCATTATATGGGCAGCGTTAGGTGGCTTGATAAATGGATTTTATGGTTTTCAAATTCTGTTATTTGGTGAAGGCACAGACTGGCTAACTATATTCAAAAAAACTGCGTTTGATCAATTTGTATTCTCAGTCTTTGTCACTTCACCATTTATTGCGTTAGCTTTTTTATGGAAAGATCGGCAGTTTAATTGGCAGCAAACCAAAATGCATTTTGATGACCTCATCAAGGTGCAAATTCCTACTACAATTGTGACCACTTGGATTATCTGGATACCTGCAGTGAGCCTCATTTATATGATGCCAAGTAATCTACAAATTCCGTTGTTTAATTTAGTGTTATGTTTTTTTGTGTTGATACTGGCTATTTTGAATGTGGATGAAAAATAGTTACAACAATCATTAAATTTGGTGAGTTCTAGTCAGTAGCCACTTACAAAATTGGCTTTAAATGCACTAAAACCACCTAAACTAGACTCGGGTTGAGTCGCGACTAATTGGTTATGTGTTTCGCCCAAAAAAATACATGTCGTTCATCAGGTTGTTGATGTTACTCATAAAGACCCGAAACAGTTTGATACTTTTTACTTTGGCTGGCGTATCGTAATAGGTCCTTGATGCCCCAATATAAATTCTACTGCTAAATTTAAGAGAGTCACACTTTGCAATCCCCTAAAACCAGCACCGTCATGAAATGGCTATTTGGCCAACTTCGTCCTTATAAGTCAAAAGTGGTTTTTGCTATAACAGCATTAATTGTGGGGGCGGCATCTTGGCTATTATTAGGCCAAGGTATTAAAGCAGTAGTGGACGATGGGTTTATTGCCGACAATGCTGACAAGTTAGATCAGACGATGTTTATGGTTATGAGTATTGCCCTTGTAGGCAGTATTGCTGCTTATTTTCGCTTTTATTGGATGATTTGGTTGGGTGAGAGGGTGAGCGCAGACATTCGCCAAAATGTGTATGGGCATTTGTTAACGCTATCACCTGCATTTTTTGCTAAAACCCGCACCGGAGAAGTGATTTCACGATTTACCGCCGACACCACATTGCTGCAGTCTGTGGTGGGTATGGGGTTGTCTATGGGCTTACGCTCATGTATTACTTTTATCGGTGCGTTATTTTTGATGCTCTTTTCTAGCCCAATGTTGACCCTGTACGTATTAATTGCGGTGCCAATAGTGTTATTGCCGATTAGAGTATTTGGAGCAAAAGTAAGATTACACTCCAAAAACAGTCAAGATAAGGTCGCAGACGTGGGGGCTTATGTAGATGAAACGCTGCATGAAATCCATACAGTACAAGCTTATTCACATGAAGAAATAGACAAAAATTTATTTCAATCGCGTATAGAAGGTGTGATGGGGGCGGCACAATTACGGATCAAATACCGTGCTTTGTTGGTGGCATTTATTATGGCTATTAGCATTATTGCTATCACGTCAGTAGCTTGGATTGGTGCTCAGCAAGTGTTATCGGGTGAATTGAGTGCTGGTGAGCTAACGGCATTTATGTTTTATGCAGTGATGGCGGGTGGTGCTGTAGCCACCATCAGTGAAGTGATTGGTGAAGTGCAAAAAGCAGCGGGTGCTAGTGAGCGTTTAATGGAACTGCTGAACACTCAAACCAGTATTCAGTCGCCTGATTCTCCAATTGTTTTGGCTAACAAAGTCAGCGGTGAAATTGACCTAAAGCATGTGAGTTTTCATTACCCCCAAGCTGACACTGTTCCAGTTATAAAAAATCTAAGTTTGGCCATCAAAAGTGGTGAGCGTGTTGCTTTAGTGGGTCCAAGCGGAGCGGGTAAGTCTACGTTGTTTCAACTATTACTGCGTTTTTATGATGTCAGCAATGGGCAGATAGCATTAGAAAACCAAGACATTAAATTGTTAGATGTATCTGCATTGCGAGATCAATTTGCGTTGGTACCTCAAGAGTCGGTTATATTTGCCAGTAGTGTTAAAGATAATATTGGTTATGGCCGGACTCTTGCTAGTCAATTAGATATTGAAAACGCTGCAAAAGCGGCCCGAGCCCATGACTTTATTAGTGAGCTACCCCAAGGTTATGATACTAATTTAGGCGAGCGAGGTGTGCGTTTGTCGGGTGGTCAAAAGCAGCGGATAGCGATTGCTAGAGCCATTTTAGCCGACAGGCCAATTCTGTTGTTAGATGAAGCCACGAGTTCTTTGGATGCCTCTAATGAGCAACATGTTAAGTTAGCGCTAGAAGAATTGATGAAAGACAAGACAACCTTGATAATCGCTCATAGACTAGCGACTGTTATCAACGCAGACCGGATAGTGGTAATGGACAAAGGTGAGATAGTCGCCATTGGCACTCATCAAGAATTAGTAGAAAATAATGCCCTGTATAGAGAATTTGCGCAGTTGCAGTTGGTGAGTTAAATGAAGCTGCGAGCTTCTAGCGAACAGATAAAAACGAAAAACGTAAAGAATATTAACCATAGAGGAAAATGAGATCACCGGTTGCCGAGCAACGGTTGCCGAGCACCGAGGAAAGAACAATAAGTTTAAATCTGTTTCTCTGTGTAGCGTCAGCGCTCTTTTTTCTCAGTGGTTTAAGGCTTTTTTTATTAGATATTTAAAGGAAGGCAGTTTATGAAAATTGCGCAGGTGGGTGAACAGATCCTTAGGACACCCGCTAGGAAGGTTGAGCAGGTTGAGTTCGAGCAAGAGGCACTGGTCACATTTATGGATGGGTTGCTGGCGACTATGCTTGAAGCTAACGGCATTGGTATTGCTGCACCACAAGTGTTTGACCCTAGGGCTATTATGATTATTGCCTCGCGGCCTAATCCGCGTTATCCCAATGCGCCAGATATGCAGCCTTTAATAATGGTTAATCCTGTTATTAAACAAAGTAGCGACAATAAGGTTTGGGAGTGGGAAGGCTGTCTTTCTGTGCCGGGTTTACGTGGGCGTATTGAACGAGCAGATTGGGTTGATGTGGCCTATTTGGACATAGAAGGAAAAGCACAAAATATCAAGCTAGAAGGTTTTGTCGCGCGTATCTTTTTACATGAGTTTGATCATTTAATTGGTAAAACATGGCTCGATCATATTACCAGTACAGAAAATATCATGGCAAACGATGTTTGGGTGACTAAATTCACCTGAGATTTTTGTTATCAATTTATGCTAACTCAGTTAGCATAAGCTTTAGAACAACAAATTTTAAATTTTTGGATAGTGACATTGATTTCTTTTTCTTCATTTAAAACGATTTTTATCGCCGCAAGCTTCACCTCAGTGGCTTTTATTTCCCACGCTCAGGATGGTCAAAAACCTGAGTCGGAATTGTTTCCACAGTGCATCGAACGTTTACAGCAACTGGCTCGTAACGCAGGAGTGTCTGAAAACACCACTGTGGATATTTTAGGGCAAGTCAAGCCTTTGCCAAAAATCCTTGGTTACGACCGTAATCAACCAGAATTTGTTCAGACATTTACCGGCTACTTTTCAAAACGAGTAACCAACTGGCGCGTCAATAAGGGGCGTGAAAAATTGGCAGAACATCGTGAGTTTTTATCCAAACTCACCCAGCAGTATGGTGTGCCAGCTCATTACCTGATTGCGTTTTGGGGGCTAGAAACTAATTTTGGTGGCATCAAAGGTAAAATCCCCACTATCCCTGCTTTAACCACATTGGCTTGTGACCAACGCAGAAGTGCATATTTTTCTGGAGAACTGATACAGGCTTTATTATTACTTGAGCGTGAAAAACTTGATCATAAAGACATGATTGGCTCTTGGGCTGGGGCAATGGGGCACACCCAATTTATGCCAACAGCCTATATGAAATACGCTAAAGATGGTGATGCTGACGGCAAAGTTGACTTGTGGAATAATGAATTAGACGCACTGGCATCTGCTGCCCACTTTTTGCAAAATTTGGGCTGGCAAACCGGTTTTAAATGGGGCCGAGAGGTATTGTTGCCTGAAGGTTTTAACTATCAATTAGCGGGTAAATCTCATCCTCAGACGTTGTCATTTTGGTCACAACAAAACGTGACGCAAGTGAGCGGTAAAACGCTCGGTGACAGTGACTTAAAAGCAGCATTGCTTGTTCCAGCAGGACACAGTGGCTCTGCGTTTATGGTTTACCCTAATTTTGATGTGATCCTACGTTGGAATAATTCCGAATATTACGGCATAGCAGTAGGCCACTTAGCTGACCGAATAAAAGGACAAGCTACTTTATCAAAACCTCTGCCGGAATTACCTAATTACACCTTAGTCGAAATGCAACAATTCCAAGAAAAATTGAATCAACTAAGTTTTGATGTAGGCGAAGCTGATGGTATTTTAGGCCCTGCCACACGCAAAGGTGTGCGCGGGTTTCAAGTGACTGTTGGTTTGATTGCCGATGGTTATCCATCAAAAGAAACGGTTGAAGCAGTGAAGAATGCGCCTTTGAATACCGAACAGAACAGTATATAAATAGTTGAGGGTTTGTTGAGGGAAAAGACATTGATTGATCATCTAACGTCATCTATACCACCTAGCCATATCTAACCTCTGCAACTTTATCTTGACCCCAACACATGCGATCCACTTTCTACCAACAGACTTTTTGCAAGCATGCGAACGTTTCACTGTTCAATGGCAAACTTGGTTGCTCTATGGTGGTCTAAATTAAGAGATATTAGTGCTTTTGGGGGAGGTCGTTTTTACTCAGGGTTGTTATAAAGTCAGCCAAGCAAAAGTCAGTAAAATCGACACACACCATTATGTATTCAGTATTTTGCTATCAGCATTGTTGTTTAGTTTAGGGCATCTTTCTGTTGCACTGACGTTGACGGATAACCCTGATGTTTATGTATATTTGTACATCATCATTGGCAACGATGTTTTTGGTTGCATTGCTGGCTATTTTGGAAGCGTGGGCTTGAATGCAGGACATTGGCGGCTATGGTTGCGCATATAACCCTGTTAATTTTGGGGTGATTATTGGCTCACTAAGCCAATTTATTTCTGCTATAATCATGCCGATTTTTTGTACAGCTAGTCGCTGCATTTTTTAGAGAGCATCATGCCAACCATTCAACCCGCAACCCGATCCAAACCTGTCGCCCGTATGAAAGCGGAGCGAGGATTATTTTCTTTCCCTAAATATTGGGCCGAGTGTTTTGGACCCGCGCCATTTTTACCTATGTCACGCAAAGAAATGGACCAACTTGGCTGGGATAGTTGTGACATTATTTTGGTGACTGGCGATGCCTATGTTGATCATCCGAGTTTTGGTATGGCCGTTATTGGGCGAACGTTAGAAGCACAAGGATTCAGAGTGGGGATTATTTCCCAGCCTGATTGGCATAGTAAAGACGAGTTTATGAAGCTCGGCGAGCCTAATCTGTTTTTTGGCGTGACCGCAGGCAATATGGACTCGATGATCAATCGTTATACGGCTGAGCGTAAATTGCGTCATGATGATGCCTACACCCCAAACAACGAAGGTGGAAAACGACCCGACCGTGCAGTAACGGTTTACACCCAGCGTTGTAAAGAAGCTTACAAAAAACCTGTCATCATTGGTGGCATTGAAGCCAGTCTTAGACGTATTGCCCATTACGATTATTGGTCAGACAAAGTGCGCCGTAGTGTGTTGTTTGACTCTAAAGCCGATATGTTGATGTTTGGTAATGCCGAGCGACCCTTATTAGAAATGGCCCATCGTTTTGCTGCGGGCGAAACAATTGATCAGATGCAAGATATTCGTGGTACTGCGGTGATTCGAAAAGAGCCGTTACCCGGCTGGCAAGGTGTGGATTCAACGCACCTAGACAGTATTGGAAAAATTGAACCTATTATTAGTCCTTACCAAATTATTGATGACAAATGCGCCGTCTCCTCTGAGGCTGAAAGGCAAGCAGCAATTGAAGAGCAAAAAGCGCAGCCAATAGTGATCCAGCCATTTACATCAAAAACTGAAAGACGTAAACCTTGGGATAAAACCTATGTGTTACTGCCCGCTTATGATGTAGTGCGCGCCGAAAAAACTCATTATGCCCACACATCACGTATTTTACATAAAGAGACCAACCCTGGTTGTGCCCGTGCCTTAGTGCAGCGCCATGGTGATCGCATCATTTGGATCAACCCACCTGCGTATCCATTAGAAACCGAAGAAATGGATGCAGTGTTTGATTTGCCTTACGCACGGGTGCCGCATCCTAGTTATGGCAAAGCAAAGATACCTGCTTATGACATGATCAAAACCTCAGTGAATATCATGCGTGGTTGCTTTGGTGGATGTACTTTTTGTTCGATCACAGAACATGAAGGTAGGGTGATCCAAAGCCGTTCAGAAGAGTCGATTATTCGTGAAATAGAATTAATTCGCGACAAAGTACCGGGTTTTACCGGTGTTATCTCTGATCTTGGTGGCCCAACGGCAAACATGTATAAATTGCGTTGTAAAAGCCCTAAGGCCGAACAAGCTTGTCGCCGTCTGTCATGTGTGTGGCCAGAAATCTGTGGGCACTTAGATACCGACCAAACCCCTACCGTTAATCTTTACCGTAAAGCTCGGGAAGTGGAAGGGGTTAAAAAAGTCCTGATTGCTTCTGGTGTAAGGTATGACTTAGCGATTGAAGATCCGAATTACGTAAAGGAATTAGTGACGCATCATGTAGGCGGGTATTTAAAAATTGCCCCAGAACATACCGAGAAAGCCCCACTTGATAAAATGATGAAGCCTGGTATGGGTACTTACGATAAATTTAAAGAAATGTTCGACAAATACACCAAAGAAGCGGGTAAAGACCAATACCTAATTCCTTACTTTATCTCTGCTCATCCGGGTACCGAAGATATGGATATGGTGAATTTGGCGTTATGGCTCAAAGAGCGTAACTTCAAATTAGACCAAGTACAAAACTTCTATCCATCACCTATGGCAAACGCCACCACTATGTATCACACCGGTAAAAACCCGATACATAAAGTAAATCATAAGAGTGAAGAAGTTGAGGTGCCTAAAGGTGAAATCCATAGGCGTTTACACCGTGCATTTTTACGTTATCACGATCCTGCTAATTGGCCAATATTGCGAAAAACCCTCAAAGAAATGGGTAAAGCCCACTTGATTGGTAATAGCCCTAAATGTTTAGTGCCTGCTGAAAGTCGCAATGAACTAAAAGGCCGCGACCAAAAAGAGTTCGCCAAACGTTCCGGCAACAAAGCGTTTGCCAAAGGTAAAACCGCCAATGCCGTAAAAGCACAGAAAGGGCTAACCCGTTTTAGTGATAATCAACCCCACAATGAAGCGGCCAAGGCTGAAAAGGCAAGTCATGGGAAGCCAAACAGTAAAAATCGGAAACCGCGTTAAACCAGACTAATTTAATATGTGCGAGCTCGATTGTGCAGATTAAACCATTAAGGACAAAGTGTTGAGCAATCAACACTTTCTTATTGGAATAGTGAAAAATTAACAGGTCAGCCATGTAAAGGTTTTTTCTTTAAGACATAATGAATGAGAATACCGCTGTCAGTTTGGGTTTATTGATCACGTTGTGATTGGGTTCTTATGACTTTGTTTTCTAAGTATTTCTAGATTTTGTGAAAATGGCGTTTTTCTGTATATAGTCACGTACATTCATACTATGACAAACATTCAAAGTGTTGATTACTTCGAAAAAAATCTTATTCTATCTTCAATATCTAGTTTTGACGGCATCATATGGCCGACAATTCCCAGCACCTGTTGGAACTGTTCATCTCCGAGCTAGGTCATTGAATAAGTCTGGACAGTTTTTGAACCAGCTGCATCTGCAAAAACACCAGTTACTGCATCGAATTCACCAGACACTGTCTTCAATGTCCAAGAATTAGTGCCAGTACTAGTCAAAGTGCAGTTATGAATAGTTGGAGCAGGCCCTTCTGCAGAAGCACAAATCAAACCAGCGCCGGGTCCAACACAAGAACCCAAAGGTAGGATTAATACCCCTCATATCTCAAGCCTTACACTTGTAGTCAAAAATATTCGCAAAATGACTCTAAAAAAGACAAATTTCTCAAAATTGAAATGCCAGCCCCTCCATATCAACGTGAAAACGCTCGAAACAAGTGAAAATTCGAATGTGTCGTGATGGCACATTAACTGCTGTAGCTATCGTAGTTGAAGTCCAACCAGCTAAGTTTGGATATTTTCTATCGAAATAAGGAGTTTATCACGTGTCATTTACATATCGCCCCGATATTGATGGGCTTCGTGCCGTTGCAGTTATTCCCGTCATCCTATTTCACGCTGATGTATCAAACTTCACAGGTGGTTATGTTGGCGTAGATATCTTCTTTGTAATATCTGGTTATTTAATAACTAGCGTTCTTATGAAAGACATAAGCCACGGAAACTTTTCTCTTCTTACATTCTACGAGCGGCGTATCCGACGGTTATTCCCTGCACTTTTTACAGTATTAATTGTGTCGACCTGTGTCGCATCATGGATTATGTTTCCTTCTGAGCTTGATACCTTCGGGAAAAGTCTATTCTCGGCCACACTGTTCTACTCTAATTATCACTTCATGTTTGACGCGGGTTACTTCACTTCACCTGCGGAGACTAAACCTCTATTACATATGTGGTCTCTTGCAGTTGAAGAGCAATTTTATATATTATTTCCAGTATATTTGTATTTAGCTTCTCGATTTTTCAAGAATAAAGTCGGCATTGCAACCGTAGCGATTCTACTTGCTTCGCTCTTGTACAGTATTGTTATCGTTTATACGGCACCATCTGATGCCTATTATTCGACACCAGCGCGCGCCTGGGAGTTGATGGTTGGGTCTGTTTTGGCAATATACCCAAGAGGACGGAGCATGACACCGCGAATGGCAAACTTCCTAACCACTATTGGTTTGAGCGCGATTATTTATTCAATCTTATTTTTTACAAAAGAAACACTTTTCCCTGGCCCTATGGCACTTTTCCCAGTTATTGGATCTGCGTTGATCATTTTCGCGGGGGAATCAAAGAAAAATTTCGTTAGTACAATTTTGGCATCAAATATTTTTCGCTACCCTGGTCTAATATCCTACTCTCTGTACCTTTGGCACTGGCCCGTATTGGTGTTCTATAAGATGTATGCCGTTGGCCCTGTATCCGACATTGAAATTGCTATACTTATAGGCGTGATAATTATACTTTCCTATATATCATGGCGATTTGTTGAGGGCCCATTCAGGAAAAGAAAAATACTCTCTAATCAAAGACCCGCTATTTTTGCTGGTGGCTCTGTCATATTTGCCAGCGCGTCAATTGGGGTTATCCTTATTTTAGGTGATGGCTTTCCCGCTAGATTTTCAAGTGAGGTCAATCGAGTTTTAGCTGTAAAAGCCGATGACTCAGAATTTTCTAGCTGTGGAGTTTTAGATGCGCAGGCTAATCACGGACTAAAAGTTTGTCAACTGGGTGCAGATACGAAAGGTCAACCAACGTTTGCCGTATGGGGCGATTCTCACGGTGAGGCGATTTTATCGGGCATCAACAAGTCTGCAAAATCATCTGAAATGAAAGGAGTGTTCATTGGTCGAGGAGGGTGTTTACCTCTGCTTGGCGTCCATCAAATTAGTCCAGAGTATGTGACGTGTGTTGATGCAGCCGATACGTTCATGCTCTATTTGTCAGATCACCCTGAAATAGAGAAAGTCATTCTTATCTCTCGATGGGCGATTTATGCAATGGGAAAAAGGTTTGGAAATGAAAAAGGGCATACAGTCCATATAAAAGATATGGAAACAGTTTCGCCATCACTGGAAGAAAATAAAAGAGTGTTTGCCCGATCAGTTGAGCGTACATTCGATAAATTGTCATCGCTCGAGAAGAAGATCGTTGTTGTAACACAGGTTCCCGAAACTGAGTGGAGCATCCCTGAGGATACTGCAAGAGCCAAACTTCTCAGCATAGCATTAGAGTTTAGACCAAAGATTAACGACTATTTAGCTCGACAGGCTTATGTCACCAAGGTAATCAATAAGTCTAAGGAAAAGTACAGCTTTGAAATAGTGCAACCCCACAAGGAAATATGCACTGGAGATTATTGCATGGTATATGATGATGGAGTTCCTATTTATCGAGACTCCAATCATATTACAAATGCATATGCTGACAAGCTATCAAAGATCTTCGATCCGATTTTTGCAATCCTTTGATTCTCCTATGCTTGGCTTTTGGGAGGGACAGTAAAGCTCGACTATAAGCCATAGTTTCACGCCTGCGTGAAGATCTAGATCCCCTCTCAGGGCGGCAAACCTCTAGAGGGGCGATGCCCTAGCGGTTCGGTTAACTCTAAATTTGTGCGATTACAATTAATGGCTAGGCGCATTAATAAGCACTATTTCACTCTAATCACCTCTGCTTAACGATCACTAAAGTTGCCCATGCTGTCGCTATCGGTTTTCATCGCATTTTCTCCTTTGAGTTGATGACACTCAAATGCCAAGACACTTACATATCAGTGTCTCACTGGTGAGTTACCGATCGCTTGTTAGGCAGATCTCTGAAGGGCCAGCCCCGCCCAGATAAGAACATGAACTTTCTTTGCACTGCTGCATCATTTCGGTGGCCATTAGATCACGTGGTTTCGTCGTCTTTGCCAACTCACCTCTAGCTTTCGCCTCATATTATGTCCTTGTTCATCAGCTCGCAAATGTGCGTCAGGCTACTCTGACCGCGATAGATGGCTGAAATGCAGATTCTGCAGGAGCAAAAACCTGCCGGACCAGACTTCGCGGTCAAGCCCTTGCCATTCGCTAGTAGGTAACGTTTAATAACCATAGGTTAAATAAACGGTGTTCTTCCTACCAAGGACTTCACCTCATTAGTTCATGCCCATGCTGAACGTACACAAATACATGAAGCGGACACCAATAAGAGCGGTTAGCGACGCTTATCTAAGGTGTTATATTTTCAGCAACAGCAGTTGAATTAAATGAAAAAATACTAATACCGTTGATATCGCTAATTCTTTTTACGGAATTACCGCATATAGCATGTTGAACTCTCAAGAGTCGCTAATAGATTTTGCTACAAGATTGATGAGTTCTCTGGATACTGCTCAGGTTGTTATCGATCTATACATACTCTATACATACTCTGTGCAATGGCATGCGTATGGATGTATCAAGATAATAGAAGTAGAGGCAATAAAGTTATTTCAGTTTTACCGTATTTTCTGATCACGGCAGTGTTTGCTTCAATAGGCCCGTGACTGTATTTGGTTGTAAATACAGCCAAGAGATATCATAGGGATACCAAAATAGAACAAGCGCATGTTGTTCGCCACAAATCCGGGTGTTTGGTACTCAGGGAGCTTTATGCACTTAGAGTATATTCGTAGATTACCAATTGGTTTTACCAACCTGTGTGAGGATAGAGAAACTATTTTAGATAAGGTTTGCGTGATTATAGCCGACAATGTCGCCACAATTGCAGATATTGTCGTCACACAATGAATTGTTCGTAGGTTCCGGTTTCTCTCTGTTTTTTAAAAAGAACAAACCTATAGAAACCAAGGATATGGTGCTAACTTGTTAAACGCCCCCAAAACGAGGGCTCAGTCATCTATGTTATAAATGGGGTCCTGCTAAAGTAAGAGCTTTACCTTCATCATTATCTGTAAACTTAGTAAAGTTACCGATAAATAGTTCGGCTAATTGTTTCGCTTCCTTATCCCATTCATCTACGCTTGAATATGTATTACGTGGGTCTAAGATATGGCTGTCTACGCCAGTTAATGTAGTGGGGAAAGTAAGGTCGAAATAAGGCAGTGTTTCACATTCAGCGTTTTCTACTTCACCGCTTAATATTGCGTTTATAATAGCGCGGGTTGCCGCTAAACTGATACGTTTACCTGTGCCATTCCACCCCGTGTTGACTAAATATGCGCTTGCACCAGCATCAGACATTCTTTGCTCTAGTACTTCGGCATATTGCGTGGGGTGTAAGCTTAGAAATGCCTGTCCAAAACAAGACGAAAACGTTGGAGTAGGGTGAGTAACACCACGCTCAGTGCCTGCCAATTTTGCAGTGAAGCCTGACAAATAATGATACTTTGCTTGTTCACTGGTTAAACGGGATACTGGCGGAAATACACCAAAAGCATCAGCGGTTAAGAAAATGACTTTTGTGGCATGTCCCGCTTTACTAATGCCTAGTACTCGGTTTTCAATGTGTTCAATTGGGTATGAAACACGGGTGTTTTCTGTTTTAGCGTTATCAAAGTAATCAGGTACATTGCCTTTTATCACCACATTTTCTAATAAGGCGTTACGTCTAATTGCGTTATGAATTTCTGGTTCTTTATCCGCATCTAAATCAATTGTTTTGGCGTAACAACCGCCTTCGAAATTAAAGATACCCTCATCGTCCCAGCCATGTTCATCGTCACCAATTAATGCCCGTTGTGGGTCGGCTGATAAGGTGGTTTTGCCCGTTCCCGATAAGCCAAAAAATATAGCCGTATCGTTATCTTTACCCACATTGGCCGAGCAATGCATTGACGCGATGCCTTGAAGAGGAAGAAAGTAGTTCATCATGGAGAACATGCCTTTCTTCATTTCACCGCCATACCAAGTGCCACCAATTAATTGCATTTTTTCAGTTAAGTTAAATGCGACAAAGGTTTCGGAATTAGTTCCGTGTTTTTCGAAATGTGGATTGGAGGTTTTTGAGGCATTCATCACCACAAAATCAGGCTCAAAATTATCAAGCTGCTCTTCTGTTGGACGAATAAACATATTTTTAACGAAGTGCGCTTGCCAAGCAACTTGCATAATAAACCTGACTTTAAGGGCTGTATTCACATTTGCACCACAAATGGCATCTACTACATATAGCTCGCTATCTGAAAGTTGTTGTTGACTGATTTTCTTTAACGCTTGCCAGGTTTCCGATGAGATGGGCTTATTGTCGTTATTGTTGTCTGCGGTCTTCCACCATACGGTATCTTTGGTTGTATCGTCTTTTACTAAAAACTTATCTTTTGGTGAACGCCCTGTATAAATTCCAGTGTCGACATTGACAGCACCTGAATCTGTTACGGTACCTTTCTCATAACCCGTTAAGGCTTCATCAGTCTCGGCGGCAAATAATGTGTCGTAACATGGATTATGGATAATGTTGGTTATATTCTTAAGCCCAACCGTTTCTAAATGCGCGCGGACTTTATCGAGTCTGATACTTTTTGAGGCGCTAGGCTGCTGTTCTTTGATTGTCATATTTTAATCCAATAGTAATTATTTGGGTGTTTTTTGCGGCCAAATTATATATATAAAATCTATAGCAGCTGGCTGTAACGGACTTTTCAATCTGTTGCGTTAAAGTCATAGGTTTTATACACAAAAAAAAATGATAAATCATAATAACGTTATTATCTTGGATATAAGCACTGTGAATAAAAGATTACAAAACGCACATGTATTTATTTTCTGACGCAAATTGTAAATCACAATGCAAAGTAGGGGCTGTTTCTGACTGGTTTATTTTACATTACAATAATTATTTAAAAGGACATTTTAGTGAGGGAATATTAGCATTTAAAAGTAAAAAAATAGGGGCTGCGTGATGGTCTTATGACGGGTAGATAGTATTTGATTATACATTTAACGGTTTATTTAAATGCGCTGCAAAAGACTAATATCCTGTAAATCGGTCAGTTGTTTTTACTTATAAAAAAAGAGAGCACGAAGGCTCTCTTTTTTAAAAGCTAGATTGAATTAAGCTTTTTTTACTGCTGGTTTAGCAGCTAATTTAGCTACTGCAGCAGTTAAAGCGTCAATTTTTTCACTTAGCTCTTCAATTTTTTTGTCAGAATCAGTGTTATTCAGACCAAGTTTATTTCGAACTGTCTCGATGCGAGTTTCGATTTCAGTTTGAGCTGCTACTTTGGTTTGGACTTCTTTAACTTTATCTTTACCTTCAGTTTCTAGCTTTTCGCCTTTAATCACTAACTCGTCAAACAATTTGTTTGAATCAGTAGAAAGTGCTTCAAAACGACCTTTAACTTCTTCGTAGCCTTTACCATATGCACCAAGACCAGCTAACCAGACTTTACGTGCCATATCTTCTGCGTTAGCGGCTTTTTCTTTGATCATGTCGATATTACTCATAATATTTACTCCGTGGATGTTTAAAATTAAATGTCTTGCTTCAATGGAATACATATTACGGATGAAAATTAGAAATCGCATACTAATTAACCAATTTTATTTAATTTTTTTAAAGAAAATATTAAGTATGAAATAAAAAGTTAGGTTTATTAATGCCATTTCTGATGCTTTTTAAATAATTTATCGTGTTGTGACAGCTATCTGACCTTTTTTGTTTGTAAATCCATTTCTTCAACTGAACCCATGTGTTGTAAAAAATCTCGAATAAAGAGGTAACGCTTGCTCTATTGAAAATAGCCCAATATTTGTTGTCAAGACAAAATCGTAACGTCTTAAAAGACTGTGACCATAAAGAACACTCGAAATATTTATTTTTACCTAGCGGAACCCAATTTAATTTGTAGCTTAAAAATCATCATTTCAGAACCGTCATTATATAAACCGGTGCTACTCGACTCACAAAATACGGGTATGTCGACTGCTGCCATATTTTACATACTCTCCACATTTTAATCGTCCTTTACTTAGGGGGATACCCCTATTTGTCCGGTGTGCATTACTTGAGAAACTGAAGAGGTAAAGGTAATAACAAATGATTAACATTTGGGGCAACCTTAGACATGAAAAAATTTACATTAAGTGTATTGGCCGCCGCTATTATATCAGTCACGCTGCCTTCACAAGTATTAGTACAGGCCGCTATTGGCGAACAATTAGCACGAGTGTTGCTTACCATGAGCGGCGAAGAAACGATTATGGCAGTTGTCACTGTTGAACAAATGAGCGCAGTATCGGTGGGTCAAATTCGAGCAATGAAAGCTTTAGGCATATCTAAAGGTGTGCAGTTTTCTACTGTGCCTGTGATGGGCCTTCTGGCTAATGTCACCCAAATTGAAGCTATCGTTGCTAGAGACGATGTTCGCTCAGTCTGGTTAAACCGTAAATTGGACTATTTTAACGCCAGCTCATGTCAAATCACTGGTGTAGACAAAATCCAAGGTGCTGAGTTTGCTAACTGTAATGGTGGCAATGAGTACACCGGTAAAGGCGTCACTATTACGGTGAATGATTCTGATATTGATGCCACCCAT
>Ga0307488_10001526_pt1 | contig 19322 bp, 17 predicted proteins | sample SB02metaG_FD_202248 | JGI IMG/M metagenome (GOLD analysis project Ga0307488, IMG submission 202248) | Sea-ice brine microbial communities from Beaufort Sea near Barrow, Alaska, United States - SB 0.2 | ecosystem: Environmental > Aquatic > Marine > Coastal | place: USA: Alaska | collected... | reverse complement strand
CTTTAATAAATATAAACTTAGATCAATATCCATCAGAAACTTCTTGGGATATCAAAGATTCTGTAGGTAATATTCTTATATCAGGAGGTCCTTATCCTAACGTACCTAACTATCAACCTCAATATATCAACAACTGTCTACCTGTTGGTAACATGACTTTTACTATATATGATTCTTTTGGAGATGGTTTACAAGGAAGTATATGGGGAGGACAAGATGGTTCTTACTATATAATACAGTGTGGTGATACCTTAGTTTACGGAGGTGATCCTGCTTTTGGTTTTGATAGCACACATGCTTTTGTTTCTGATCTTTGTCCACCACCACCACCGGTTCCTGGTTGTACAGATGATGACTATTTAGAATTTAATCCACTAGCTAACACTGATGACGGAAGTTGTAACACACTGGTTGTTTATGGTTGCACTGACAGCACTATGTATAATTATAATCCACTAGCAAACGCTATGGATAATATTGCTCAATGTACTTACGACCTTATATTACACGACTTAATAGGTAACGGTTGGGTTTCTGGAACTGTACTAGAGGTATATCAAGAAGATGACACCACTGCTTTTTATATGACAAACGGTGGGTTTAACCAAGCTTTTACTATAGACTTATATGCGGGAGAGGTTAGCGCTAAACTTATCATTAGTCAACAAGCTCAATTCACGGCTGTAGAATGTGGGTTTACTTTAATCGCACCAGATGGTGACACTTCTATAAGCGTTCAACCACCTTTTATACAACCGTATGTATGCTACGAAGGTTTTACTTATTGCGGTAACACTTGTGAAGAAAAAATATATGGCTGTATGGATTCAACAGCTTACAACTATATAGACACAGCTAACGTTAGTGAACCATGTTATTATTATCCTGGTTGTATATCTCCAGCTTACTTAGAATATCACGTAGACACTACAGCTGCTTACTATACTGATATAAACGTTCAAGACAGTTGTAACACTTTAGCTGTTTTTGGATGTACTGACTTAACAGCGTTTAACTACAATAATTTAGCTAACGTTGACAATGGTGGTTGCTTGCCGGTAGTTATGGGTTGCATGGATGCTTTTGCGTTTAATTATAACCCACTAGCAAACACACCAGATAATTGTATTCCATTTATATATGGTTGTACAAGTGATATTGCTTTGAATTATAACGCCTTGGCTAACACAGATGATAACAGTTGTATATTTCCTATATTTGGTTGTATGGATCCGCTAGCGCTTAACTTTATGCCACAAGCAAATGTAGATGATGGTAGTTGTATAGATGTTGTATATGGTTGTACTGATCCTACAATGTTCAATTATGATCAATTAGCAAACGTTGATAATGGTAGCTGTATACTTTTTACTTACGGTTGTACTGATAGTACAGCTTTTAACTATAACCCACTAGCCAATGCTGATAACAGTTCTTGTGTTCCTTTTATATATGGTTGCACGGACCCTTCTGCTCTTAATTACTCCGCACAAGCGAACACGGAGGATTTTAGTTGTATTTCTTATGTTTATGGGTGTATGGATAGTTTGGCTCTTAACTACGATTCATTGGCTAACACGGATAACGGTTCGTGCATCACTATCGTTATGGGTTGCATGGATCAATCAGCGTATAACTTTAATGCAAATGCTAATACTAACGATTCTTTATCTTGTAATTACAGTGCAGGCTGTATTACTGGCGATAGCATTCCTTACTGGTTAAATGACCCTTGTTATGCTTGGGTTATAGATATAGACAACTATTGTTGTGATAATGAGTGGGACGAAGTATGTCAAGCAACATACGATTACTGTGAAGGCACTTGGGTTGGTCCTTTACCTTCAAGAGTTTTAGAAAGAAAAATTATAGCTGCAACAGATATACTAGGAAGACCTGTTGTAAGAGGTCAAAGAGGTATTGTGATATATATATACAACGATGGTACAACTGAAAAATATTTAAAAAACAAATAATAAAAAAATAATATGGCAACAACAATAGCTTCAATAAATTTAACAAGTACAGATTTACTTTCTGACTCGTTATCAGTTTCATCGGTATCTACTTTAACAGGTGCTGGTAATTCAACTGGTATAACTTTAACTGGTGGTTTAGCTAGAAAAAGACTAGCATCAGGACATGCGCAGTACACTCTTTTTGATGGAGGCGCTTATGGTAGTGGCGCTCATAAAATTTATTTAAAAAATACTTCTGGTACCGCTGCGGAGTTTTTTACTATAGAAATAAACTCTGAACAGATGGGTAAGTTGTATGCTGGTGACTGGGCATTTTTTCCTTGGGAAGCAAATGCAGATACTAATGATATAAAAATAGATCCTAGTGCTGATGACATGGTATTGGAATATATGATTTTTATAGACGAATAAAAAATAACTAAATAAAAAAAACAAAACTATGGCAACAACAGCAACATTAACGTTAGCTAGCGCAGACATTGCTGGGGATCCAGTAAGTGTTACAAAAACAGCTACACTAACAAAAGCAGGAACAATTAATGATTTAGACCAGTCAATAGGTTTAAACAGAGTTCATTTAAGATCAACAACTAACAAAGTGTTATTAGCAGCAAACGCTGAGGGTAATAATTTAGCGGCAAAAGTTTATATAGTAAACAAAGCAACAGATGCCTCTCTATATGTTACAGTGACAATAAATGCTCAAACAATAGGTAAACTTTATGCAGGAAACTTTATGTATATACCTTGGAGTCAAACTGACACAGACGCTGATATAAAAGTAGCAGCATCAAACTGGACATCATCAACTGGTGATATTCCTGTTGAATACGTGCTATTCCACGAAGACACAGATTTTTTAACTAACGCATAATAAATAATAATATGGCAACAACAAATGCAACAATTGGATTAACAAGTGGTATTACTGATAGCTCACTGTCCGTTTCCAACTCAACACAATTAAACACAGCAGGGACAACAACAGGTGTTAATACAATGACTTCTGTAACTAAAGTTTTAGCAAGTACAAATCAAGTTGATTTAATAACAGCTGGTAGTGTTTCAACAACTCACGCATACGTTTATATAAACAACCCTTCAACAGATGAAACTAAATATTTTGCAGTAACTATTGGTAATGCAGGCGCTGGATCACCTACTGATACTGAAGAAATAGGTAGATTATATGCTGGAGATTTTATGTGGATGCCTTGGGATGTAGATGATGATATTTGTATTACTCCAAGTACTTCAGATGATATGACTGTAGAATACATGGTATTTAGCTAAAAATGGCTACTCTTCAACATAATATAACAACAGTATTAACTAAAGATTTGTTAAAAGCTGGTGATAAAATTAATGTTATTAGTTCTATAACCATAGCAAACGTGCACGCAAGCGCTAATGCTGAGGTTGATCTTTTTTTAAACAGAGGTGATAGCAATTTTTATTTATTGAAAAATGTTGAGGTTCCACATGGCATGACGTTGGTATTAGGACCTGATGATGGTATTTCTTTTAACAATAATGCTAATGGGTTTTCTTTAAGAGCACAGGTAGACGCTGGAGATGGTACTTCAGTAGTACCTGTGGATATTATAATAAAACGATAGCATGAGTATAAGTAAGCACATAAGTTATAAGGAAGCTGTGTATAGCAGAACTGCAACTCGCAGGGATATAACAAACAATCCTAATGCAGAGCAAATGGAAAACATGACCTCTATTGCCGAGGAGGTTTTTGAACCATTACGCGCTTGGGTTGGTGGACCTATAAAAATTAATAGTTTTTTTAGATCACCTGAACTAAACAAAGCAATAGGTGGTAGTGGTAAATCACAGCATTGTCACGGGCAAGCCATAGATCTTGATGATACTTTTGGTAGAGCTACTAACGCTGAAATGTTTAAGTTTATAAAAGAACACTTAGACTTTGACCAGATGATATGGGAGTTTGGTGATGATGAAAACCCTAACTGGGTTCATGTAAGTTATGTGAGTGGAAAGGAAAACAGAAACAGGTGTTTAAAAGCATATAAAGAAAACGGTAGGACTAATTATAAAATAATTTAATCAAATGGCTAGATATATAGGGCAACCTACAATTACAAACAATATTTTCACTGGTGATGCTAACTTTGTGCACGATCAAGGAGTTCCCGCTGCACAGTGGGTTATAAACCACAATTTAGGTAAAAAATGTTCAGTTACAGTTATTGATTCTAGCAACCAAGTAGTTGTAGGTCAAGTAACATACAATAGTGTTAACCAAGTTACACTAGACTTTGAGGGCTCTTTCTCAGGAAAAGCTTTCTTTAATTAAAAAATTTAAAACAATATAAAACAAAAATAAAATGGCAAGTATAAAACATTTAGTAGACATAGATCTAAATAAAAATCAGCTGACCAACGTATCGCTACAGCACATTTCTGGAAATCCAAGTGGTACAGGTGAAAACTTTGAAGGAAGACTATTCTATGATAGCGCTAATGGAAGCAAAATAGTAAAATTTCACAATGGTACTGATTTTGTTGCTTTATCTACAAGTGAAGGTGATGTAACTGGGGTTGGTGCTGGTACTGGATTAACAGGTACAAATTTAAACGGCCCTGTTCCAACGTTAAACGTAGCTGCAGGTGCGGGTCTAACTGCTAATGCTGACAACATTCAGATTACAAATGGTGGTGTAAACACTACTCAACTAGCAGATGATGCAGTAACAGCAGACAAGTTAGCTAATGCCATTAATTCTGCAATAGCGGCTAATACTGCTAAGAATACAAACGTATCAACTAATTTATCTGTAGCTAATAGCACAACTAGTAGAATTATAGCATCTTCTGATGGTACTAACGCAACAATACCTGTGGCAACAACTTCTGTTTCAGGTGTGATGTCAACTACAATTTTTGATGCGGTTGCAGCCAATACAGCTAAAAATACAAATGTAAGTACTAACTTAGGTATAACTGGATCAACAGGAGCTAGAACGATTACATCTTCAGATGGTAATAATGCTATCATACCGGTAGCTACAACTTCTGTCAGTGGTGTTATGTCACCAACTATATTTGATGCTGTAACAGCAAACACTGCTAAAACAACAAATACAGATGTAGATGTGTCTGTAGGTAATCTTGAAACAAGATTAAGTCAAATAAACAGTAATATTACAATTGGTAATGCAAGTACTGTTAACACAACAATATCTGGAGATTTAATCGTTAATGGTGATACTACAACTATCACGAGCTCGATTGTTGCTATTGGTGATAACATGATGAAGATGGCAAAAGATAATGCCGCTAACTCTGTGGATATAGGTTGGTATGGTAAGATAGTATCTACTGGGAATAAGTTTCCAACAATGTTCTACGATGCTAGTACAGGTGTTGAAGCTCCAGTGTTTAATGTTGGTATTGCAACAACTGAACCTGGTGCTGCTGGTACAACAATAGCAGTTAAAGGTACAGTTAACGCAAACTTAACTGGTAATGTTACTGGTAATGTTACTGGTGACGTATCTGGAAGCTCAGGGTCAACAACTGGTAATGCTGCAACAGCAACTAAAATATCAAGCATTACAAACAGTAATATTGTTCAGTTAACAGCAAGTCAAACTTTAACAAACAAAACAATAGCAGCTTCTCAAGTAACTGAAATTTCTAACATAACAGCTAGTGAGGGTGCTCAAATAGAAAACATTAACTCAACTACAATATCCGCTACACAGTGGGGTTATTTAGGCGCAGCAACTGGTGCTATTACTAATTCAGACACGGTTGACATGGGTAGTGGATTTGTTATTGAAGATGGTGACGGCACTGAAGTTACGATTACTGAAAACAAAGAGATCAAGTTTGTAGAAGGTGGTAACATAGATATTAACTTCACTGATACTTCAACTGGTAGTGATGGTGATCCGTATGACTTGACATTTACAGTTCCAGATGCATCTGCTACTGTAAAAGGTGTTGCGGAAAGAGCTTTAACTACTGAAGCTTTAGCTGGTACTGATGACACAAGGTTTGTCACACCTGCTGGTTTAGCTGCAAGAAGTTTTACGGCTACAATTGGTGATGGTAGTGATTTAGACATAGCTGTTACACATAACTTAGGAACAAGAAATGTTATTGTACAGTTATACGATGCTAGTGATTATACAACTATCTACGCGGAAGTAGTTAGAACTTCAACATCAGTAGTTACAATTAACACTAACACTGCTATCGCAACTAACGACTGTATAGTATTAATAACAAAAGTAGACTAAGTTAAATAATGGGAATATTTAGAGGACCTGGTGTTGTAAATGATGGATTAGTTTTTGGCTATGACACCGGGTACAACGATAGCGGCGAGCAGTTAGCTAGTGGTAGGTTTTTTAAAGGCCCATCTCATAGTAACCTTTTAAAAGGTCATGCTAACAGTCAAAGCTCTCAAACAACTAATTATTCATTTGTTTATGGAACTCAAGAAGTTGAAATACCTGAAGTTGGTGTACGTACCGTAAAGTATTGTGACTATAATAACAATAGATATGCCGCTGACGGTAGCGTAAATTCAGGAACTAGTTGTTGCCCAAACTTGTTTTATTACCATGGAAGTAGCCCATATGTACCGGTTTCAGCTAACACTAGCTACACATATTCTATAATTTATAAGCACACTGCCGGTTACACACACCCAAACTTCATGTATAGGTATGAGTACAACAACACTACGTATGTCAAAGAAGGTGGTTTGCACAGCACGGCTTCTGATAGAAGAAGAAATTTAGGTAATGGATGGTATCATGCTTGGGGTACTTTTACAACAGCTTCAAACACAACCAATTTAAGATGTTATTCTTTTTTATATAACTATGGACTACAAACAGATAGATTTTATGTAGCAGGCATATCGATAGTGGAAAACCAAGGTGGAGGCACTCATTTTGTAATACCACCTCAACTTATGTTAGAGCCTCTTGGTTCTGTAAGTGATACAGCTAGTTTAATAGATTTAAAAAGAACAGCAAGTATAGACGTGGGTGATGTTAGTTTTGACTCAAACGCACAACCTGAGTTTGATGGAACTGATGATATAATATCACAAAGTAGAATTATAGACACGGCAAATTATAGTGCAGAATTTGTTTTTAAAGCAGATGTAAATACATCGGGAACTGAACATTGGTTAGGAAGTCAATATCCAGGCACAGGTAGAATTATATTTGATTTGTGGACAAATAACAAATTAAGAAATTTTATTAATGGAACAGCAATATACGGGGCAACAACAATTGCTACAGGTAATTGGTATCACGCTATTTTTACAAGAAACTCATCAGGAGTTGCTTACATATACTTGAACGGTGTGCAGGATGCTACTGGGAGTATTTCAACATCAACGCCTGTGAACGATCCTTTTGATATTGGTGGTTCAACTACTCTAACTAGATGGTTTAATGGTAATATAGCGGTGGTTAGAACTTATAATACAGTTATAACAGCAACACAAGCCGCGCAAAATTATAAAGCATACAAAAACAGATTTAACATATAAATTATGGCATTCGAAAACAGAAGATGGTTGGTAATACCAACAAGTATAATAGACGATATAAACTTTAATGAAGTTTTAGAATCAAAAAAAGAATCTTTAAGAAAATCTTTAGATGACTCTTTAACTTTTGTTAAATATACTGTAAACGTTGTAGAAGAAACATACACTGAAACTCATGTAGATGCAGAAACAGGTGAAGATGTAACCAATACTATAGAAGCTGGTGTGTATGGTAGACCGAGTGTGTATAGCACGGACTACACAGAATATAACCATGCAGATATGTTGGCTTTACTAAGTACAGAAGCATGGACTTCAGACGACACAGAGTAATATGGGGTCAAAACTAGGACCAAACTTAATTACAGATAGTCTAATATTATATGTAGACCCTGCAAATGTTAAGTCAAACGAAGGAGGTGTTATCATGGCTGACATGAAAGAAAATTATGTTGACAATACTTTAACATCTGCACAAATGTCTATAGGCGGAAATCCTAAGGTTATAACATCAAATGGTGATGGTGGTAATTTTCGTTACTATCCAGCTGGTGGAAGTGGTAGTCTTATTGACTGGGCAACTACGGAGTGGACTATTTCTTGCTGGGGACTAAGAGATAATTCTACGTCTAGGGAAACTAGAATGTGGGACTTGTTAAATGCTGGTAATGGTCATTTAAGATTAACTTTAGATTCGACGCCTGATTTAAATTTTAGGCCAGCAGGTGGAAGTGGTTATAGTTTAATATCTGGTGGTACATCAACAACAGGGGTATGGTATAATATAGTTATTACTAAATCTGGCATATCTTCAGGTGGAGACGCTAATTATGTAATGTACAACAATGGAGTGCAAGCTGCTACTAATACTTCTGATGATTTGATAACGTCTTCAGCTTTTACATACGTTAGAATAATGAGGTCTGCTGATGATGACCAAGGAGACACTGTATCTTGGGATGGTGATTTTGGGCCTTTTTCTATTTACAGTAAAGTTTTAACTGCAGCAGAAGTTTTACAAAACTATAATGCTTTAAAATCTAGATTTATATAATGAATACAGGACCAAAATTAACAAATGAAAATTTAGTATTTGGATATGACACGGGTTACGGTATAGCTGATAATGGGGTTGAAACAAGATTTTACAAAGGTGAACCAACATCAAACATACTACCAAGTCCAGAGGTTAATGGTAGGTTTACTACAGGAAACGGATGGAGGTCGTACAATACTAACCAGTACAATAGCAATACTTATTTCTCTATAGGAACAGTGAGTGGAGTTAGTAATAACATAGTCACGCTTTCAAGTGTTGGTCGAACTATAAGAAGTTTTGACGTGCTAAGGGCTCAATCAACTGGTGGAGGTATTTCAGCAGGTACTGATTACGTTGTTAAAAAAATATCATCAAGTACATTTTCTTTACACGCGTACAACAACTCTCAAGACGGTTCTCAAGGATATATTAATCCTAGTACAGGTTTTTTTAAAGTTCATGACGCTTATGCCAACGATACTAGAGTATCTATAAATGCTACATCTTTTCCAACTATGTGGTGGGGAGCTCCTCATTTACCTAACTCTGGGTTAATAAAGGAAATAGTACCTAATGGAGGATATGTAAAAGGCACTAACTGCATGAGGTTTCACATATACAGGGGTGATGGTGTTCGTGATGGTATGGCTTACAATGTTTATTGTCCTGTAGCTCAAGGTGATGTTATAACGGTTTCTTATTGGGTTAGACCAGTTAATTCGTTTGCTCATGGAAAGACTTGGAATTATCAAACATATTTTGGCTCTGGTAATTCATCTTCTGGTTTTACTACTACTTTAAATTCAACTGGAGAATGGCAGCGCGTAGTACATCAATGGACAGCGTCGGTAACATATAATTTTTATTCTTACTGGTTTCCATCAGGTTCAACTGATAAGTGGGCTATGGACATGGCAGATCTTCAAGTAGAGGTAAACAAAGGACACGCAACTCCTTTTACTCTTACCTCTAGATCAGATACAGCATCTCTAATAGATTTAAAGAAAACAGTAGACATAGATATGGATACCGTGTCTTTTGATTCAACTGGACAGCCTGAGTTTGATGGTACAGATGATTTTTTAACAGTTGCACACCATGCTTCACAAAATTTTACAGGAGATTTTACAATAGAAGCGGTGTTCAAACCAACCGGTAATGCAGCTTCGTGTCTTATGTCAAAGGGCTCAGGCAATGATTACTATCAAAACTATTGGTTGTTATGTGAAACAAGAGGCACCTCACTACATGTAAACTTTATAATGGCTAATTCTAGTAATAATGGAGCGGTTTACACAACTACAGATAATAGCGTGATAACCATTGGAGCTTATCACCATATTGTTGCTACTGTTTCAGGAACTACATCATCTGTATATGTTAATGGAGTGTTGGAACAAACAGGAACAATTCCAAACAGAATTCAACTAACTTCTGATATAAAAATAGGTAGAAGAATAGATGGATTTGCTGATTCCTTAGGTAGTCAACCTGTTGCAAAACTTTATAACACAGCGCTTACAGCTGCGGAAATAAACAATAATTTCAACGCATACAAAAATAGATTTGATATACAATAACAAAATAAACACACTTAAATAATATGGCAGCAGTAAGATTTTTAAATAACTTATCTGTAAAAGGTACAGGTACAGTTTTAGATATTCAAGGAACTCAAGGTCAGTTATTTTCTATAACAGACAGTCTTACAGGCGATATATTTGCTGTATCAGACATATCTGGTGTACCTATATTAAATGTAAATTCTAGTGGAGCTATAACTATAGACGGAACACTAACATCTAATGGACAAATTACAGGTACAGAATTAGAAGGTACTAGCTTAGACATAAATGGTAATGCTGACATAAGCGGTAATATAACTAACGCTGGCTGGACTGGTGATGTTATTGCTTCTGCATACCTAGACACTGACACGGCACATCTAACTACTACACAAACATTTAGTGGTTCTAAAACTTTTAGTGCTCTTGCTTCATTTACTATGGACGGTAACACTATTACTGGTATTGATGACTCAGGTGAGTTTACAGATAATGATTCTCATATCATGACTTCTGCAGCTGTTAACGATAGGATTCAAGCTAGCATAATAGCAAACACAGATACACAGGATCTTAGTATAAGTGGTCAAACGTTATCATTAACAAATGGTGGTTCGGTTACGCTACCAGATACAAACACACAGTTATCATTATCAAATTCTATATCATCTACTTCAACAACAGTTGCAGCATCATCTGCGGCGGCTAAGTCTGCTTACGACAGAGGTAGCACTGGTGTTACTAACGCTGCTTCAGCACAAACAACTGCAAATGCTGCTTTACCAAAAGCCGGTGGCACAATGTCAGGAGCTATAGCTATGGGTGATAATGATGTTACTGGAATAGACGAATTAATTTTTACATCCGGAACGAAGTTAGGTGATGTTGGTGGGCAATATGTAAAATTGACATACGCTGGCTCCAGTGCTGGAGGAATACAAATGTTCGATGGAGACGGTACATTACAAGGATATTTATATGCTGATGGTAATGCTACATCTTCTTTTGGTTTGTTAGACGGTACTGGCTCTTGGGCCGTAAGGTGTCTTGAGAATCAATACGTTGCTTTGTATTATGATAATGCAACTAAATTACAAACTGCATCAGGAGGTGTTACAGTAACAGGAGCAGTAGCAGCTACAACTTTTTCTGGAGATTTAAACGGTACAATAAACACAGCAACAACAGCAGCAACTCAGAGTGCAGGTAACAATTCAACTAAAGTAGCTACAACATCTTATGTAGACACAGCTGTATCAAACTTAGTTGATTCATCTCCTGGAGCTTTAAATACATTAAACGAATTAGCCGCTGCAATAAATGATGATGCTAGTTTTAGTACAACTATTACAAATAGTATAGCTACTAAACTACCTTTAGCTGGTGGTACAATGACTGGTGTTATTACGTCAACTGGCGCAAATAATAATTCAAAAATATCTTTTATTGATGTAAAAAGAGGAACTGGAGCTGGTTTGTTTTTAAAATTTCAAACAGATTCTACCTCAGGTAATAACGTAAGTCAATTTGTAATAAGAAGAAGTACAGATAATGTAGACATACTATCATTAGGAGCAACAACAGGTGACGCAACTTTTGTAGGTAACTTAACAGTTGCTGGTGATCAGTATTTTAATGGATCATTTATTGAAGGTGATGGAAAAGAAATGTTTAGATATTCTGATGCTTGGCTAAGAATAAATGAAGACAATGATTTTACTTCTGGTATATATTGTGGAAGTGGCGTGCTTAGAACTGATGGTACGTTTCAAATAGGAAGTAGTGGGCAATATGCTAGCATTAATTCTTCTGGAACTGCAAATTTTGCAGGTAGTGTAACTGCAACTAGTCTAGACATAAACGGCAACGCTGATATTTCTGGTAATTTAACTGGCTTAGACAATGTAACTTCTACAAACTTTATTATAGGTGGTCATACTATAAACGACATAGACGTAGCTTCTGAAGTTACTAATGCTGATGATCACCTAATGAGTGCGTTAGCAATTAAAAATAAAATTGAAGATTATGGTTATTTAACATCATCATCTACACAAACAAAATATTTAAGATCTGACACAAGTGATACAACAACTGGTAGTTTAACTATTGAAGGTGGTATACAAATTGAAGGATCTTTATCAAGAGGAACTTACACATCCGTTTCTCAATATCATACTGGCGCTGATAATATAGTTTTAAAAGGAAACGCTACTGGTATTAGTGGTATTTTCTTTGAGTCAGAAAAAAATGGGACTAACATAAATCACCCTAGTGATTTTGGGTTTATTCAATACCACCCTTACGGCACAGTAAACTCAAGTGGCGAAGCTTCAGAGCTTATTATAGGTGTTTCTAATGATGCTGATGATAATGTTGTAATTAACGCGCCCCACGTTAATGGTTTTAAATTTAGAACTGGTACCAGTGAAACTGATTACACTGTTTATCATTCAGGTAATTTAACTCCTTTAGTTGTTGGAACAACAAGTAGTACTGCAAAAGCAGGTAATACAACAACAATATCAGCTGCTCAAGCACAAGCTATAACAGCTAATACAGCTAAGACTTCAAACGTTACTCACACTGGTGAGGTAACAGGGAGTGGATCTTTAACTATAGCAGGCAATGTTGTAGATGAAGCTAACCTTAAAGTATCTAATGCTCCAACTAACGGATATTATTTAACAGCACAATCTGGTAACACTGGTGGTTTAACTTGGGCAGCGATACCAACACTAAACCAAAACACAACTGGTAATGCTGCTACTGTAACAAATGGAGTTTACACAACTGGTGATCAAAGTATAGCTGGAGTTAAAAGTTTTAGTGGTAAAATAGGTGCAGATGGAGGTATAGATGGATTAACAAATGGCAATGGGGGTATTACAGGTAGTAATTTTAATATATCAGGGGTTAATCAATTAACAATAAATGATCCAGGAGAAGGAATTGTGTTTAACGGTACAACAAATCTGTATTTAGATGTAATTGACGACAGCGCTGACGACAAGCTAAGATTAAGAAATGCAACTCAATTAGATCTTAATTCAACTGCCAAAATAACAAACTTAGTAAATCCAACTTCAAATCAAGATGCTGCAACTAAAGCTTATGTAGACGGAGCTGTAATAGCAAACACAGATACACAAGATTTAAGTATAAACGGTCAAACGTTATCATTAACAAATGGTGGTAGTGTTACGTTACCAACCCAAACATCTGTGTCAGGTAATGCAGGCACGGTAACAAATGGAGTTTATACAACTGGTGATCAAACTATAAATGGTAATAAAACATTTAATGACTCTGTAACAGCTAACCAACTTAATTTAAAAGACGGTGGCGATTTCCTTACTTTTTATGGTGGTGACGAAACGCAGCATTCTATATCTTCAAGAGGAACCACTGGGAGCTTTACTGATGATTTAAGAATAAATAGTTACGGAGCTGTTCATATAAATTTAGACTCTAACAACAATAATACTTCTGGAGCTGATTTTAATATTGGAAGACATGGTGGTACTACTTCAACAATATCAGGTTTATTTACTTTAAGTGGTGAAACTGGTAATGGAACTTTTGCGGGTAGTGTGATTGCAACTAGTCTAGACATAAACGGTAATGCTGATATATCAGGTAACTTAACTGGTGTTGATGATTTAACTATGTCAGGTAATTTAGACTGTGTTGATGTTGATGCTAGTGGAACTATAACTGGTGATGGTAGTGGTATTGATTCAATAAACGGTAGCAACATATCGTCAGGTACGGTGGCAGCTGCTAGAGTAGCAACATTAAATCAAAACACAACTGGTAGTTCAGGATCGTGCACAGGTAATGCGGCAACTGCTACAAATGTTGCGTATACTGGTCTAACTGGTACAGTTCCTACTTGGAATCAAAGTACAACTGGTAACGCAGCAACTGCTACACTAGCTGCAACATCAACTATAGCTAGTGACACTGGTTCTGCAACACATTTCCCAGTATTTGTTGATGGTTCAACGGGTTCTAGAGCTTTAAAAGCACACTCTGCTTGGAATTATAATCCAGGTACGTCAACGTTAACAGCTGGTAAACTAACAACAGATACAGCTGCTATTGTAGAAAATGCTAAATCAAACGCTGCGTTAATGACGCTTACTGGTGCAGGTGCTGGTAACGAAGCTAACATAACACTTAAACTAGCAGGCACAGTTCATGGTAGCCCTGTTAAAATGAAAATGGTAGCTGAAACAACTGGAGGTGATCCAACTGGTAATGGTCTACTATCTTACAACCCGGACACAGACACGTTTGGTATAGGGCAAACAACAACGCACAACTCAATGGCAATATTAATAGACAACAGTGATGTTGTATCTATGAAAAACCAAACAACGTTTACCAACGGTATTGATGTAACATCAGGGGTTAACTCAACAAGTAAAACAACTGGTACAGTTAAAATTGCTGGTGGTGTTGGTATTGTTAAAACATTAAACGTTGGTGAAGATGTAGTTGCTTACGCATCATCTGATGAAAGATATAAAGACAACTTAAAGCCAATAACAAATCCTATTGACAAAGTTAAAAGCTTAACTGGATATACATTCACTTGGAATGATAAACATGAGCAGTTTAATGGTAATGATGATATTGGAGTTGTTGCGCAAGAAGTTGAAAAGGTATTACCTGAAATAGTTGATACAAGAGACAACGGTTATAAAGCTGTTAAGTATGAGAAAATGGTAGCTCTATTGATAGAAGCTGTCAAAGAACAACAGAATCAGATAGATGATCTTAAAACAATTATAGATGGCTATTCCAAGTAGTGGTACAATAAGTCTTGCTGGTATTAGAGCTGAATTAGCAACTAATACATATAACGCTAGTGCTACAACAACCGCTAGCTTAGAAGATTGTTCTGATGGAACTGTAGCTACAATAAACACGGGTAACGCTTCTGGTGATAGACCAAATGGTAGTGCTCCGCATGCAATGTCAGAGTTCTACGCTTATGATCATGATGTAAGCAGTTTTACTGATAACATAAGTTTTGACTTTGATGGTACTAACGACTACTTAGAAGGTTCAGGTAACTTATCAAGCGCGATATCTGTTAGCACTGGGTCTATTAGTACTTGGATTAAAATTGATTCAATGTCTGCTAATGGTTTGATATGGTCGATAAACACAGAGGAAGGGTCTACTGATCAAATATTCTTACTTTGGCATAATGCTTCAGGAGTAGTTAGATCTAATTTTAAAGGAGGTAATGTATCTAATATCGCTGACTCTAGCACTGGTTTAGAAAATGACAACACTTGGCACCACTTCGTAGTAACTTGGCAAGCTGTATCAAAAGCTAGTGGTAATATAATTAAAATATATCAAGACGGATCGCTACAAGATTCAGACGCTATAGGCACTATTTACTCAGGAGGAAGTGCTACATTTGGTTTTGGTAGAAACAAGTTGCAAAATTATGGACAAAACTTTAACGGTCACATGAATGACATGGCTATATTTAACGATGTGTTAACATCAAGTGAGGTCTCGTCTATATACAACTCTGGAGCACCAAAAGATGAGTCTGGTCACTCAGGTTTAATAGCTTATTATACATTAGAAAATTATAGTAACGGTGACACGACAGTAGCTGATGATTCTAGTAACTCTTACGCTTTAACAATAACGAACAGTACGGATATAGACAGTACAGACACGCCATAATTTAACAATTACTTAATGTTGTAAAGTGTAAAGTGTGTATAGCAAGCGTAACTATATAGTTATGGAAACAAAAGAAATAGATCTTAGTTGGCTAGTATACCTAGTAATTATGATCACTATCTTCACGGTAGCAGTATAAAAAAAGGGATAACCGTAATGGCTATCCCTTTCTTATTTTATAACAATTGATTAAAACGCAGAGTTCTTCTGGTTTTGTACTTCAATTCTTATCTCTTGTGCTAAGCCTTTGATTGACTGCATAGCCTTTCTAACTCTTGTTCCTGCAGAGCTATTTCCTTCTACAAACTTAGTAACATCACCTTGGCAATCGTTAACCAAGTCTTGTAGCTGGTCGAATATATTGTTTAATTCGTTCATTTAATTTAATTTTAATTTATTACTATTTTTTCACAAAGAAACTACCCACTAAGACTAAAACAATTAGCCCAGCAAATCCTCCAGTTCCAAAGTCATTAACCAGAGCTGTTAAGTTGGCAATTACATCCATGCCAAACATAGTAGTTCCAGATAATACTTCCCACAAGATTGTTAATGGTAATAGGGTCATTAATACCCCAAATAATCCACTAAAAAATCCATTTAAATAATTAAATACTTTATCCATTTTGTTTTATTTTTAAGTTAATACTAAAATTTAAGACCAACACCTAACATTAGGTTTGTTGTTTTCTCACTAGTGTTGTATACGACTTTTGGATCAATGTATATTCCTCTGTGGAACGTAAACATTTTACCAAGACCAAGAGACAACTTGTCTGTGTCTAAGTTTGGAGCAGATACATATCCAAAATATCCTTTGTAGAAATATCTTGCATGTACATCTAGTACCATTTCAGCAGAAGAATCTGCTTGAGACACATCCATACCAACCATTAACTTATCAGCTATCGCGTAGCCTACAGTTGGAGCTACAGACCATTCAGTCCAAGCTACGTTAGCTATATCACCAGTACCTACGTACCAGTTTCCTTTTACATTTTGAGCGTTAACACTTACAGCACACAGTACTGCTAAAGCAAAACTCATTAAAACATTTTTCATAATTTATTGTTTAGTTATAAGCTTGTTATTTCACAAGATCCACCGGCACAAGCTAATTCACCTGATAGATCAGTTTCGTCAGTCTCTTCTATTACATTTTCAAGATTTACATCTTGTAATAGTTTAACTAACTTTTCAAACTCTTTCTTAGTTATATCCTCGAAAGGAGCTTGAGTGTATGTACCACCGTTATAAGGCAGTACAGAGAGACCATTGTAATGTTCTCTATTATCCCACATCCATTTACCTGCTTTATCCCAATCATCTTCTTTTAAACTTATTGTTGCAGACACGTTGTGTGTGTTTGATCCAGTTCTATGACCTTCTTTAACCCAGTCGATAGCAACTCTTTTAACACGCTCCATTAAGTCAAATGCAGATTCAGTTCTTAGTATTGAACCTTTAGGTGATGACTGTGGTATTTCAATTACAGCAGTGTCATGAGGTCGGAAGTACTCATCTTTAACAAGCTCAGGGTGTTTAGCCACTAAGTATTTGTATATAGCCTCGTTCTTACCAACACGCAGTCTTCTGATGTAATAATCATTGTGCCACGCATGAATACCTGATGATGTTCCAACCACGAGAGATGTCGTCCCTGCAGGTTTTACGCACGTCGTACGCGCGGCTTTGTTTATACCTATTAATTTTGCAACTCGTGCATTTTCTCGTTTTACGATACTTGCACCTTCCTTCATATCCAGCTGGAGCACAGCGGCACTCCCGATTCCTGTCATGGACACACCGATAAGGGCGTCCTTCTCTGTCGTATCTTGCCATATTTCTCTTAAGTAATGAAATTCAGTATATCCAGCTTGTAATGTCCCTATGAATGTTGCAGCTTTAACTCTTGCATTGTAATCAGCTTGGTCTTCTACGTTTGAAACGTTAACCTCACATAGATTACAAAACTGAAAAGGTCTTAAAGCTATTTCACAGCAAGGGTTTGTACCCCATTCCTTATCGTGGTTAAAGTATATACCAGGTTCACCAGAACCAGATAGCTCTATACGTTTCCATAAGTCCATAAAAAACTCTTTAGTTATCTTATGTCTTATAAGTACCGCAGAGTTATTAGCTCTACCACGTTGTGGGTTGATCTCCCACCAGTTTCCTGATTTACACGATATCATTTCCTCATCGTAAGCCGAAAATAAACTAATAAGAGCAGCTCTACGAATACCACCAGCGAGGACAGCGTCAGCAATGTGACAAACAATATCGTGTACTTCAAGAGTTGTAAGCCTTGAACCATCTTCTTTAGCATCGAATATTCCTTTAATTTTTAATATACATTCTTTTAACGGTTGTGGCCCAGGTGCTTTTCCACCAGAGGTAACTAATCTAGCTCCCTTTGGTCTAATATCAGAATAATCAAACTTTATCTTAGATGATCTCTTACGACCTAAAAAAGACTTGATTAAGACTTTTATTGCATCTGACCAACCTTCAATACTATCACCAATAACAAACCTTCTAGTTCTCATGTCAAAAGGTTTAATTACATGTGGTAGTTTTTCAATGTGGTGTTTCTGTACTGAGTAACCTACACCGCAACCACTAAGTAGTAAAAACATAGTTTCACTAAAAGAATCAGTGTGATCAATAGGTAGATAGGAGCAGTTGTAGAGTCTATTGGGCGAAATCTCAATCGGTTTGCCACTGAATTGTAGGCTTCGCATGCTTGGTAAAACTTTCTTTTTATATACATATCTGTAGTTTTCTTCTATTTCGTTATATAGATCAGGATAACGCTTCTGATGCATTTCCTTATTTCTAGTTACTAATTCTTCCCACGTCTCTCTTCTGTTTAACTCAGGTATAAACTTTGCATACTTCATATGCACAGTAATATCTGATAAAATTTTGTTATTATTATTCATTAATTAGTCTTTGTAAATTGTTAAGCATATATCTACGAATGGTAGATACATTACATGATTTGTTTTGGTTGGGTCGGGGTAAGATCTCACGCCGATTACGAAGCCAGGGTAAGTTCCAAAGCTTAATTCCCACTTATTTATTTGCATTTAATTTGTGTTGGGTTATTAATTCTATTACTTTGTCGCATTCCTTCTGGTTCTGAGGTTTGTATATAATCACATGAGGTAAATTCACTTTTAAGTATTTCTTAAACATTTTCCATCGCAATGGGAAGCTTTCATTTGCACGACCTTTACATTCTATTATAAATGAATCGCTTACAAAATCTGGAGTGTATTTAATTGGTAAGATCTTTTTCTCACCTCTGTTTCTAAACTCTCCTTTTCCATTGCCCTGACGCTCATAGCTGATTATATCAAACATAAAACCATCTTGAACAACATATGTCTCACCCTCATATATAGCCTTTATCTTGGCTTTTTTAAGGGCAAGGTACATATATTTTTCAAGTCCAGAGGCGA
>Ga0307488_10001525_pt1 | contig 19325 bp, 18 predicted proteins | sample SB02metaG_FD_202248 | JGI IMG/M metagenome (GOLD analysis project Ga0307488, IMG submission 202248) | Sea-ice brine microbial communities from Beaufort Sea near Barrow, Alaska, United States - SB 0.2 | ecosystem: Environmental > Aquatic > Marine > Coastal | place: USA: Alaska | collected... | reverse complement strand
CTATAAAAAAGTTTGTACTAGCATCAACATCAACATCAACCTCTAATTCTAGATTCTTATCTAACAATGAGTTAAATATAATTTTATTGCAACAGTCAATTTTGACCAACGGCGGAACTGACTCGTAATTTGTCTCAAGTTTTATTATAACCTTATTCATATGATTACTCTTCTAGAAGGGATTGCATCATTGCCCAGTGTCCTATTATGTCACTGCAATTCAGTTTGAAGCCAAACTCCCTGTCTATGTCTCTGAGGATCTTGTTGGCTTTTGCCATGCTCAAGCCCACGTTGGCCGGCATCGGTATTGCATTTATTGTTTTTCTCTTCAGTCCTTTTGCGGCCTGTACCCTGTGCCAGCCATCTGTCAACAAATAGTAACCTGAATCTTTTATTGGAGTTACAAGTATAGGATCCCAAGCACCTTCTTTCTTTAACTTTGCAATCCATGTTCTTTTTTCTTTGTTTAGAGGACGCACCACACCCAGTCCCATCTCCGCCATGGTCACTAGCTTGTCTATTTCTACCTTGATCTTTTTCAGTTTAATCTGTTTCATATTCGATATAGTCTATGTTCTGTATTATCTGCCATTCCGGACCATGTGGCAACGGTCTTCTCTGTGGATAATCATTCACATCAGATATCTCTCTATATTTGTTCGCACAGGGTGGACCACAGAACGGTCTGATAATTCTTTTGTCGTACTTGGTGTCGTGTAAGCTGTCGTACCAGTAAATTGCGTTTATGAAAGTTTTCTTACAGACGTAACAGGTGTGATTAGTCATTGCCAGGGAGTTTAGTCATCTGTTGGGCACCGCCCATGTTGACGTATCCTGCCTGTTTTCTATTGAAGTCTGGTTCTTCTTCTGAGACTAGCAAGATGTCGTTCTCGTCTATCATTCTAACTTCTAGCTCAACACCGATGTCACCTGCTGATCCTTTTTCTTTTCTTTTAAGTTTGAAAGCTCTTGACCATCTGCCATGTGCAACTAATACCCATTGTCCAACTATGACGTCATCTTGTAGGTTTCCTACGGCATATACCTTGCCCCATCTAGGGTGGATGCCTTCTGCTGATCCGTCATCGTCGACTAGTATGATCCCGCCCTTGGATTTTGTTTCTCCGAAGTGCATGTCAGATACCAGTACTCTCTTCTTTAAGGGTGTAATATCGTTCTCGACAGTGTATTGCTTTCCACCGTCATTTCCAAAACCTTTTGCTTGTGCTGATTTTATGTCCATCGTAGTATTATTATACTAGATCTATTCTAATCCGTCAAGTGCCGCATCGATACCTTTTTTAGGTGCAATAACTTTCTTTGGTGCTACCTTAGGTGTTGCTACTTTTTTAGGTTGTACTACTTTTGTTTCGACTGCTTTTGTTTCGACTGCTTTTATCTGTGGTGCTGGTGCTGGTTTGTTTTTTGCGGGGGTGTCATCTGCCACACCTTTTGGCTGTTCGTAGTATTTCTGCATTACTTGTGCTTTTGGGGTCACCACTTGTCCGCCTGCTCCTAATACATCTCCTCTTGCGTTAACATTCATGTTGCCAACAGCTTGAGTAGACTCATTGGCCGCTCTCAATTTCTCTATGTCCACCATACGTCCTTGCATAGTTTTGTACATTCTTTTTCTGGGTGCTCTTGCTACCATAATAATTAAACTCCTATATAATTACTTATCATCTTAAAAATTCGGTGATGTCTAAATTGTACAGCAAGGGATTTATCTTGTGTACTCCTATCAAGAATAGACAGAAACTAGCCACACTGGATCCTCTGCCCACTCCCCAGACAATGTTATTTGCTCTCAAAGTGTCAATGAAGTATATTAAAAATTGTAATACCTTTATGAACTGTTTCTTTTCGAATAATGTGTATTCTAATTTTACTCTAGATCTCTCCTCATCATTTTGACATTTGTCCAAAAGCCATTCTAACACATTAATTTGGTAATATTTCTCAGGCATATGCCAGTTGTTGATGTTCTTCTCATCAAAATCTTTTAATGATTCTCTGCTGGGTGCTGTGTTTATGACGGGTAGGTCTATTCCTAGTTCTTTGAGACTTGATGTATACTGATCTGTTTGATCAAAGAATAATTTTGAAATGTTGAAATTGGGATTTGTGTATAGTAGTTCTATTGCGTCTTGTTCTGTGAATACAACATCACCGTGATCATTTATTTTTATCTTTTCCACCATCTAATATCTTTGGTTGGAACTCAAACACTTTGGCATGATGCTCGTGTTTTGCGTCAACAGGAGGAATTTTACTTGCGTTCCAACTGAAGTGTCCTGTGTATATGCCTTTGTCAAGTTCTTGATCATAAGTTGCCGTATCCGCTCTCAACCACCAAGGGTCAAATTTACTGAATTTTTCAGAGAACCAATTGGGTTTATCTAATAGTATAAGCTCTTTGCTGTCTTTGTCAACCGAGTAGGTAATACCGTCACCTTGCCACGATGAAAGTTCTATATTGTTAATAGTAATCTTAGAATCTAGTATGGAGTTTGCTTTGCAGAAACACACTGCCGCCATGATTTGATCATAGGGTGGTTTTGGTAGTTCGACAAATCTGTTTGAGCTGGACTTTTTTAGTACATGGTATAACTTTTCATCTCTCCATGTGGTGATAGTGTTTGCAAAAACCTGTTCAAAAAGATTTTTAAGTCTATCAAAATATTCTGTCTGTTCTTTTAAATCTGCTGTGTGTGGAGTAAGAGAAATTTTTAAACTGTATTCGTTTGAAAATAATTCACCGTCGACTATAATTATAGATTTGAATTTTGTTTTCCAAGTAAATGTGTTTGACATTAAAACTATTTACTAGTCAATGTTAACTAGGTCGCCAAGGTCTGGCTCGTTTCTCATCTTCTTGTTGTTCTTGTGCCATTGCTCTAATCTTCTTTCTCTGATTGCATTTTGATATGTCATGAGAGCGTGTTGTAGTTGTCCTAACATCTCTGGATTTCGACCAAATCTTTTTGCAGTGTTTACTTTTCTAGAAAGTTCTTTTATTCTTTTTGAAATATCTTCCTCTGATAGGTTACCAATTTCTTCTTGTAATGGGTGGAAGTACATTTTACTCCTTATCTATTAGGCGTACTGTTTACCTAGTTGGTGCATCAATATTGTTGTGCCACCGTCCGGTGACATAAACTCGAATAGAAATCTACCAAGTCCTGTGGTTACTGTATCCGATGTACCGTCACTTCCGTGAACGTTATCTGCTTTGATCACCGCATTAGGTAAAGTTAATGCACCTGTCGATGTCGGAGCAACTGTTATGTCTAAAATTATTCTACCTAATGTTCCAGATGCTGGGAAATTTAAGAAAGTAAATGTAGTATTTGCTGTTATTGTTAAAGTCTGGTAATGTCCGTTTTTGTGATTTAATGTTACTGCTCCAGCTGATACTGATCCATGTGCAAATACTATCTCGGATGTATTTTTAAATTTTGCTCTTAATACTTCATTGTTGGCAAAATCACTAGATGCATTCAAAGATGCTTTGTTGGATTGTAACGCTTCTATCTCTGTCTTGGCTTCTGTGAAGTTGTTCTTGATCGATGAGAAATTGTCTCTGAATCCTTGACTGCTATTATCCTGCCCTGCTTTAGGATATGTTCCGTCTATGTTTCCTGATACTATGCTACTTGCCATTAAAATATTCCTTTGTCTCTAAATTTAAGGTATTTATCGTTGGATCTCTCCACCTTAATAATTGTACCCGAACTAGGCACTTCTTTGGTAAATGTAATGGTTGTTTTCTTAGTTGTTGTATTGTGAGAGAGTTCTATGCCGAATTCGTGATCAGCCGATCTCAATGTGCCGTCCACAGTCATATAAGAAGGGTCTATATTGTTGTCTGCTGTAACCCCTTCCCCAACATAAACTATTTCTGTGCCTTCTTTTACTAGTATGTCCTGTTCGTGTACGATTTCGTTCAGTTCAAATGTGGTAGTCGAGCCATCTGCTGTGAATATTTCCGGCGATACTGTACTCTTGCTGACTGTGTATCTGTCTATTGTGAATGCTATATTTTTTAAAATTAGTTCCTTGTCCTGTATTCTTTTCTTGACCAGTGCCGATGTTCCTGGTTTGCAATAACAAATTGGTACAGCCATCACGTAACCTAGTGGAGCAAGATCGCCTTCTTGTGTCGTTCTCATCCATTCTGGCAAGTATGTCCATTCCTTGTGTCCTAATGTTTTCATTCTTGATCGCATATTTGCAACTGCATTCGGATATAAAGTTTCCATAAATCCTAGGTCAGCACTTAACTGATTTGCATATCTTACTTTAGAACCAGATGTTGAAAACGCAAGACCACCGTCTGTTGTTACTTCATATACATTTGTATCTGTTGTTGCATTTGTAGTAGAAGCTCTGGGTCCTATCATTGGTTTAACCACAGCATCTCTTAATTTTATCGAACTTGATACTGCAACACCTTTGTTATTAACTAATTGGTCTTTAATATCAATATAAACAACTTCATATTTTACAACACCGTTCTCTTTTGCAACAGCCGTTTTTAAATCACCAAAGTATAATGTTTTGGGAGCATGGTTCTGTTCCATTTGTTGTTGGAATGCTGTAAGTGTCTGTGCTTCAAGGCCTGCCATCATTAACATATCAGGTTTTACTTTCATTCCAAAGTTGCTGTCTTCAGCTCTGAAAATATACTCCGGGGAGTTGATTATAGGATCCTGTGCTATATTGTAAAAAATGTTTTGATCTATAAACGATGTTGCATTTCCGGTCATGTTACCGTAATCAATAGTAGTGTGTGGTATGTTTATATTAAGTGTAAATTCTTTCGCTGTAGCCGCCGATTGATACTGGTCACTAACAGTAACTTCGAATGTAAATGCTGTTGTAGAATCAGTAAAGTCTCCTGCATCTATTATTCCTATTAAATTACCTTGATCCGAAAGTGTTATACCAGTCGGTAGTGATCCTGAGGTAACAGTGTACGATAAAACTCTATTTGATTCTTCTGCCTCTGCTTCTATCGACAGTGTGCTTGGTATATCTGCTGTCAGTGTTCCTATAGTAGCCGAAGTTGTAAAATTGATGCCAATATCTATCTCTCCGATCACCTTCATAGTGAATGTTCTTTCTGAGAACGTGTTGAGACCTGTTGCTACAACTCTATTGGCCCTGACTGTGAAACTGTAATCAACTTCCACAGCGGACTGGCTAGCCAGGGTTCCAAACACCTCCCCGGAGTTAACATCAATTGAAAGTCCTAATGGCAGTGCTCCTGCTGTTATGCTGTATTCTAAATTTGCCTGTAATGGATCAAAGTCAGAAACATCAATCCTGATGACAACTCTATTGTCATGTCTGAATGTTCCGAGATCAAGTTCAGTTTTAAACACAGGCGGCCTTCCTGTATGTAAATCCATAGTAACGGTGTTGTCACGTATTATTGTTTGGTCAATTGTTACCTGCGAGTTTGAAACAATCCAGTAGTCTGCCGAGTAAACAAAAATATTAAAATTACGATCTACACTGGAAATACCATCGGTTACTCTTACTATGAAATCATAGTTTATGGATCTAGATCTTGAGAACACTGTCCTATCGTAAATATTCTGAGTGTCAGTTGCTGATCCTCCGTCACTAGGATTCAATGCTGAATAATTAGGAAATGCATCAAAGTCATAACCACCCTGTGGTCCATAATTCTCATCTGTTGATAGTTCAACAACACCGGATATCTTTCCACCTACTGTCATTTTCACTCCTGGTGGCAGTGATCCCTGTACTACTTCATAAACAAGATTTTGTCCTGATGCTGTATCTGTATCTGTTGCTACTATGTCGTATTCTATGTATGATCCATCAAGCACAGTAACATTTCCTGTTACATCTGCTGTGGACAATGTACTGTCAGTTGTTGTCGAACTGTCTGTGGTGTACACAGTTGACAGAGGTTTGTTCAGCTGGCCGGACACTGTTGTGAATGAGGGTGTGTCAGCACCCGACACATCCAAAGTGAATGATCTATCTGTTATTGCGGATCCGGCCGTGGCTCGCACGACGAAGGTGTAAAGAGTTCTCTTGGCAACCTCAGCCGGAGATCCTGTTAATAAGCCTGTGGAAGTAATGTTCATTCCAGATGGTAGGCTTCCTGCAATCAGTGAGTATACAATGGCCGTAGAATCAGACGTGTTCGCTTCTAGTTGTAGCGAAAATGCTGACTGTTCATCGATAGATGCCAGTTTTCCTGCTGTGGTTGTCCACACTGGTGTTACCATTAAAATACTCCTTACATGGATATTTATTGGAGTATCAACGATTTACAGTGTGTGTTATAGTGTGTTATTAACTATTAACTAACTGCCGCACTAAATGGTGTTACTGGGTTAACCCCTGCTAGACATCTCTGTACACCTCTTACATGATACTGGTCAGCCGCTATATCGATTATCTCTAAATAGTCACCTATCTGACCGCCTGTGGTACCACCGTTCAGTGTGATAGTATCAGAAGCCGCCACTGTTGGGAAGGCCGTAACGGCTGTTCCGTCTTCATCCAGGTACATCATGATGCCGTCGATTGTGTTGGCCGCATCTGGTACTTGAATTTTGTAGTTGGATGTGTTTACCACAGTTACAATGAATTTATATGTTGCACCCGAACCAGTTGCATCTGGTAGTGTTAAAGTCACTGCCGCGTTACCACCAACTTCACCTAGTAAAAGAGTCCTACCTGCATGTTCTGTGATCGTAACTGCGTCCGTTGCCACGAATGTGTGTATCGCTGGCAGGAATGAGCCTGTCAACGTAAGTTGAGTTTCGTCGTCTAATTTAACAACACCTGTACCTTGTGTAGTAATATCTAAGTCAGCATCTGAAGTGTCACTCTGTAAGAAGTTTGCCCTTAAAGTTCCGAATTCACCTAGTGTTGCTTGTATCTCTGTTGTAGTTAATGGTTTTCCAACTCCACCTATTGCAACTGCTTGGTTCGCCGCTGGTGTTATAGTAATACCACCTGATGTTGCTGAAAATGTGTTGCCATCAAATCTCAAGTTGTCAACGTTCAGCTGTCCTGTTGTAGTCTGTACACCTGTTGCTGTGATAGGGCCAGTCAATACAATGGCACCAGTACCTGCTGGATCAACAACGAAGTTACCATTTGTGTCTGTTGTGATTGTACCGTCTGCTAGGATATTCAAGTCACCTATTGCTGTCGCTCCGTTTATTACGACTGCACCATTGAATGTTGCTGTACCTGATGCTGTAACTGCCGCTGTTGTAAGTGTTCCACTTACATCACAAGTACCATTGATGTCTATGGCTGTTGCCGTTAAATCAATTTCAGCTGTTGCACCAAGTCCTAAAACTGTTGCACTGATACCTTGTATGAACTGAGATGCATCATTGAAGCAAAGTTTATTTGTTGAATTTAAAGTTAATCCTGTTCCATCTGTGTGTGTTAAAGTTGTGTCTTGATCGTTTCCAAATTGAATTGTTGAACTATCCGCTAAGAATAAATCACTAAATTCTAAAGCAGTTGTACCAAGTGCCGCACCATCTGCCGCATCTGGAACAAAAGCAGTTCCTGCCGAGACAGTAGTTGCACCAACGACTGAGCCTGAAACATCTAGGTTTCCGTTTACGTCAATAGTTGTAGCCGCTATCTGTACTTCTGTGTCTGCAATGATATCTAGTTGACCATCAGCTGAAGAACTTATAGAAAGTGCTGAATCTCTGAAAGTCAAAGTTGGAGCACCTCCACCTGTTTCTGTAAGGAGTAATCCTACGTTATGAACATGGGTAAGTTGTATCTCCGAGTTTTCACCAAAATTTACTATTGCACCATCTGACAAGAAACTTGCATCATCTGAGAAAGTTGCGTCAGCACTGAAAACTGGAGTTGCAGTAAAAGTCGCAACACCTGTTACTCCTAGCGTTCCCGCCATTGTAACATTTCCTGAAACACTTGCAGTTCCGTCAACAATTAAACCTTCGTTAATGTTGATTGATGATGAATCATCTGCACTTAAGGTTGTACCATGTATTCTCAGTGCAGAAGCAACCACTCCACCTGTTCCTGCTGGTAATAATATGATGTCTTCGTTTGTTCTTGCTGATGTTATTCTTCTTCCGTTAACATCTAGGTCTCCACCCAGTTGCGGAGATGCGTCTTCTATAAGATCGTTGGCCTCGGCCGTTGTACCATATAATTCTGTGAAGTTATCGTTTATCTTGTCAAATGCTGTTCTTAATGGATCACCTGTACCGTCGTTTGCACTAGATCCTATGCCGATTGATTGTTTAGCCATGTCTTAATTCTCCGTTAAATTTTTGTTAGTGTGTTTATTTATGGATTATTCTAAGAACCGGATGTAAAATTATATGTCTATCGCTATTCTCTGGAACTTGAATACACAGCTGTCGCTGGATGTGTTTGTAGTGAGCAATCTAACATTTCCACCACTTACATCTGCTGACAGTGTGGCCAGTGGTCCTGTGTGGTCTGTTGTTGATCCAAAAGCTGTCATATAGGCGTCTGAACCGTCGTGTGTGACGTTGGCTTCAACTACCTCGAATCTGCTGTTTGTTGCATCTGTTATGGATATGAAGTATTTTGCACTCCTGTATGTGTTTATAGCAAATGTGTTCAACACAGAGGTTGCCGAAGTGGCCACTGTTGTTGTAGCATCTGCAATATCTGAATTATTTAAGGTCGCACCAGCAGTGGCAAATGACAGTGTTCCTGATCCATCTGTCTTAATGAACTGGTTTGCAGAACCATCTGAGGTTGGGAAAGTAAATCCACTTATAGTAACACCACCTGAGCCGTTTGCTGACAGTTCAAGGTTGGCATTGGATGAGTTAGTTCTTACTGTGTTGTCGTCTAGTGTGATTCCTTCTAATGTCAGTGCTGAAGTAACTGTCAACGTGGTGAATGTACCTGCCGCGGCTGTTGAAGAGCCAATAGCAGTTCCGTCTATGCTTCCAGCATTGATGTCAGCTTTTGCTATCTGAACCTGTCCTGTCCCTGACGGTGAAATGACCAGATCTGAATTTGATTGTGTCGTGGTAATCTCATTGTCCTTTATGTTGATGTTGTCGTCTATGGTCAGACTTTCAATTACTACTGTACCAGTTCCGCCTGGCTCAAGACGTATGTCTGCATTGGAGTCGGAGGAAATAATGTTATTTGAAAAATTTAAGTTGTCTACTGCTAATGTTCCGGTGATGCTCATCGCACCAGCTACTGTCAATGCTCCCAGTGTAGACAAACCATCAACTTGTAGTGTACCTGTTGTCGTTAAATTTTCATTACCAAAACTGATTGCACCTGACGAATCTGTGATTGATCCACCTGCCATTGTCAGAGTGCCAACGGTCATTGTACCTGTAGTTGCTAGGTTCTCATTGCCGAAGCTTATGGCACCCGATGAATCTGTTATTGATCCATTTGCCAGTGTAAGGTTACCTATCGTTGAACCTGTTGCACTGTTGATTGTACCTGTTGATGTTAGATTCTCATTGCCAAAACTTATGGCACCTGACGAATCTATTATGGAACCACTTGACATTGTTACATTGCCGACAGTCAGTGTTCCTGTTGTTGTAAGATTCTCATTGCCAAAACTTATTGCTCCCGATGAATCAGTGATAGATCCGTCTGCCAGTGTTAGGTTACCCAGTGTTGAACCTGTTTCAGCTGAAATAGTTCCTGTTGTTGTTAAATTCTCGTTTCCGAAACTTATGGCTCCTGATGAATCTGTTATGGATCCATTTGCCAGTGTAAGGTTACCCAGTGTTGATCCTGTTGCGGCCGTTAATGTTCCTGTAGTTGTCAGGTTCTCGTTACCGAAGCTGATTGCTCCACTTGAATCTGTTATGGATCCATTCGCAAGTGTGATGTTTCCCACTGTTGTGCCTGTTCCTGCTGAAATGGCTCCTGCGAAAGAGATTGCTCCTGACACTGCCAGTGTACCGTCAACTATCAATCCATCATTGATGTTGATTGATGCTGAGTCATCTGAACTTAAACTTGTTCCTTTAATTTTTATTGCACCGAACACCACTGATCCTGTGCCTGCAGGCAGTAGGTTTATGTCCTCGTTTGATCGTGTACCAACTATGTTATTGCCACTGATCGTTATTGCAGGGAAGACCACTGAACCTGTACCGGCTGGTGCGAACACCAGGTCATCATTTGTCCTGGTCGCCCGGATCTCATTGCCTGTTACTGATATTGTTGTAAGATCAAAACCCGGTGATGAGTAGATGTCGGTGAAATTGGTATTCACCTTGATCATTGCATCTCGTAACGTATCTCCCGTTCCGTCGTTTGCGTTTTGTCCTACATTTAATACTAATTGTGCCATACTATACCTCTATCACTCTCCTTACCACAGTAACTTCGTGGGTGTTACTACTACTTATCGTTCCTCTCAATCTGATATTGTTACCATTGACGTCGGCCGTGAATGTCACTAGATCAGAAGTATGGGTGTTTGTCCTTGCAAATACTGATAGGTATGCCGTCGTTCCATCGTGTGTGACCCTAACATCACATATCTCAAACAATCCGTTGTCACCACTGTTGGCATCTGATATCGAAACATTGTAAATTGCACTCCTGTATACTCTTTTGTCCCATGTGTCCAGAGTTGCAATGTTTGATGGATTGCCTGCCGCTCTGTCCAAGTGGACCAGCCATGCGTTGATTGTTCCCTCTGCCCGGGTGTTGTTCAATTGGGCCCTCACACTGACATTGCTACCGTCTACAACTGTTGTCCACTCGACTAGTTCAGTCGATGATGAATCTGAATTTATACCAAACCTTAGGTTATAGGCATCCGTACCGTCTGTGACCACCATAAATTCGTCTATCTGTGCCTTTGAGTCACTGGTCTGATTAGTGACTGCCACGTACAAGGCACCCTGTGTGGTAGCATGGGCGAAACTGTCAACTTGTGTGTACTGTGTACCGGCCGGTTTTGCTATTATTATCCTGTATGCGTTTACCGTCGTTGATCCTCCTGACGTTGATGATGCTTTTAATGTTGTTGTTGTGCTTGAGTGTGAGGCTGTCAGTTCCAACTGTGTAGTGCCTTTGGTGCTGACCTGTGGACCTTCTGACACTGATGCTGTTGTACCATCGCTTATAACCGTGGCTTCCATGATGCTCTTGCCGTCACTGGCTGATCCTATTATGATGTAGTGTGCCGCGGAATGTGTGTTGGTGCTGAACGTGTCTATTGTCGTGGCTGTGCTTGAAACGGTCACAGCTGATATCACGTTCACGCTGGTGCTGGTAGTGGCAGATTGGTCGTCTGCAAGTAAGATCCTGTACATGTGTATTCTCAGATTGGTTTGCAGTCCTGCCGCACTCACCACAACATTGCTACCACTTATGGCCGCGGTGAACGACGCTAATACGTTTGTTGAGGCGGAACCTGTATTGCCTGAGCTGTGTTCGTTGTAGCTGGTGATATAGGCCGCTGATCCATCATGCACAACCAGTAGTTCCGTGTTCATTACTTCCCCACCTGTCGCATTCATCACTGAGACAAAATATTTTGCTCCCCTGTGATCCGCGTGTGCGAATGTGTCTATGGATTCTGACGCACTGTCAACATCTGTGTTTATTTCCACAGTGGCCAATCCTGATTCCACACCAGCATAGCCAGTTGAATCATTATCGCCCAGTCCAATCCTGTAGGCGTTCGCAAAGTTTGACAAAACAGTCGATCCATCGTTGGTTCCAGTCAGCCTCAGTTGTATGTTACCATCGTCAACGTAAACTTGTGGAGTAACAACATCAAATTCTTCATTCCTGACCACACCACTGTCTGTGATGAAGGCCTCGATACTACTGTCATCACTGGTTCCGTGCAGTATAGAGAACTTGTGGAATGATAGTCTTCCACTGGTCATGTCCTTGACCAATGTGAGATACCATGCACTGTCGTATTCCGAAGAGGCAAATTCATCAAATACTTCTTCGATCTCAAATCCCTGTCTGGATCCTATCAAGGAAGTGACATGATCTATTTTAGTAGTAAAGATCTGTCCAATGGCCGTAGATCCTTTTACATCTACATAGGTACCATCGGATGTTGACTCATTGTCTGACAGTAGGACTCTGTACATGGAAACTCTACATACCCCCGCGGTTCCGTTCTGTCCTATTAATCTAACATTTCCACTATCTACGTCTGTAGTGAAAGTGGCTAGTGGAGTGTTCCCGCTGTTTGATATTATAGTATTGTATTCCGTTATGAAGGCATTGGTACCATCGTGCACCACCATTACCTCTGTTGACGACACTTCGTTTGTGGTTGTGTTGTTTATGGATATGAAATACTTGGCACCCCTGTAATCTGCAACTGCCCAACTGTCCAATACCGCCGCGGCAGAGTTTAGATCTGCGACCACAACTGTCTGTTGCAATCCTGATCCTGCCTGTGTGCCCGATGAATCATTGTCTCCCAATCCAATCCTAAAGAAGTGAAGTGTGTTAATTGGAGAAATTGTAGAGCCGTCTGCAAAGAGACCTCCTTGTCCCAGTAGTCTGACCCTAGAGTTAGCGGCCCTGACGTCTGATGTAAGTTGAACCTCCTCATCCGAGACCGAAGTACGTATTATCTGTGATGAACCAGAGAAAGCATCAAAGGTTGATCCGTCCTCAGTACCCTGTGCAACTATGTGCTTCTGCATCTGGAACTCTATAGAACTGTCTGCCAATTCATTCCTACTCAACGTGATGTACCATGCACTGTCGTATTGCGACTGGTCGAAGTCGTCTATCATGCTGACAGTTGTCTGTATAGATTCGTTCTCACCTACTGCTATGTTGGCGTCGACCACAGTTTCTGAGGTGAAACCAATAGTGTTCCTTGCGTCTTGGATATCTGACACCTCCAGGGCAATACCAGTTCCAACAAATGAAAGTGTATTACTTCCGTCTGTCTGTAAGAATTGTCCAGTCTGTCCGTCCGAGTTTGGTATTGCTAACCCATTAACGATAACCTTACCTGATCCATTGGCTGAAAATTCTAAATTGTCATTCGATCTGCTGGTTTTCAGTGTGTTGCCTGAAAACGTCAGTTTAGTAGGGATGACCAATGTTGTGAAGTTAAGGGGACTAAACAGTCCTGGTGCTGGTTGATTAGCACCGATAACGACATTGTCTATGGTACCGCTATTAAGATCTATACTGTTGATCACCACCGATCCTGTACCATTCCCTGACAGCACGAAGTCGTCATTTGAATTTGTTACCTTGATCACGTTGTCTGTGAAGTTCATCGACGAGTCTATGGTCATGTTGGCCACGTTGACCACACCTGTTCCACCCGGTGTAAGATTCAGATCTGCGTTTGAACTGGTTGAAATTATGTTGTCATTGAATGTCAGGTTGTCTACGGTCACTGCAGAACCAAATGAGGTTGCTCCTGAAACTGACATTGATGCAAGGGTCGATGCACCATCGACTGTTAATGTTCCTGTAGTTGTTAAATTCTCGTTGACGAAAGTGAATGCCCCTGTTGAATCAGTTATGGATCCATTGGCCACAGTCAGTGTGCTGTTGATCGCCATAGAAGTTGAAGTGGTAGTCAGGTTCTCGTTACCGAAGCTTATGGCACCCGATGAATCTGTTATTGATCCATTGGCCAGTGTAAGGTTACCTATCGTTGAACCTGTTGCTCTTGCAATGGTTCCTGTTGTCGTTACATTCTCATTGCCAAAACTTATTGCTCCACTGGAGTCTGTTATGGATCCATTGGCCACTGTTAGGGTACTGTTTATTGCGATGGAAGTTGAAGTGGTAGATAAGTTCTCATTGCCAAAACTTATAGAACCACCCGAGTCTGTGATTGATCCATCTGCTAGTGTAAGGTTACCCAGTGTTGAACCCGTTGCGGCCGTTAATGTTCCTGTAGTTGTCAGGTTCTCGTTACCAAAACTTATGGCACCCGATGAATCTGTTATTGATCCATCTGTCAAAGTTAGATTACCTATTACGGAATCATCACCTGCGGCAAGTGTTCCTGTAGTTGTTAAATTCTCATTACCAAAACTTATTGCTCCACTTGAATCAGTTATAGATCCATTGGCCATAATCAGTGTCCCGAAAGTTGAACCTGTTACAAATGTTCTTGAAGAGCCAAAGGCAAATGTTCCTGTTGCAGACATTGTGCCGTCTACTATTAAATTCTCGTTTATGTTAACAGATGAGGAATCCACAGCACTGATGCTGGTACCACTGAAACCAAGGCCTTCTATCACCAACCTACCTGATCCGCTAGCCGATATACTCAGATTGTCGTTAGTACGGGCCGCTTGTATATTGTTGTCGTTGAATATTATACCCGGAAATGCTATTGATCCTGTGCCGCTGGGGTGTACGTCTATGTCTGCGTTTGTTGACTTGGTTTTAATGTTGTTGCCAGTAAACCTTAGATCTGACAGTACCGGTGTAAGATCGAAGAATTCCTCGAAGTTACTGTTAATCTTGTTACCAGCTTCATACAGCGAATCACCTGATCCATCATCCGCATTTACACCTACATCTATTACCTGTTGAGTCATATTGACTAATATTTAGTGGAAAACGTTAACAGTCTAACCTGAGTCTGCTGTGTCGCCTCTTAGGCTCACCCAAGCACCATTCTCACGTCCTTCAAGCTGATTGGTGGTTGAGTTATATATTATCATACCGTTTACAGCAGTTAACGAATTTCTTTGTGTTGTTGTAAACGTGGCCGCGATAAACGGACTCTGTGCCACTATATTACCTGTTCCTCCCGCGGAGAGGTTGATGTCTGCGTTGGAGTCGGATGATATCGTGTTGTCTTGAATGTTTAAGTTATCAATGTTAGTGGTTGTTAACGATGTTGCCCCTGTCACTGCTAAAGTTGTCAATGTTCCTACGGAAGTAATATTCGTTTGTGCGGCACCTGTTACTGTGGCCGCCGTTCCAGATGCATTACCTGTCACGTTACCTGTTAGTGGTCCTGCGAAAGCATCTGAGGTCACTGTTCCATCAAAGAATGCATTTTTAAATTCTAAAGAAGATGTACCTAGGTCTATTTGATTATTTGTTACCGGAGTTAGTGCTCCATCACCTATCGTCAATCTACCTGAACCACCTGTGGCTATCGTGATCACGTCTGATCCTGAGAAAGTGATTGATGTGTTGGTGTCTCCATCGCCTGCGATCGAATCCAATTGTAATGCTCCAACGTTTGTGAAGTTTGAATCACTGAGATCAAGAGTACCTCCAACAACCAAGTTACCTGTGATGTCTACGTTTTCTGCCAGTGTTATCTTTGTAGAATCTGTTGAACTCAAAGTGGTTCCGTTGACCGTGATTGCTTCCACTATCACGTTACCTGCGCCGTTTCCTGCCAGTGTTATATTACCATTGGTCACCAATGAAGTTATGCTGTCGCTGTCAATTTGTAACTGATCAATCTCGACCACACCTGTGCCGTTTGGCTGAATCCGCATGTCACCGTTCGTGACCTCTGTCGTTATTAACCCACCGTTATCGTCTGTCTGTGATAGTCCAATATAAAGCTCGTCGAAGTTGCTGTTAATCTTGGTCATTGCGGTTCGTAATGAATCGCCTGTTGCCGGATTTCCCAGTGCTCCTGTGTCTATGTTAAGTTTTGTCATAATGTGTTGTACATATTTATTAAATACTAATATGTTCATAGAAACGCTCAGGACCATGAGATTGTACGAACGCCAGAGTAAATTGGGAGTTTATCATACCTTCCATAGGAAAAACACCATATACGTATTCAAGTGTGACTCCTGTGGTAGTACCTTCCTCAGACCCAAGGCACAGGTGGATCCTAACAGGGCTTCGAACGATTACAAACACGTGTGTTCCTACTGTGATACCAAAAAGTACGCACAGAAAGTTGGTGTTAAAATGAGGAAGATATACCAGCTGGACGCCAGTTCTACCACGAAGACCTTATAGTTTCATCCACTTGATATCATCACGTAGGCCGTCCACCCATCTACGTAGGTCAGCATAGATGCCGGCCCTGATATTGGGTTGGTCGAAGTACCATCTCAGGAATGTATTGCCCTCGATGTATTCCTTCCTGTTAATGAAATGGAAATTGGTGTTGGGGTGTTTCCGGATAATTTGCCTCAGTTGAAACATCCACTCGTACTTGAGATATGCCTTCATGCTCAGCCTGTTTGGATAGTTGAGGGTGTTCTTGTACATGTTGTTCTGTTCTCTGCTAGGAGCATCCATCTCCCACTGTCGGGCACCTAATATATCAAATGACAGCATCACAATATTCTTCACTCCGGATTCAGCGGCCATTAAAACTGCACTCATTCCTGATCCTCTATTTTTTGAGAAGTCTATAGTTCTTATGCCGTTGCCTTTTTTGATATCACCACCTCTCCACATTCTGTATACTTTCAACCCTGTTGGTACTTCGTCCTCTTCGTCTCCTTGGCAAACATAATCCCATTTGCTGATGTCTTGAGGTCCGTGTATCCTTAAATTAGTTTTTGCGGAGTCACGCCATATTTTTAATTCTTCATACATGGGTGGATTGACTGCAACTATATGATCGCATAGTGTAGGATGATCTCTATATATAGCGTTGCACCCATATATCGTGCCTTCGCCTTTTAAATGTTCTATAGGGAAAATGTTTCTTGACTCTCCGTTACCTATAACAAATGATGTGTCCATTAAACACCAAAGCTCTCACCACATCCACAAGATGCTGTTGAGTTAGGATTAGATATTTCAAACTGTGAACCAAATGTTTCTTCAACCCAATCAATTTTTGTTCCTATAACATACATCATAGAAGTTTCATCTACGACAAATTTACCCGTATGCCAGTCTTCTACATGATCGCCACTGCCTACAGATTCTTTTGTGTCTGCAAAACCCCAATCGTATTTAAATCCTGCACAGCCACCGCCTAGCACTGCTAGACTCACTGCATACTTGCCTGGGTTTTTCTCAAGCAATTTTTCTATTTGGTGCTTTGCTTCTTCTGTTATTTCAAATAAGCTCATAATAGTAATTATATGTTTCTGTTGTTCATGTTCTTAACTCCGATCGAAAGCCAAAATCTAGTAGCATCAGTTTTCTTTTCAAAGCTCATGTAAGAGTCTTGTTCTTCCCAATTATGTTGTAAAGGGTCGTATAAATCTTTTTGATCGAACCACCAGCCCCATTTTCCTTGGCAATTTTGTTGACACCACTCTATGCAGTCACTCATGATGCCGTTGCTGTTCATGTCTATATCGAATTTAAATTTCTTCTCATATCCACAGTCATTGGGTATGTCGTCCAAAGCACTGTTCATAGACTTGACTTTCACTTTGCCGAACTTTTTCTTACCAACTAGTTGCATGTTCTAAACTCCATTTCTTTGCAGAACATTTTTCACCACATTCTCTGGGTGCTGTCCCGGATACCATATCTTCAAACAACTTTTTCCACATAGGATCGTCTAGTACCTCTCCCAGTGTTTGCTTAGATTCGATGTAATCAAATATATCTTTGTTGTGTCCATATCTTAGTGCCGTCCAACAACATGGATAGAACTTCCCTTTTGCATTCAAGTAAAGTCCTTTGTTGCCAATCATACACAAAGGTATAATCGAAGGATCATTACTAGTATTATAAAATCTTTTTGTAAAAATATCAACACAGTTGTCGTGCCATTTTTTACCAGTTAGCTCTACAGTAGTCCTAGTGAATCTCCCAGAGGCTATGAGCTTATCACTTGGTTGTAGTGGATCGTCTTTTGGATATGTGCCGTAGTTTTTACCAAACTTAGAACTTAAGGTCAGCTGAAAATTGTCAAACCTGTATTGTTTTGCCATTTCTCTCATGGCTCCTAGCTTGTCTTCGTTGAACTTGAATGCAATCGCGGCCCATGTCTTGTGTGCTTTGCTTTCACGTAGGGCATTTATGCCCAACATTATGGAATACCAGTTGCAGTTGACTCTGTAAAGATTGTTTGACTCTTGGTCCCAACCGTCCAGAGAGAAATGTATATGATCTTTTTCATTTAATATACTATCAAGTTGTTCCCACCATGTTTTTGTCTTGTAGGATCCGTTTGTGACAATGACAAACTGTACGTCTTTGTTGTTTTCTCTCAACCATGCAAGTATTTTCAATAAATCTTTGGCGTATATAGGATCGCCGTCGTCACCACAGAAAGTTAGTTTTCTGACTTCTGATAAAAGTTTTCCTGTGAAGTTCTTTTGGAACCATTCTAGTGAAAGGTCTTTATTGGTGAGACCTTCGGGAACTTCCTGCCTCGAACACCTAGGACATTTCAGACTACACTTGGAACACAATTCAATGTGCCAGTGCTCTAGAGGCCAGTTGTGTATATTTTCAAACATTTATTTCCAGTTGTCGATAACAAACTGATCCGCACATTCCATTGGGTTGGGTTGTCCATGGAAAACTGCCACCCTGTTCTCGCCTATTACTGTTGGGGGGTTACGGAAGTACCACTTACCATTCTTGTCTCTTAACTTTGTGTCCTTGAATCCCACCATTTCCCATTTATAACTTCTTATCCAGTCATCGGGCCAGTGTGTTATCTGCTCCTTGCCTGCTTTCATTATCCAGTCCTGGTCTCCCCAGTTCTGCTTCATTATTTTGGCATGATCTTTTACGAAATCTGTGTACAAGTGATTCATTGTTCCTGCCTCCCAACGCATACAACTGGAATTGGATTGTAACCAGTCCTTGACCCTGCATCTATTGAAGTCTCTGATTATCATGAACTTTCCCGGGTTGTGTGTGAACAGTGTATCTATATTATTAAAAATTACAACGTCTAGATCAAAGAACAGTACATTGCCTTTAAGTGGCATATCTGGACTGAACATCCAAAGTTTGCTCCACCATGTCTTGATCCATGGTTCGTTAGGAAACATTATTGTTTTAATGTGTGGATCTAACCCTGTCTTGTCATCTGTTATGCAGTGGAATTCAAAAGGAATCGTGATGTGTCGTTTGACCATGTTGTACAGCACATTCGCATACTGCGAAGGATACTTGTTGCCCCACTTAACGCATACTACGTGATTCATAACCCTGCCTCAAACTTTCCATTTGTATTTGTTGCCAATCGTCGCTGTCCAGTGTATACGGATATTCACACTCTATGGTACGGTTTGACATTGTTTTAATATTGCTTATATTTAAATTCTTGCTCATGGTCTCGTATATTTCCTTGAAGGTTGCACTGGATCCAAATGTTCTCTGTAGGTCCACCTGTCCGATCTTGATGTAACCTAATGATAGTTTAGGATCTTCCC
>Ga0307488_10001523_pt1 | contig 19330 bp, 15 predicted proteins | sample SB02metaG_FD_202248 | JGI IMG/M metagenome (GOLD analysis project Ga0307488, IMG submission 202248) | Sea-ice brine microbial communities from Beaufort Sea near Barrow, Alaska, United States - SB 0.2 | ecosystem: Environmental > Aquatic > Marine > Coastal | place: USA: Alaska | collected... | reverse complement strand
ATCAACGCCCTTGCGGGCCATAATGCCCGCCTTAAACGCGTGCTTTACTTCTCGGACTTCAGACACGGTATCCATGACTGCCTGCAAGGCTGAGCCGCCCCCGCGTCCGGTGACGACCACGCTTTGGGCGAAGGGCCGCTCGCTGATAGCATGGATGATTTCATCTGCAGGGAGGTAATCGTAGGCGATCATATACGTGAGCTCATCCAGTATAACAAGATCGTAGCGACTATCGGCTAACATCTCTTTGGCCACTGCCCAAGTACGAATAGCCGCGATAATATCGCCACTACGATCCTGCGTGTCCCAGGTAAAACCGGTACCCATTTGATAGAAGGTCACCTGCGGACACTGCTCCTTCAGGTAGATTTCCTCGCCTGACAGTTGTACGCCCTTAATGAACTGCACAACACCCACGGTGTAGCCATAACCGAGGGCCCGCATTACCATGCCAAACGCGGAGCTCGACTTACCTTTGCCATCGCCAGTAAGAAGGACGGCTACGCCTCGCTCTGTGTCGGCGGCGTCGATGCTAGCATCGATACTGGCCTTTTGTTTTTCCATGGCCGCTTTGTGCTTTGCGTTCTTACGGTCGTCACTCATGACAGATCCTTTAGAAAGAATATCTTAGGCCGGCGTAGCCGGCGACCTTGCTGGTATTATAGGTCGGAACCTCTTGATAGTCTTCATCCAGGAGATTTTCGATGCGGCCGTAAATTTCTAATGCTTCGATTAGCTGGAAGCTGGCAGTCAAATCGACGACTTCATAGTTATCGAGGTCTTCACCATCGATACCTTTCGCTTCGCGTGCCATGCGGACAAAAAGTCCCAACGCCAGCCTATCGTCTACTCCCTTCCACGTCAGGCCCAAATTGCCTAGCTGCTTGGGACGAAATATCCGATTGAGATTATCGTTGCTTTCGGTGTCGTTAAACGTGTAGTTGCTAACGATTGACAGAGTATCCCAAAGGGTTGCTTGCGCGACAAGTTCTACGCCGGTTGACTTTGAGTCACCATTGCTTTGCAGATAACCAGAGAAGTCGATGGGGTCGAAATAAATCTCATCGCTAATAGTCTGGTCAAAATAGACAGCTTCTAGGTAGATGCCTGTCTCCGTTGACCAAGATAATCCCACATCGAAGCCCTTGCTTTTCTCTTCGGAAAGTTCAGTGCCCTGGGCCGGTGGAGAGGCAAAATCGCCAGTATTGTATGCAATTTCATATAAGCTGGGGGCGCGAAAGCCAGTGCCATAGGTCCCTTTAAGTTTTAGCTCACCTTTGGATAGCGGAATAAGATAAGCGCCGCTCACGCGATAAGAGGTGTGGGTGCCGAAATCTTCATTATCGTCGTAGCGCACACCAGTTGTCACATAGAGACTGTCATTGAATCCGCCCTGGTACTCTAAGTAGTACCCTTCTTGATTACGGCTGGTGTCAGTGGTGCCGTCGTTCATGGATTCAGATTCTAAGTCAACACCGTAGACGAGCCTCAGCGCATCCCCGCCCGTAAAAGTGCCAAGATAGCCGCCACGTTCTAGGTCACCCTTGGGCTTGAAGAACGAAATACCATCCGCATAAAAATCTCGCTCCGTATCACTGTTGCTATAGAACAACTCGTGATTAAAACGCCCGACCACGTAGTCACCCTGAAGCCGCCATGCCTGCTGCTCATAAGTGTCCTTGCACAGGTCGGTGCGTTCAAAAGACACTGTGTCGAAGCAATTATCGTAGTCATTTTTTGAGTCGACATCGTACAGTGATAGCCCGATACGCAAGTTATCACTGGCGTTCCAGCCAAAACGCCCGTTCATCGTCGTATTTTTGTAACCGTCGCGGTCACTTAGTTGAGTGTCATCAGAGCGCGAGTTAAAACCATCCGTCTGGTAATCCGCAGCGGATAGAGCGAAATCCACATCGTCATTTCCCCCGCCAATATTGCCGGCGAATTGCTGCGTCCCATAGCGCCCGCCTTCGGCGCTAAGTTCACCGCCGAAGCCTTCGCTGGGTGCGATCGTTGAAATATTGACCACACCGCCGGCGTCGGCGCCATACATTAAACCTTGCGGCCCTCGCAGGATTTCCACTCGCTGCACGCCAGAGCTCAGTAACTGCTCCACACGTGGCCCTGTCTGCGGAGATGAGGTGTCAGAGATGTCGATGCCATCAAGCAGTATTAGAGTGCGAAAGCCCTCTTCTCCGCGAATCCTCATAGAGCTGGCCCCACCTGGGCCGCCCGCATTACTAACGGCAACACCTGGCTGGGTACGCAATATGTCGAACAGGGAGTTAAAACCCATTTCGAAGATTTCGTCTTGGGTAATAACCGATATTGAAGTGCCGACTTCCCGCAAAGGCATGGGCACACGCGAAGAGGTGATAACCATTTCTTCTAGCTTATCTTTCGGTGGAGAGCTTTGCGCAGTGGCCAAGAAAGAAGTACAAGCCGCAGCGGCGGCGATAGAAAATGAAAACTTGTTCAAGATAAATCCTCGGGTGTCGTAATATAATTAACGATCAAACGAGGGAAATCGGAAACACAATGCAAGCATTGAGCAACCAAGTACAAAGCCCTCCGCTTCATCGTTGCGCGTTGCTAGGCAGGTATCGGGCTGACAGTCGATGACTGTTTACCGTTGCGGGGGCAGCGGTGGACTCGGCAATAGCCGTCCCACACTTCCCATTTAACCCACCCAGCAAAGAAAAAATCGCGGTGGGCACCTAACAATTGCGCCGACTGTAGAGTGAAGAACACGCCGTGTCAATGCCGGTGGAACCTAATTGCATCCCATTCTAATGACATCTATCGGGTGGATTTGGTCCTTTAAAAGCTTGTTAGTGCCAAAGTTGTTGGCTTTGAGTAAACTGAGCGGCCACCCCCAAAAATAGTATCAGCGGATGACAATTACTCCTGACATAGTGAATCAGGTCGCCGTTCTGCTCGGCAGGGCACCTCGTGGGCTGGAAGATGTCGCCGTGACAGGACCGGCTGGAGAGCCTGTCGTCATTCGGGTTGCGTCCCTTGTTGAGGATAAGCCATTTCCGACATTATTTTGGCTGGTAGATCCTGCGTTATGCTATCGCATCGACCAATTAGAGGCGGGAGGATTAATCAAACAATTCCAACAACGTGTTGATCTAGACGCTAACATGCAACGCCGCATGCGTGATGATCATGAGGCGTATATTGCACTGCGTGACTCGTACATGCGTCCGGACATTCGGCAGCGGTTGAAAGCGCTTGGTTTTAGTGAGGCACTTGTGGATAAGGGTGTAGGAGGAATCGGAGACTTTACGCGTATACGCTGTTTGCATACGTGGTACGGGGCCCATTTAGTTGAGCCCAATACCGTCGGCTGCATGCTCGACGACTTGTGGCGCTTGCAAGCGAAATCGCTGCTCGCAGAGATGCCGGTGACTGCGAGTTGACCTGCAGTATCCGTGCGCGCTAAAAAAGAAGGTGCCTAGCGGGTATAGTCGCAAGACGTTCCGTTAAGGTTATCTGTTCGCAGCAGTTGTTTGTAGTGATTGGGCGGTTTGCCAGCAGGCATCATTTGAGCCTTTACAGCTTAGATGTTGTACCAGATCGCGCTTATTCTGCTGTGTGGCTGTGCTATATTATGGGCCCCGCACAGAGCGTGGGTTTTATCAAGCAATGACAACAAAATGGAATAACGCATGACGGCCACAACCGACGACCTTCGCATCCAGCACATCACTGAACTGATATCTCCGGAACAACTGGTGAAGGATATCGGCGTGAGCGAGCAGGGGGGGCTGACAGTCGCTCAGGCCCGCCAAACGATTCATCGTATTCTTAACGATGAAGATGATCGACTGCTGGTGATTGTTGGTCCCTGTTCAATACATGACCCCGAAGCCGCTTTGGAATATGCTGCGTTGCTGCGCCGCGCCGCCGAGGAGTTGACCGAAGACTTATTTATTGTCATGCGAGTCTATTTTGAGAAGCCCCGCACCACCGTGGGATGGAAGGGACTGATTAATGATCCTGATCTGAATAACAGTTTCGACATTAATAAGGGTTTGCATCTAGCCCGGAAGTTGCTGTCGGACTTGGCAGATATGGGTTTACCGTCTGGCACTGAATATCTTGATTTAATCAGCCCGCAGTACTCTGCGGATCTCGTGTCTTGGGGCGCTATCGGTGCGCGCACCACCGAAAGTCAAACGCATCGCGAGCTGACGTCTGGCTTATCCTGCCCTGTGGGTTTTAAAAATGCCACAGATGGGGACATTCAGGTGGCAGTAGATGCCATACGGTCTGCTTCTCAGCCGCATCATTTTCTATCGGTCACCAAGCAGGGTCATTCTGCAATATTTGAAACCACGGGAAATGAGGACTGCCATATTATTCTGCGCGGAGGCAAGCATCCCAATTACGATATGTTTTCGGTGCAGGATGCAGAGGCGATGCTGACCAAAGCGGGCCTACCTGCACTGATTATGATTGACGCCAGTCATGCGAACAGCCGTAAGATCCCTGCGCGTCAGGTCGATGTCACCCGGGATATTGCCACCCAGGTGGGTCGCGGTAATCGGAGTATTTTTGGTCTAATGCTAGAGAGTAATCTGGTGGAAGGCCGTCAGGATGTGGTCGAGGGTGAGCCATTAACGTTTGGACAAAGTATTACTGATCCCTGTATGAGTTGGGATGACACTCTGCCCCTGTTACAGGAGTTGGCCGCAGCTGTCCGTCTGCGCCGTTCTGTCGATAAAATTGTAAAAAACTAAGCGAGGTAAAGCGCATGCATTTGGGATTCAGTTCAATGAACACGGCGGACGAACCCGCTCCTCATATCTTGGCAAAAACCTTGGAAGAGGCTGGGTTCGAGTCGTTGTGGTATGGCGAACACAGCCACATTCCCGTTTCTCGGTTGACGCCGTATCCACCCGGCGGTGAAATGCCTGACCCCTATAAAAACATGATGGATCCTTATGTCTCACTGATGGCCGCGGCCTCAGCCACCACCCGGCTTAAGTTGGGTACCGGCATCGCGCTGCTGATGGAGAGAGAACTGTTTTCCCAGACAAAAACGATTGCCACGCTGGACAGGTTGTCTAATGGCCGAATGATTATCGGGTGCGGTGTGGGCTGGAATAAGGAGGAGTTTGAGAATACAACCAGCTTGCCGTTCGATCGTCGCTATCTTGGATTGAAGGAAACGGTGCTTGCGCAGCGCGCCTTGCTGACCGATGCGGAGCCCGAGTTTCACGGCAAGTTGATCAACTTTGATCCGGTGTGGTTTGACCCCAAGGCAACACGTCCAGGCGGGCCACCGGTTATTTTTGGCGCAATGGGCCCGTTGGGAATAAAGCATGCGGCCGAGTGGGCGGATGGCTGGATGCCAGTAGATGTGGCGATGCAGGATATTGAGCAAGATATCAAGGCGTTTCGTCAAAATGTGCAGGACAACGATCGTAATCCCGATAGCGTTGAAATCACGCTGGTGGTGATGGCGCCGGTGACCGCCGACCTTCTAAAATCATACAGAGATATGGGCGTTGATCGCTGTAATATCGGCGTGGGTATGGAGAATTGGGGCAAGCCGGAAATTGTTATGCCCATGATTGAGCAATTCTCAAAAATCATTCCAGAGCTTTGAAGTCAATGGTGCTGGGGTTTTTGTTGCCCGAGATTTGAGATAGCTAATGGCCGCTGTTAGGCGAAAGTCACCGCAAGCCAAACGGCTCGACTGCACCGTTGATAGAACGCTTCGAAGTGGTGTTTGATCAACGCCCATGAGACGTACAACGAGCACTAAACGAAGCGTTATATGACACCGATTTTACTCACTCACCCTGATTGCCTTGTCCATGAAATGCCTCGCCATCCCGAACGACCGGATAGGCTTAGATCTGTTTTGGCAACGCTGCGTGAGCGTGGTTTAACGAGTGACATGAATCAAGGACTCGCCAGTGAGATTAGCCTAGACCTGATTGAGCAGGTGCATCCTCGCCGCTACATCGACGACGTCCTATCCTCTGAACCCCTTGAAGGCGTGGCCAAATTCGAAGCCGACACCTACATGAATCCTGGTAGTAGTCGAGCTGCAAGACTTAGCGCTGGCGCTGTAGCGGAGGCAACATCGAGAGTGCTAGCCGGCGAGAGTAATCGCGCCTTCTGCGCTATAAGGCCCCCAGGTCACCATGCAGAGATCGCGGCCGCTTTTGGCTTTTGCCTGTTTAACAACGTTGCGATCGGTGCATCAGTCGCATTACAGGACCCATCAGTGAAACGTGTGGCGATCTTAGATTTCGATGTGCATCACTGCAACGGCACTGTTGATATCTTTAAAGATGACCCAAGAGTGATGGTCTGTAGCAGCTTTCAAGAAGATTTTTATCCGCACCGTTTTCTCGACTACGAAAATCGACATATCATCAATACGCCGCTAGCAGCGGGCACATCCGGTGGTCAATATAGGTCGCTGATAGAGTCGACGTGGCTGCGGCCAATAGAGGTGCATAAACCGGATCTCATCTTTATATCTGCTGGCTTCGATGCTCACCGAGATGATCCACTTGCAGAAATACAACTCATCGAAGACGACTATCGTTGGATAACAGAGATGATTGTTTCACTTGCCGAGACCCACTCAAAAGGTCGAATTGTCTCCACGTTAGAGGGAGGTTATAACCTGCAAGCATTGGGTAATTCGGCCGCAGCCCATGTCGCAGCCCTTGTTAACTGAACAAACGAGTCGCTCAGCGGTAGGCTGAATAAAGAGGATTTTTACCTTCTGAGTCGTGCAACCTGCCCGTCAAGTTGAGATGGCTTCGGTGTGGATTCATGCTAAACTTTCTTTGACGCAAGGATCGGGTGGCAGGCTGTCCATATTGCCTGTAGCAGTCGTGGTGACAATAAAAACAGCGGTACAGGAGTTGAATGCATGGCGCTTGCGCACGCAATAATGACCGCTCTGATTGATGACGATCTCTCGGGCATTGAATTGGCCAAGGATTTCGAAGCCTCACTCGGCTTTTTCTGGCATGCATCACACCAGCAGATCTATCAAGAACTGCACAAACTCGCCGACAAGGCATGGCTGAATAAACGGGAAGTACATCAAAGCGGTAAGCCCAATAAAATAGTCTATGGTATTACTAAGGCCGGGCGGGACGCCCTGGCTGAGTGGGTGTACGGCGTCACCAAAACTCAGTCAGCCAAGGATGAGCTGGTGATCAAGTTGTACAATCTTAGCGCTGAAAACGCGGCACATTTGGCGACGGAGATTGGCGATCGCAGGGAGGAAATGATGCGTATGTTGTATGTCTACGAGAAAATTCGCGTGCGATATTATAGTGATCCGGAGTCCCTGCCAACTCGCAGTAAAGGCGTGTACCTAGCGCTAGCGCGCGGACTTGGGCATGGTCAACAGTTTATGGCTTGGTGTGACGAGGCCATTGCCTTAATAGCCGGCACCGAAGGCAGTTAGTTTCCACCGCGTGTGGGATGTCTCTGAAGCCTTTGTTTCGCCCTCTGATTAGGCAGCGCCGCTGCTTCCAGCCTGGCGTGTGGTCAGTCTTCTGCCCCCCATAGCTGTTCTAGTCTTTGGTCTCGGCCGCAGTTCCAACGGTAGTACTTGTAGCGCACGGGATTTTTCAAATAGTAATCCTGGTGATACTCCTTCACCGGCCAAAACTGCCCTCGATCCCTGATTTCGGTGTAGACAGTCTGCCCACTGAAACGTGCAGTCACCTTCGCTTTTGATTGCTCAGCAAGGACTTTCTCTGACTCGTTGCCTGGAAAAATAGCGCTTCGATAACTGGGACCCTTGTCGCAAAATTGGCCCTGATTGTCGAAGGGGTCAACATTTTTCCAAAACACGTCTAACAGTTCGGCGTAATCAACGATGGCTGGATCATAGGTGACCTCAACGGCTTCAAAGTGACCCTGATGGTTTCCAGAGTAAGTAGGGTTGGGGAGTGTGCCACCGGTAAAGCCAGAGACAACGCCCGTGACGCCTGCTTGCTTTTCGTAGTCGGCTTCCATGCACCAGAAACAACCGCCCGCAAAAATGGCTGTGGCTGACTCTGCCATAACCGGAGAGGTCATGGCGAATAGAACGATGAGGAGCATATTTTTACAGCGCATTTTAGTGTGTCCTTGGGGTCATTGACGCGGTCTTATAGACCGCCATCTGTAATGAAAGTTCGTTGTTGCTGCGGTAGTCCCAATAGTTTCTTTGCTGTGAATACTGGCTTATTGGCTTAAAATAAAGCGTTATTAGCCCTCTAATGGTTGCTGTGACCCGTCCGTGTATCGAAAAACGCTGAGGTATTTGATCTCAGGACAGCCCGCTGCTGGGTCTGGCTCATTCTTACACCCAACGTAGCATTGATAGCAGCGCTTGGGCATAATACCAGAAGATAAAACGCTTGGGTGTACTGGTTTCGACTGAATGTATTATCAATATTTTGGGCTGACTGAAGCGCCATTCTCCATAGCGGTTAATCCCCGCTATCTGTTTATGAGCGCTCGCCACAGGGATGCATTGGCGCATCTGCTCTATGGGGTGGGTGCGGGCGGTGGCTTTATCCTGCTGACCGGTGAGGTGGGCACAGGTAAGACTACAATAAACCGCTGCGTACTGGAGCAACTGCCTCAGGACACAGACATCGCCATTATTCTCAATCCCGCTCTCAATGCCATCGAGTTATTGGCCAGTGCCTGTGATGAACTGCGTATTGAATACGATCATGACAAACACACACTGAAAACGCTGACTGATAATCTTCAGCGCTTTTTGCTCGAAAATCACGCTAGAGGGCGTAAGACAGTTTTGTTAATCGATGAGGCGCAGCATCTCGATTTTGATGTGCTGGAACAGATCAGGCTACTGACAAATCTCGAAACCGATAGCGAAAAATTGTTGCAGATTATTCTGATCGGCCAGCCCGAGCTTGCCCAGATGCTGGCGCGACCGGAGCTGCGGCAGTTAAACCAGCGTATCACCGCGCGTTACAATTTGGGGCCACTGAATCTCGATGAGACGGCCGCCTACATCCAGCACCGATTGCAGGTGGCCGGGATGACTCCCAAACGCTTAATCTTCCCGCCTTCCGTCGTGCGAAGCATTTACAAAGCTTCAGGGGGAATTCCTCGGGTGATCAATGTCTTGTGTGATCGCATGCTACTGGGCGCCTATGGGCGCAACGAATCCAGCGTGAATCAGGCCATGTTGAGATTAGCGATGCAGGAGGTCTTGGGCGATGTGACTGTCGTCACGCCGTTGTGGCGATGGCTGGGAATTGCTGTGGTGTTGCTGCTGGTCATCTGGACTGCGGGTTGGCTGCTGGGCAAATACATGGGGGGCAGCGCAATAATGACGCCATCTTGGATGGATATGCAGCTAGAGCCCGACGCGATTGAATTATCCGGGGAAGATCCTGCAGCGGATGCTCTCGTTACACTAGAGGCAGAGCCTCTACCTGATACGTTACTGGATACATTGTCGGCGCCAGCCGTATTAAACACGGTAAATGCGATGCAAGCCCCTAGTGTCGCTATGACAGAGCTGTGGGCACTTTACTCTGCTGAGCCTGCGCCCGACGAGGTTTGCATGAGCGCAGCGCAAACGGGTTTGGCTTGTCTGGAGGGAGAGGTCTGGACTTGGGATGAATTGGACGTTTTTAATAGTCCTCTGTTACTGGAGATGATCACGCCGCAGCGATTTTCGGCCGAGGTGTTGCTGCTAGGCATGGATGAGCCAATGGCCTGGGTGCTGGTGGAGAACGCTGTCGTATCCGTACCTTTGGCGGAACTAGCACCCTATTGGACCGGGCGTTACCGTCTGTTATGGCACCCACCGGTAGGTTTTGAGAAGTCTCTTGTGCTGGGAGATGACAGCGCTGTGGTCGCACTAGTCGCACAGCTTTTCGCCCGCTTAGATGCGCAACCGACCCCTTTGGCGGGCCGACGTTTTAATAGAGCGCTGGAGCAGCGGGTACGCCTATTTCAGCAGCAAAATACGCTGGTAGATGACGGTGTCGTAGGCGTGCAAACACTGCTGAAGCTGAATGAACAGCTGGCGATTGATGTGAACGCAGCGCAGGCCAGACAGCAACTGCAGGCCGCTGCAGAAAATGGGTTAAATCAATGACTGTATATGTTTCTCCGGTGATGGATATAGGAGCGTACCCGTGTCGCTGATTCTTGATGCGTTGAACCGCTCCCGCCAGGATAGAGATTCGGTGCCCAATCTGGCAACGCGTCATACTTTTGACAAAATGGCATCAGGCAAGCGGCAGTATCTGCCTTGGGTGGCGTTCTCCGTGGCAGTGGTGATCATTGGCTGGCTAATGATAGAGCGATTATTCGGGACTCCCGTGTCTGACATTGAAGTTGGCGCTCCTACTGAGCAGGTGTCGAAAAATATCATCACTGCGAGTGAGTCCAATTCTACTGAGGTTAAAGAGGACGCCGCAGTTGAGGAGCCATTGGTTCAACCGGTTGCGGACAGCCAGACATCGGAGCCAGTTGCGGTAGCGCCTGTCGCGAATAATCCAGAGCCAGATATTGTGACGATTGCGGTTGCGATGGAGGCAACAACGTCGATTTCGGCTCCAGTGGTGGAAAATCCCGCGGTGGCGCAGCTCTATCAGAATCGTAATGTGATGGACGATGCTGCGGCCCCACAGCGAACGTCATCCGCCGCATTGGACCTATACGCAGACTCCGGCAATGAAGAGCCTATCGATATAGCGAGGGTGTTACAGTCTGCTCGTGAGGAGATGAAGGATGCGACTCTTGACGAGCATCCAGTACCTCTGCTGTCCGCTTTGTCTCAGCAAGTCAAAGACGATATTCCTACGCTATATTATCAGCGCCACGACTATTCAAATAATACGTCCATCTCGACGGTAGTAATGAATAGCAAAACCCTAAAAGTTGGTGGGAATCCGGTGAATGGCGTCAAGATTGAGGAAATTCTTCCTGATTCAGTAGTGCTGAGTTATCAGGGCACGCAGTTTCGATTGCGGGCTCTGAACAGCTGGGTGAACTTATAACACTGACTGCTGACCGTCTCAGAGCCCCAGGTAGTCGCGGACAATCTCAAAAATCTGTGGTTGTTGCACAAATGGCCCTACTAAGTCTAACCCTTCACTATTACTAAAAAGTGGTACCGATGCGCCTGTGTGCTCCTCCATCATGAAGTTGCTCGTCGCATAGTTTATTGACATATGGCTCCCTTCGGGCGTAATCACTCGGGCTACCATACCCGGCGTGGAGGTTGGGATGGGAAAGGCATCAAATAGGCTGACGTAAGGAATGAGCTGCGCTGCTTGTGAATGATCTGCGGTCACCAGTATTAATGTCCGTGGATGGGTCTCTGCAAAAGCCAAAGCGCTGGTCAAGGTTTCTTCCAACTGCTGCACTTCACCGATTGAGCCACAGGGCTTGCGTTCATGAGACTGCTTGTCGATAGAGGCAGATTCGACCATTAAAAAGAACCCGGCATCGTTGTTGTGGCTCAAGTGACGCAGGGCGGCCTCTGTCATTTGTTGTAAATCGGGCACTGCAGCAAACGCCGGGTTGGGCTCGCAACTCATGGGTTCTGGTTGTGTCACACGCCCCAAATAGGGGTGTATATGATTGAGCCAGCTGCGTTTGGGTTCCTCTGCCTCACGGCCGTTCTCGCCCTGCAAACGCACAGGTAGAGTGCTAGGCGCAAATAGGCCCAGCAAGCGTTTATACGGTGATGCTGCAGCCAGTTCGGCGGCGGTCGTGACAACCTGAAAACCATTATGTCGTGCCAGGCTGATCACGCTCTCGGTCGTGCCCTCGGCATTGGGCAAAAAATGTTTGGCACCGCCACCGAGCATGACATCCAAGGAAGAGTCCGCCAGTTGCTCAGCTATAGAGCCTTTGCCCCCGTTTGCCTTGAGGTCATCCGAGCAGTTTCCTAGCGGTATGCCGCGATAACTGATATCTATCATCGCGTCGGGATTCTCGCACAGGCGTAAGTTGACGTGAGTCGCAAAGGCCGCTGGCGTGGCATCGGTAATGCTTGCAGTGGTGACAATGCCTGTGCGTAAGCCATGGGCTGAGGCTAATTCTACTAGGGTGGTGAGGTCTTCATTGTTACCGGGACTCGTGCTGATACGCCCTCGGCTAGTGATGACGCCGGTTGCCATGCTGGTGGCCGTATTGGCTGAGTCTGCCACATACACGGATTTACCATCAGGCTGATCTTCGGTGGTGAGTATTTGCATTGACGAGCGCACTGGTAGCTGGTCCAGCTGCAGTTTTCCTGCCGCACCCTTGAGGTAGTTACGCGCTATCGTAATTTGTTGCTCGTCCATGCCGTCTCCAATAATGAGGATAACCTGACGAGATTGGGCTGCAGAAGTAGAATCGGGCGTGGGAGTGCCATCTTGTGCCATCGCAACGGAAGCAGAGAGTGCGAACCCGCAAAGCAGATAGCGTATTTTTTTGTTATTCATAGATGAAACCGCATCCCTAAAGTCCATAAAGCGCGTATTGATACCATGCAAACCGCGTTGTTGCACGCTTAAATATCAGTTTTAGCGCACACGGGCTTATTACGAGATCGGGTGCTTGAAGCTTGCAAGAAAGCGTGTGATTGCTCATTTTTGTTTATTAGAGCGGTTAACCTTTGCACGACGATGTGGCACGATAGCGACCCGCATCGTCGGTTGACGACGGATTTCGCTCAATGGTCTGCAGTGGCAATAAGCAGCAGACTAATGGGGTAACTTAAGGGTGAGGAATCAACATGAAAATGATGACTGCAATCATCAAGCCATTCAAGCTTGATGACGTTCGCGATGCGCTGCACCAGCTCGGCATCAATGGCATGACAGTGGAAGAGGTGAAGGGCTACGGGCGGCAGAAGGGTCATACTGAACTTTATCGTGGGGCAGAATACGTGGTGGAGTTTCAGCCTAAGATTAAGATACAGATTGGAATCAGCGACGACCGAGTTGATGCAGTGATTGAGGTTGTGTGTAAAGCGGCAAGTACCGGCAAGATCGGTGATGGCAAAATATTCATCACTCCGCTGGAGCAAAGTGTTCGTATCCGTACGGGAGAGACTGGCGAGGAGGCACTCTGATGATGCCGAAAATAGCGAAGAGGCTACAAATAACGACTGTATTAATGGCGGGGCTATTTGCCACCAGTGGTGCCAGCGCTGATGAGTTCAGCGGAGCCGATACCGCATGGGTGCTCACCTCGACTGCCTTGGTATTGTTTATGACCATTCCCGGATTGTCACTATTTTATGCGGGCCTGGTGCGGGTAAAAAATGTGTTGTCGGTGATGATGCAATGTTTCGCTTTGACCTGCCTCATGTCAGTGGTGTGGTTTGTCGTCGGTTACACCATCGCCTTTGGCAGCGAGGGGGTCGAGCAGGGACCCTATATAGGGGATTTTGGTAACATCTTTTTCAGTGCGATAACAATAGACTCAATGAGCGGGACCATTCCCACGACGTTGTTTGCTGTTTTCCAGATGACATTCGCGATCATTACGCCAGCACTGATTGTAGGTGCCTTTGCCGAGCGTATGCGCTTTTCGGCGATGCTTATCTTTAGCACTATCTGGCTAGTGTTCGTATACTCGCCGGTCTGTCATTGGGTTTGGGGCGGTGGCTGGTTAGGTGCAATGGGACTGCAGGACTTTGCCGGCGGCACCGTGGTGCATATTACTGCAGCGGTAGCGGCGCTGGTGGCGGCATTAATGATGGGGCCGCGCAAAGGCTTTGGTACCGTTGCCATGCCGCCACACAATCTCGCAATGACTGTCGCTGGCGCCGGCATGCTCTGGGTCGGTTGGTTTGGCTTTAACGCTGGTTCGGCGCTGGGTGCTAACAATACGGCTGCCATGGCCATGCTGGTGACTCACTTATCTGCCGCCTGCGGCGCGTTGGCTTGGATGACGATGGAGTGGGTGCGCCACGGCAAGCCATCAGTGCTGGGTATTGTTACCGGTATGGTGGCTGGTCTGGGCACGATTACACCTGCCTCCGGTTCTGTCGGTCCCGCTGCGGCAATCGTCATTGGGCTTAGCGCAGGTGTGGTGTGCTACTTTGCCACCAACTTTATGAAGAATGCGCTGAAAGTTGACGACAGCCTCGATGTGTTTCCGGTGCACGGTGTCGGCGGGATCCTCGGGACTTTATTGATTGGCGTGTTCGCCTCAGAGCAGCTCGGGCTTTTCAGTGGTAATGGGTTTTCCGAAGGGATTAGTAGCATGGGAGGCCAACTGTGGGTGCAAGCGACCGGCGTGGCGGCGACTTTTATTTATACCGGCGTAATGACGTTTATAATCCTCAAGCTGGTTGACGCTATGGTGGGTTTGCGTGTTGATGAGGACGAAGAAAACCAGGGATTAGATCTCGTGCTGCACGATGAGCGCGGCTACAACCTGTAAACACCTGTCCGTCTTGCAGCAGGCCAGCACCGCTGGCCTTTTTTATGGGGGGCTATCATTATTATGAACTGGCAGCACCACTATGCCACCATCAACGGCATCCATATGCACTATGTGGAGCAGGGCGAGGGCATGCCGGTGGTTTTGTGCCATGGCTTTCCTCACCTGTGGTTCAGCTGGCATCGACAAGTTAGCGCATTGGCCGACGCCGGTTACCGGGTGATTGCCCCCGATATGCGCGGCATGGGTCAGACTGAGGCGCCCTCCGAACTCTCTGCTTACGACATTGATCATATCACCGGCGATCTATTGGGATTGCTTGATCACATTGGTGTGGAGTGTGCCGTATTCGCTGGTCTAGACTTCGGCGCATTTGCGATTTACGACCTGGCGCTGCGTCACCCCGAACGTGTGCTTGCGGTGATAGGCCTAGAGAATCCCGCCGCACCGCACAATCCTGATGAGCCACCTCTCACCGAGTATCGGCGCATGGGGCAGGAACATTTTCTGCACATTGAATATTTTCGGGTGCCCCCTCGGGCAGATCAGGAGCTCGCCGCACAGCCACGTCGGTTTTTGCACAAGGTGTTTCACACGCTGAGCGCAGCCGGAAATTACTTTGACGTATTTAACTATCCGCCGGAAACCTCTTATATCGACGCGATGGCAGAACCGCCGCCGCTACCCTGGTCTTGGTTGTCTGAGCTTGAGCTAGAATACTTTGTCAGTGAATACAGCCGCAGCGGTTTTACCGGTGGGCTAAACTGGTACCGCTCTTTTGACCTAAAGTGGCTGCAGCGAAAGCCTTTTGAGGGAGTGCAGAGTAGCGTGCCCGCCTACTTTTTGGGCAGTGAGCATGACGTGGATTTGGAAGGCTTTCACGGGGACGACCCCATTGGTCTTATGCGCGCTATCTTTCCTGATCTGCGTGATGTGCGCATGATTGCTGGCGCGGGTCATATGGTGCAACTGGAAGCTTCCAGCGAAGTAAACCAAATCTTGCTCGACTATCTAAAGAATATTCAGCAGCGGCAATTGCAGTAGCGACGCTTCTGTGTAGTGTTAGCAAAGACTATGCTGGCGCATCGCTAGGGGCGATACCAGATGGGCGATGTCCAAGCGCGTTCCTGAATCCGCCAGGGCAGTTCGGGATCACTGCAGCTGGGAGGCCGTTGTTCCGGTGCCAGACTGAGGCAGTCGTAATGGCTCCAGCGGCAACTGGGATTTTCCAACACTCTGGCGTAATAAACAGCGGCCACCTGTGGGTCAAAATTCGGATCTTGCCAGCTAGCACATAACTGGGAAAAACCTCGACCTGATACTGCACAGGTTTGCGGATCTACCCTCGCGTCAGTGTCTTTTGCACCTGCGATGTCATAAACGGCTTGTTGGGTTCTACCTTGGTCGTCGATCCAGCCTTTGATGATCTGAATACGCTGCAACAGGTTGCCACCGTCGCGGGGATCGCGATTGGCGCTGGCAATAAACACTGGGCTGGACTTTGCGCCTGACGGAGCCGGAGGGATATCTGCTCCCATGGGCACACCTTCGCGGTAGGCTTCAGCCAGATAGTTGTCATTCTGACAGAGGCCGGCATCGATATTCCATCCGGCAAAAAAGCGCGGGGTGATACGAGGGCCACTAGTGCCAAACGTTTCTTTACGCTGCATCGCAGCGAATAGCGCATCTCGGCTGTTTTCGACCGCATAGATGCCAGCGATACCGCCCGGGTTGTAACGCACGGGAGAGCCCTTTGCGATGTCGCCAGGCACGTTGACCTGACCGAGGAGTCGATTCTGTATCCCTCGATCATTGCCGTGCGAGCCCTGGTAACCGTTTTCCTTAACGCCAGCGGGCGCGCCGATATGGGTATCTGTGGCCGCGATAATACCAAATTTGAAAGGATTGACTCCTAACGCTTGTTCCTCTGAAAGCCCTGCGGTCAAGGCATAACGCACAAAGCTGTAGCGCGAGACACAGCCTTTGAGCATCATGCCCCCGCTGCTGAACTCCTCGCCGCAATCGGGGATGACTTCACTGGGAGGACGTAGTTTTTCGAAATCACACAGTTCGTCGGCAGCGCCGAAAACGCTGGCAATGCCGTTACGACATTCTGAGTCACCCTTTACCTGCATCATTTCTGCCAGCGGCTCCAGTCGCGCTCGCAAAGCCGCCAGTCGTTGTTGTTCCTGTAAGGATAGGTCCTGGTTGGTGTAAGGAAACCACATGCGCCCGCTGCTCCAGTTACTGTTGTGCGGGATCGCCAGAACGTCGCAGCTGTCGCTGCCCTCGATACAGGTCCCTTCGAGCCAGCCCCATAGCTGTTCCGGTGTGGGTGCATCCTTGGCACTCAGTGGTGCCTGAGGCACTGTGTTCGACTTGAAGATAACGTTGCGATGCAGGTTGCTGGCTTCATCGGCCAGTGTGTATTCATAAGCGTGGAAAGTGGTGAATTCACACTCTTCGCTGTGGTCATGCCACGCTTCGGTGCTACGCTGGTTTTCGCGCCAGACTTCCACGGCTGTGTCGCGACACAATGAACCGTCTTCACCGCAGACTCTGATGGAGCGGTCTTGTCCAAAAATGGCAAAGCTGGCCAGGCGCATCAGGGACTGCATTTTCTCTTCCACCGGCAGGCGCACGTCGCCTCGATAGAGACGACAGACCAAACTGCCGTAAGCCGAGTGGTCAGTGGTGTAGCACAGGCGTGTTTCTCCCAGCGCTTCTGCATGGTCGGTGACCGCTGCAAAATCCAGTGGCGTGCCAATGTCCAGCATCGGCGCCTGGTATTCTGGCGGATCACCGAGCAGGCGCAGTGGAAGAGGTGTACCGCGAGCGAAGCTATAGGCCTCATCGACGGTGGTGGTGACTCCGAACGAAGTGGCATCGTACGATGCGGCGGTATGGACATGCAGGTCGCCGAAAAAGGCTCTTTTTTCCGGATAATAGTGCAGGCAGGGCTGTTGAATCTGGGGGTCGTCATCAAGGGTTTGCACCGACACCTGATCCCAGGTCGATAGAGTATCGGAATCCTGCTGCACCCGCTCGAATTCAAAGCGTAGCCAAAGTAGCAACCCACCTGCCACCAACACGATGACCAGAATTGTGTATAGCGTATATCTGAGCAGGTTCTTCATGCGGAATACCGTTTGACTAAGACATGGTCAGTTGAGCCAGTCTACTCTAACCAGCTATACCGAGAAAGCTTGCTAGGGAAATGTCGGAACTCCATTGTAGCTAGGGCGTAGAATTTTTCGGGTAATGTCCAGTTCACCGCTTATCGCTCACTAGTGCCTGGTTTGTGGACGTCTGTATTGTGGGAGTGTATAGTTTGAGTGATATTCGGCGTGGTCCAGTGATCGGCACGATATCGAAAAAAGAGGATGCTTCCTTGAGCAAAGAATCAGAAATTATCGGTATAATTAAAACCATTCTGAAACATCAGGCCTTTCCTGAGACAGCCGTAGAGAGCTCGTCTGAACTCTATGAGGATGGTGTTGGCTTAGATTCTCTGTGTGTTGCTGAGCTGTCCGCCACGCTCGAAAAGGCCTACGGCAGTGATCCCTACTCTAGCAAAATTTTACCCCGCACCGTTGGTGATATTGTTACCTTCTACAGCGATAGCTGACGGTGATTGAGGCCAAGTTTGGGGATGCGCTCGCTCGCTTTCCATATCGGCCTTTTCTTTTAAGCTCCAGCGAGGAGCTCACCTACAGTCAGATTTTTCAACGCTGCAGAAGTCTTAGTGCATATTTTCGAGGTCTCAAAGGAGCCATGCTTGCTTGCCACATGGCGGACTCGGTTGAACTTGTTATTATAATGCTGGCAGCAGGAATGAGCGGGAAAACGTTGTTGGTGTTGAATCGAGACTTCACCTGTCAACAGTTACCGGATCTGCTGCAGCGTTATGACGTAGATGTATTATTTGTCGACGTGACTCCAAGTGTTAAATTGCCCTGTGTCGTCCTTGATTCGGCTACGCTACAGGGGAAGACCTCGATCGGTTTAACGGACGGATTTGGTAATGGCGAAATCCACATACTGACTTCCGGTACCACAGGGCAACCAAAATGTGCCCGCTATACTTGGTCAGACCTGTTTGCACAGGTGAGTGATCGCCCCGCGAAAGCAACCGAGCGCTGGTTGCTGGCGTATCGGTTAAATCACTTTGCAGGACTCCAAATGTTGGTTCATGTGCTTTGCAATGGCAGCAGCCTTGTTCTAGTGGAGTCCAGCAGCGTCGCACAAGCTTTACAGGCTATAAAGAATTTTTCGGTAACTCATGTCAGCTCCACGCCCACATTTTGGCGTTATGCGTTAGCGACGCTACCGACCACTGGACACGGACTGCGCCTGGAGCAAATCACTCTGGGCAGTGAGCCAGTTTCAGCTGCGTTGCTGGAGCAGCTCAACAAGACATTTCCTGATGCCCGCATAGTGCACATCTATGCCTCAACCGAGGCGGGATCGTGTGTTTCAGTTAGTGATATGCGCGCTGGGCTTCCAGCGAAAATACTGAACCCGAACGCAGGAGCAGCTGTGGAGTTCCGAGTAGTTGAAAACGAGCTCTACATCCGCAGCGCACATGGCATGATTGGATATGCAGGCGCTGGAGAAATTGCTGATAGAGACGGCGAGGGTTGGTTGGCCACAGGCGACATGGTGAGTATTGAAGGGGACCGAATCCTTTTTACGGGTAGGCGCTCCGAAACAATTAACGTTGGTGGCGTTAAGGTTCATCCACTTGAAGTCGAGAACCTTATTACTGCTCTGCCGGGAGTAAAGATCGCGCGAGTGTATGGGAAGCAGAATCCAGTGGCGGGACAAATCGTGGCGGTCGATCTCGTTGCCATGGAAGGGTATAGCGAACGGGAGGTAGAGGACGCGATTCATGAGACCTGTCTGGTAACGAACC
>Ga0307488_10001521_pt1 | contig 19338 bp, 19 predicted proteins | sample SB02metaG_FD_202248 | JGI IMG/M metagenome (GOLD analysis project Ga0307488, IMG submission 202248) | Sea-ice brine microbial communities from Beaufort Sea near Barrow, Alaska, United States - SB 0.2 | ecosystem: Environmental > Aquatic > Marine > Coastal | place: USA: Alaska | collected... | reverse complement strand
CCTCGGTGGCGGGTTTAAAAATCTTAAAACGATAGCGTGTGCTGTCCTGGTCCCAGAACGCCACCACCGTTTCCACGGGTGGGCAGCCGGGTACTTGACAGTTGAGTTCGGCCACCAAGATAACGGCCTCTGCGGCCAAGCTAAAGCGGTCGCGGGTCCAGTCTTTAATGGTCTCCAGCGCTGCGAGGTGGTCAGGGCCTTTTCGTGACTGTCCAAACATAGCGTGCCCAAACATAGCGTGCCCAAAGTGAGATTGCCGTTATACAGATCGTTAAAGCTGGCTCGTTTAAAAACCAGTCGTTAAAAACAGGTCTTACCAATAGCCGGTTTAGTCGCCAGGAGCCAGACACCTTGGCATCGCAAAACTGTGCCCAATATTTCTCTAAAGTGTCACTACGCTAACCAACTGAGTGACTGGCAGACTAAGGTAATTTGGCCCCCAACAACAGCGTCAATCCGAATCGTTTTTGATTGGCTGCTATGTGCTTTATGACTTACTGCTTTGATAGCAGAAACGATATATTTGCAGCACTGGCTGGATCTAGTCTGGCGCAACTTTTTGAATGTCTGCTATTGGAGTGTCCATCTTGGCTGAACAAGTGCTCGCCGCGGTCCGTACCGGCCCCCTCAAAACCGAATTTCGCGAATATCCCATGCCTGTTATGTCAGAGGATTCAGCCCTACTGAAAGTGGAAGTAGCCGGTATCTGCGGGACCGACGTTAAATTGTACAACAGCCCGCAATCGACCGATCCGGTGATCATGGGGCATGAGAACATTGGCTATATCGCCCAGGGCGGCAACAAGTTTTTAGAGCGCCAGGGCCTGAAAGAAGGCGATTTGGTTTTCGTTGAACACTATCTGCCCTGTCATCAATGCGAATGGTGCCACAAAGGCGAATATCGTCACTGTACCTATACCGACTGGCGCTTTAACCCGAATGGAATTCGCTATGGCTATACCTCGGCGGCGCGGGCACCGCACCTGTGGGGCGGTTTTGCGCAATACATGTATTTGCCCTGGAATGCCGTAGTGCATAAGGTGCCGGCCGGTGTGTCGCCGGAACTGGCGGGTATCGTCACGCCGATGGCCAATGGTATCGAATGGGCGCTATTTGACTGTGGTGTCGGCTACAACTCTACCGTGCTGATTCAAGGCCCCGGTCAACAGGGTTTGGCGCAGACCGTAGCCTGCAAGCAGGCCGGTGCTTCGTTGATCATTGTCACCGGCACGTCTAAAGATGCGGCGCGCTTAGCGGTGGCTAAGCAATTGGGTGCCGATTATGTCATCGATGTGCAGCAAGAAGATCCGCTGGCTCGGATTATGGCCATCACCGGCGGTGTAGGGGTCGATGTTGCCCTGGATTGTACCGCGGGTGCCGGAACCCTGCCTTTACTGCTGGCCGTTGAAGCTTTAAAGCGCAAGGGTGGCACCCTATTGATGCAGGGCGAAATGGCCGAGTTTCCGAACTTCCCAATGGGCAAGGTGGCGTTAAAATATATCACCATCAAGAGTGCTCGTGGACACGGTTACCGCTCCTGCGAGTTGGCGCTTGCGCAACTGGCGTCCAAGCGCTTCCCGCTGGATTTGCTGACCACGCACACCTTTGGCTTGAAAGACACGGATCTGGCGATCCGCTCCGTCGCCGGTCAGGGTGAAGAGGGTGTCGTGCACGTTTCGCTTAAGCCCTGGGAATAAGGAATTAGTGCCGTGACGGATGTTGCCGTTTCCGTTAGCGCTGTGGCCGGCGCTATTCCGGTCACGGTGCTGACCGGTTATCTCGGCGCGGGTAAAACCACGCTGCTCAATCGCATTCTGAGCGAAGATCATGGTCGGCGTTATGCCGTTATCGTCAACGAGTTTGGTGCCATCGGTATCGACAACAAGCTCATTCTCAATAGCGATGAAGAGTTGTTTGAGATGAATAACGGGTGCATCTGTTGCACCGTTCGCGGTGACCTGATCAGAACACTGCATTCGCTGTTGGCTAAGCGAACCGATTTTGACGCCATTATCATTGAAACATCTGGCCTGGCCGATCCCGGTCCGGTTGCGCAAACCTTTTTTGTCGATCTCTCGTTGAAAGCCCAGCTCCAGCTCGATTCCATTACCACGGTGGTCGATGCCAAACACCTTGGGCTGCGCTTAGTGGACAGCCGCGAGGCGGCGGAACAAATCGCCTTTGCCGATCAAATTGTGCTCAATAAAATTGACTTAGTGACCCACTCTGAGCTCGACGCTATCGAAGCCCAGATACGGCAGATCAATTCGCTAGCGCCTATTTACCGCACTGAACGGGTCAATGTTGCGCTGGACAAGATACTCGCCCGAGGCAGCTTTGATCTGGATCGTTTACGCTCGCTGGACGCGGATTTTTTACCACCCGCGCCGAGCCAGGGCCACCATGTACACGATGCCTTCTGTGGCCATGGTGACGATGATCTGCCCGTTGACCACGTCCATGATAGCACCATCGCGAGTGTTTCATTAAGTTCAAACCGTGCCATGGCTAGCAACCTAATTGGCACTTGGCTGACCGATCTGGTGGCGCAACAGGGCCAGAATATCCTCCGCGCCAAGGGCATTATCGATATCCAGGGCGAGCCTCGACGCATGGTCTTTCAGTCCGTGCACATGATCCTCGAAGGCGATCTGCAGCGCGCCTGGCAAGCCGATGAGTCGCGCCAGAGTCAATTGGTTTTTATCGGTCGTCATCTGGATGCCGATGCCTTGAAAATTGCTTTTGAGGCCTGTATAGCCAGCGCAACCTAGCCGGCCAAACCGTTCGCCGGTGCCAGTCGGGTGCGCCCGCCATGAGCACACTCGAGCCAAAAAATAGCTACGGCACGCACGCGACACTACTCTGATAATAGGAAAAAGTTATGGCTGTTGTAATGAAAAATATCCAACGTACCGAAAAATCAATTGCCGACGCATTGGGTGCCTATGGCGTGGCCACCATCCATGAAGCGCAAGGTCGTAAAGGTTTAATGGCGCCCTATATGAACCCGATCTATGCCGGGGCACATATCTCCGGTACGGCGGTCACTGTCAGCGTGCCACCCTGCGACAACTGGATGATTCATGTAGCGACCGAGCTGTGCCAACCGGGCGATATTATGGTGGTTGCGCCGACCTCCTCCTCCGATGCCGGTTACTTTGGCGATTTGCTCGCCACGGTGCTGCAGGCGCGGGGAGTGCGAGGTCTGATCATCGATGCCGGTTGCCGTGATGTGCGCGATCTGACCGCGATGGATTTTCCGGTGTGGTCCAAATGTGTTTCGGCCACCGGAGCGGTTAAAGAAACCCTGGGCGATGTCAATGTGGCCGTGGTCTGTGGTGGGCAAACCATTTATCCGGGCGATGTCATTATCGCCGATGACGATGGAGTGGTCGTGGTGGCACGCGCTGAGGCGGCCGAGGTGCTGAAGAAGGCGCAAACGCGTGAAGCCAATGAAGCCATTGCCCGTGCGCGTTATAAAAATGGTGAGCTCGGTCTGGATGTCAACAATATGCGTGAGCGCTTGGCGGCCAAGGGTTTGCACTATATCGACTGAACCGCCCCGCAGCCAGGCCAAAGCGGGCGGGTCAAAAACAGTCAAGCCGGTTCGACAATTATCTCGCCACCTTGGTATGACCAGACACAAAGGAAAGCAAAGACTATGATTATTGATTGCCACGGCCACTACACCACGGCCCCACAACCGCTCCAGGATTTCCGCGACCAACAGATCGGTCGGCTTAGCGACACGAATCGGCCGGTGCCGGCGTTGGCGGCTATCAGTGATGATGCCATCCGTGCAAGTATTGAAAATAATCAATTAAGAATGTTGCGCGAACGCGGTGCCGACATGACAATATTTTCGCCCAAAGCCTCGGCTATGGCGCATCATGTTGGTGATGAGGCGGTGTCCCAAGCTTGGACGCGACATTGCAATGATATGATTCATCGGGTGGTTGGCCTGTTCCCGGAAAACTTCATCGGGGTTTGCCAATTACCACAGTCCACCGGTGTGCCGATCAAAAATTCGATCGCAGAGCTTGAACGCTGTGTCAATGAACTCGGCTTTGTCGGCTGCAATTTAAATCCCGACCCCTCGGGCGGGCATTGGAATACTGTGCCGCTAACCGATCGGCAGTGGTACCCCTTCTTTGAAAAAATGGTTGAGCTGGACGTACCGGCCATGGTCCATGTATCGGGCTCGTGCAATGCTAATTTTCACGCCACTGGCGCGCACTATATCAACGCCGATACCACGGCCTTTATGCAATTACTGGAAGGCGATTTGTTTAAGGACTTTCCCGAGCTGCGCATTATTATCCCGCATGGCGGCGGTGCGGTGCCCTACCACTGGGGACGCTACCGTGGCCTGGCCGATATGCTCAAGCGCCCGCCGCTGACCGAACATCTGATGAAAAATGTGTTTTTTGACACCTGCGTGTATCACCAGCCGGGTATCGATCTGCTGTTCAAGGTGATCGATGTTGACAATATTCTCTTTGCCTCGGAAATGGTCGGTGCGGTGCGCGGCATTGACCCGGAAACGGGTTTCTATTTTGACGACACCAAGCGCTATGTCGACAGTCTTGATATTTCGGCCGCCGACAAACACAAGGTGTTCGAAGGCAATGTCCGCCGGGTATACCCGCGGTTGGATGCCGTCTTGAAAGCTAAGGGCCTATAGGGTCTGCGCAGCGCCGTCTGAGCTGACAAAATTCTTTATCGAGGAGACTTACCTATGACGCAGAATGTTATAACACTCAAGGAAACATTGGTCGCCGCCATTGCCATGCTGGAAGGTGCGCAGATTATCGATTTCAACGGTCACTTCAGTGTCCGAGTGCCGGGCACTGATTATATGCTGATCAATTCTGGGCGCTCAGTGCGCAGCGCCATGACCGTTGAGGATATTGTCATGATTGATCTTGATGGCGGCCTGATCGAGGGCAGCGCAGTACCGCCCATGGAGTTTCATATTCATGCCGCTATCTACCGCCGCCGAGCGGACGTTCAGGCGGTGGTGCATACCCACCCGCTCTGGTCCACGCTCCTGGGTATGGTGGATAAACCGGTATTGCCGGTGATCATGCAAGCGGCGGTGTTGGGCGATATTCAATACTTCCCCAAAACCGCGTCGATCAACACCCTGGCACTGGGCGAAGCCTTAGCCGAGTCATTGGCCGAGCACAGCGTGGTGATGCTCAAGTCACACGGGGCCGTTGTCGCATCGCAGGGGATCTTGGAAACCTTTGTGCAGGCGGTCTATGTGGAAGAAAACGCTCAGCGCCAGTATATGGCCAGCCAGATTGGCAGCCCCTATGTCTTGGATGCGCAGGCAATTGGCGAGATTCGCGCTAACCTTTGGAAGCCGCATCTGCTGCAGAAAGTGTGGGACTACCACTACGCAAAGCTGTAGTGCTTAGCAATCCTTAGGTCTCGATGCGTTACCCTGTAAGCTTAGTGCACAACCGGTCTGTTACTCAGGATACCTTGCCATGCCAATGGATGAACATGTAAGCGTTAACGCTGCGCCTGTGGCGCCGCCGACTGCGCCCTTTGCCCCCCCGTCTGTGAGCCTGTGGGAGCTGGCGGTGACATTTTTCTATCTGGGACTGACCAGTTTCGGCGGCCTGTGGGGTGCGATAAACCGGTTGGAATCGGTACTGGTGACCAGCAAAGGGTGGCTGACTCTGTCGGATCACCGCACGCTGATGGTCGCCGCGACCCTGATTCCCGCGCCTAAATTTCTGGCCTTCGGCGGCCTCATCGGTTTCCGTATCAGAGGCTCATTGGGTGGGGCTATTGCGCTGACGGCCTTGATTGCGCCACCCTCCCTTTTTGTTTTGGCGGGGGTTATTTTGCTCACCCCGGAGTCACTCGGCACGTCCCTCGATTACGTCCGCCGTGCCGTCGGTATCGGCGTGGTCGGCCTGCTGATTGGCAACGCCTATCGGCAGTTGGAAAACCCGCTGATTACCGGCCGTGATCGTCTGCTGGGCATTCTCCTGACGCTGTCGGTCGTCGTTGCCACCATTTTGGGCGTCCCGCTATTGCTGGCGTCCGTCATCGGTTTTGCTCTGGGTGCCTTTTTGATCCGCGCAACGCCCGGGGTGGCTCAATGAACACGGGCACCATGGACCTATTAGAGATTGTTATTGTGGTCCTGTTGAGTAGCGCTTTTTCGCTCGGCGGCGGCGCTGGACCGATCGCGGTGATTCAAGATCGTTGGGTCGGTAATGGCCTGCTCAGTCCGGAATTATTTGCCTGGGCCCTGGCCTTGGGCTATTTAAGCCCGGGGCCCAAGGCGGGCTTTATCGCCGGCGTGGGCTATTATGTCTATGGCCTGCCCGGCGCCGCAGCGGCGGTGGTCGGGCTGGTTCTCGCCAGTTGGATTGGCGCGGCCGGCGTCTCCTACAGTTATGCCAAGCTGGCCCCGGTGATTAAACTGATCTCACTGCCAGCGGGCTTTATTATTGCCGGGATGATTTTTGTGTCGGCCTGGAACCTGATGGGGCCGATGGATCTTTCAATTATAGAGTATGCCGCGGTGGCGATCGTTGCGCTCTTGGTGGGCTGGCGAAATGTCGACGCGGTGGTGGTGGTGTTGGGGTCTGCTCTGCTGGGTGTGGTCTGGTGGTTGGTCTAAGCTTGATTTGGCGGGTCTAAGCTTGATGTGGCGGGTCTAAACGCGATGTGGCGGGTCTAAACTGGATGTGGCGGGTCTAAACTGGATGTGGCGGGTCTAAATCCGATTGTGCGGTTAGCCCTGCGTGCTTTGGCCGCCCGGTCCGCGGATCGCGGCAATGGGCAAAAGGGCGCTAACCCGCAGCGCTGCCCAGGACTGGCCGGCTAAGGCGCCGGCCGAAGGGTTGTTCCGCTACGCATTACGCTGCCGGTCGGCCGCTTGCAAAAATGCCAGTACCCGAGCCGGGGCGTTGGCTTCAGTCTGATCCGGCGGCGCGATATCCCAATAGTCGGCATCAGGCAAACATTCTTGGATATAACGGGCCGCAGATGTCGCGTGTGCCGCATCCTGGCCAGGCACAATCAGGCTGGGGATGGTCAAGCGGAGCAGGTCTTCCGGTTCAGCGCCCGGCGCCGTATCCCGATCCAATAGGGTACGGCTGATGCCCGCGACGATGAGCTTATAATGTTCGATATCGAACTGAGCATAGGCTTGGGCAAAGGCCTTATCGTTGCGTAACACCGAGGCCCAGGGCCCAACCCTGGGGTCCGCACTGAAATTGAGACTGTGGCTATTGGCCAGGGTGACAACGGCGTTCAAGCCATGTTCTTGGACATAGGCCAAATGCTGCGCAAACCGCGCTTGACCGTTAATGCGGTATTTTGCGCCACCCACTGGCCAATAGTGGGTCATACTCAAGCTCGCCTCCGGGTGGGCAACGGCAAATGCCAATACCGGGCAGCAGCCCATGCAACCGCCGAGCAAGTGCGCTTGGTCTATATTCAAATGCTCCAGTAATCCCTTGCCCTGGGCCACATAATCGGACCAGCCGACACGCTCAATTCGGCCCCCCGATTGGCCGGTTTCACGCCGATCGAACAGGATGCAACTGTAGTACTGGGGCAAATAATCCAATAATTTAATGCGTTGATAAACACCCAGGGTACGCCATTTCTCCAAGGTTGCATCAAAGCCACCCGGGGAAAACATCAATAGGGCGGGACCGGAGCCGATAACGTCGTAGCGTGTAGTGATGCCATCAATGATTGCTGTTGCCATGGTCTGTCCCTATTTAGCCCTTGATCTGTCGACCCGCGCGCACGTCGCTGATCAATGTTGTGAATGCTGCTAGGCTGGCCTGGGCAGTATTGGTATAGGTCTCGGTATCCGAGTCGAGCCACTTGGCCGCATAACCGATCGCAGTATGGGCCATCCGGACGCGACCATCTAACCAAGGGCCGCCACCAAAACCGCCAATCACCGGGATCGACACCGCGTTCACCACTGCGGGTCCGACGATCGCGCCGGAGTTGGTGAAATCGAGCATGGCCGCGCCGGCCTGTTCCAGCATCCTCGCTTCACTGACCAGTCGTGCGGTGGTATCGGCCGAGACCTGAGCATCGGCCGAATTTTGTGCGCTGTAAGGGATGCCGTACTGCAAGGCGGTTTGGGGGGTGAGACCGAATTGGGCAAAAACAGGAATGCCGGCGCGTTTTAACGCAGTTACCGCTTCGGGGTAGTCCACCGAACCATCCAATTTAATCATATCCGCACCGCCTTCCTTTACTAACCGGATGGCGGCCCGTACCGCACTGTCGAGCCCCTGTTGCAGCGGTCCGTAAGGCAGATCGCAAATCAGCAAGGCCCGCTTCACGCCACGCCGTACCGCCTTACAGACAATTAGCATTTCGTCGAGGGTGACTTCTAAGGGGTTGGCATGGCCCCAGAGATTGACGCCTACTGAGTCCCCTACCACGACAAAATCGACACCGGCACGTTCCGCGATTAGGGCTATTTGATAATCCCACGCGACAACGCCGGCACTCTTTTTACCGTCTCGCTTCATTTGTTGAAGCGCAGGAATAGTCACTTTAGTTTGCATGGTTTTAGGTATTCTCCATTAGGTCGGCACTCGATCTGTATCGGGTGCGTGACGGTGCTTAGGCGCGCAACGCGCTGAGCATCGATGCAATATAGTCAGGGTCTTGGGTGTGCACAATCATGCCCGCGTGCGGCCGTAAGGTTTTCAGCAGTTGACCTATCTGCTTGGGCTCGGCATCGCCGTTTTCTAACACAAACAGGGTTGGCAGCCGGTGGTGGCTGTTCAACAACTGGCCCAGCTGGGCCGCCAGTTCAATCCGCAGGCAGTGCGAACTGAAGATGACAATCAGCGTAGCGTCGGTGGCGAACAGCGTCGCATCCTTAATGCGGCCTTGTGCAGTCCTAAAGGCGAGCGTCGGGCTGGATGCCTCTAGAGTATAGATCGACAGGTTCGGCCACTCGGCCGCGTTGATGGCTTGAAAGGCCGCGGCGATATGCTGGTCCAGCAAGATCGCCTTAACCACAGGTGCTGCAGAATTGGGATGCTTGATACGATAGGCGGATTCTTGGGCTGTAGTAGCAACTGACGATTTACTCAACATGGTATAACAACCTATCGCTCAAAATTGGACTGTATTGGGTAAAGCTAGATCACAAAGGATTCTAATGATTCCGGTGCAAATAGATCTTCTGGTTGCAGCAGATGCTGCGATAAACCTTGCTCAAAATGGTAGCGTAAAAAGGTCGAAATGGTTTTTTTGTTTTTCTCAAAACCATAGGACCAGAAATCGTCGCCGAGTTCTCTTTTAGTCTCTTCAAGATGCGCGACCATCCACGGCAACATGGTCTTGAGGGCGGCGGTCTCATTCATATCATCGTAGGTTTTTCGCTGGGCTTGAGTGAACGCCTTCAATAGCGACTGAGCCACCCAGGGGTTCTGCTCATAGATTTCACGCCGTATAACCACGCAGTGCATAATGGGGAAAATACCGGTATTACGATAATAGTCGCGCTCTACGCGCGGATAATCTAAAAACAGTCGTTTCACTTTACCGCCGCCATTGTAGAACGACGAGGGCGCACGCGCGGTATGTAAGGCTTGAATCTCACCGTCCAAAAGCATCTTAGAGAGGGTTTTACCCCGGCCAATGGGTTCTATATTAATATTGTCAGGCAGATTTAGCTTGAGCTTTTCCGGTCGATTGGGTTCTTCTTCACCGCCGGTCATATACTGCACCGATTCAATCGGTACGCCGTATTCGTCGGACAACAGACCGCGGATCCAAACCGGCGCGGTCATCTGATATTCCGGTGTGCCGATTTTCTTGCCGATCAGGTCTTTGGGTTCATTGATGCCGGCATCAGCGTTGACATAGATAGAGGAGTGCCGAAAGAACCGAGACGGAAATACCGGAATTGCAATAAAGGGTTTGTCTTTGCTGAATAATGACACGGTATAGGAGGACAAGGACATCTCAGCGGCATCAAACTCCCGATGCCGCAGCATACGAAAGAACGTTTCTTCTACCGGCATGTTGAGGTAGTTTAAATCGATACCATCAGGTTGAACGCTGCCATCCATGAGCGCGCGCGTTCGGTCGTAGTTCCAGCACCCGAGGGTTAGTTTTAGTTTTGACATGAGAGACTCCGGTAATTCAGCTAAGGGTGCGGCTAATAGAATTTATCAAAATGTACTTGATCTAATGGCACCTGATGTTCATAGAGCATTTTATGCAGGGCCTCGGCCATGGGTGGCGGGCCGGCAAAGTAGATTTCAAAGTCGGCTAATGTTTCTTTAAACAGTTCCAATGCTGCTTGATGAACGAAACCGGTTTTTCCGGTCCAACTCTTACTACTGTCATCATTGAGATCGGATATTACCGGGTAGAACTGAATGCGCTCACCGTAACCGGGTAACTCGGCCAATAATGATTCACCACAAATATCCTTAGGCGTTCGGCCGCCATAAACGAAGTGTATAGTACGGCCTTTAAGCTGTGAGCTGAGGCTGGCGGCCCGGGTAATTGAAATCATCGGTGCCAAGCCCGACCCGCCGGCGAGACAGAGAATATCGCGCTGAGATTCCTCGCGCAGGTAGGCCATACCAAAGGGACCATCAAAGGGCAGGGTGTCGCCGATCTTAACGACATCAAATAACAGATTAGTGCCCTTGCCGGTCGGTACCCGCTTGATCTGGAAACTCCACTCATTACGGTCATTGGCAATGTTTGACATGGAGTAGGCGCGCTGATGTTGAACCCCGGGCACTTGCATAATGGCATATTGGCCCGGACGAAATGTCACCGGCGCAGCCATGGCAAAGGTGAATTCTTTGATGTCATGGGTGAGGTCGACGACCTGGGTCAGGGTCCCGTCGGTACGCTGGGGTAAATAACTGCTTTGGTACAGGTCGTTAAAGCGAACCTTAATAGTACAATCGGTCAGCGGCCGGCTCTGGCAGCCGAGTGCGCGATTACGGGTCTTGTCCTTGGCGCTGAGCCCGCTGGCATCCTCAGAATTATTGGCTATTTCACCATCGAGCAACTCAAATTTGCAATTGCCGCAAGAACCGACATTGCACTCATAGGGAAAACCATGACCGGCGCGTAACGCGGCGCGCATGATGGTATCACCGGGTTCGCACTCGAATTGGGTATCTGATCCGCCAATCTGGATTTTCATACTTATTGTTCCTATAAACCCTGATTCAACAGGGCTCTTAAATTTGCGCCAGCCTTGCCGGCGCTTGGCGCACATACTGGATGGCCTTACACCGAAATATGCGGTGTACCTGGAATAGCCTTGAGGGCCACATCGCTCTGTTCGGTAAAGGCTTTGTCTCGGGCTAACAGAAACGATGCGCTGCGCACCTTATGAGATTCAGGATCAACCCCCGGTGGCGTGGTGCCCTTATCGCGGAGGGCTTTGGCGGCCTTGAGCAGTCTGTGGCGCGCCATAATGATGCCATTGTCCGTCGAGGCGAGGTTTTCTTTGGTTCGGTCGCAGATCGGGCCCATACTTTCCTGGAGGGAGGAATCCTGAATGGCGATACTTTCAACGCCACTGTATAGAGTCCCTGCCTTTTGCTTAGCGCGGTCGATCAAATAGTCGTTGGTTTTGTTGGCCTCTGGAATATAGGTCCCGGGTACATAACGACAGTGTATGCCATTGCCCTCTTCCATCGCTTGCCGTTCAACGGCCGTCAGATCACGCTGGACTTTGTAGTCAAAGCTCCACGCCCAGCAGTTTTCATCATCGATGGGGATCCAAAAATGGCCGTGCACGGGATGGTCGCCGCGCGGGGGTATCATGGTAAAGCTGGGCATAATCCAGGGCGTGACACGCCAATAGTATTGGTCTTCTTCGGCGAGTCGTCGGGCGCCAATAAATAAGCCACCCGCATTATCGACTACTTCGAATACCGGCCGTAGGTCGGCCAAGTTGTACTTGTTGCCGCCGGCATTTTTAAACAGGGGATCGGTGTTCAAACTGCCGCTGTGCAACCAAGAGACGTGACTGGAATCGATGCCACCTTCCATGGCCTGCAACCAATTAGATTCCTGAAACCGTTTGGACACAAAGGACTGTTCTGGTCTGACGTTCGCGAACTCAAATTCCGGTAAGGGCGGCGCCTTATCGGGGTCGCCCATGTAGGTCCAAATAATACCCCCCTTTTCTATCAGGGCGTAGGATTTGAGTTTGATCTTGTCGCAGAAACCGCTCTCAGACAATTCAGATGGCACATCCAGGCATTTGCCATTGATGTCATATTTCCAGCCGTGATACGGGCAGCGCAGCCCGCCTTCTTCGTTGCGACCAAACCACAGCGAGACACCGCGATGGGCGCAAAACTCATCTATTAATCCGAGTCGGTTATCGCTGTCGCGAAAAGCGACCATCCGTTCCGATAAGAGCTTAACGCGTACCGGCGGGCAGTTGGGTTCTGGCAACTCACTCGACAGTAGCGCCGGAATCCAGTAGGAGCGGTACATCTCGCCCATGGGCGTGCCGGGTCCGGTCTGAGTAAGCAGGTCGTTTTGTTCTTTCTTAAGCATTGTCAGACTACCTCACAATTCTAATTGACTGATTTCACAGTGCAGTAGGGATCTAATCCAGAACGTTGCCGAACACGGCACGAAGTATCAGTTGGGAATACGAAAACTATCACTGTAAATTTATAGTTTTTAGGTCAAATTTGTGACTTTCTTGAAGCCCATAAGATATATGATTTTAGGCAAAGAAACGTATTCAAAGATTCAATAGCTCCTAGGCAATTTTGGTTGTACTGACAACACCCAGTGAACAGAATGGCAGGTATAATTGCGAGACAGAAAATAAAAATAACAAGACAGAAATTCGTCTTGACAGCCAAATAACAATGTTGCTAGCCTTTCGTACCGCCATATAGTACGGCGTTCCTCATAAAGGAACACCGTCTAAATGAAGCACCAACTGATTTTAATTGCAGGTTGGGCATTTTTTACCAGCGGACTGGCCGAAAATTTTTCGGCGCGCTCGCAAGGGTGAGAGTAAAAAAAATAGGATGTACGGTGCTGTGAAAACATAAAGATACCGGCATTCAATAGTTAATTGTCGATAGAAGATAAGAGAGGATCGGTTATGAAAGCTAATAAAAATAAAACCTTAACATTCGCTAGCTGTATCGCACTATTAATGGCATTTTTTTTAGGCAGTAACGCACAGGCCGAAACGGAAGACGCCGCGGCATTCTATAAAGGCAAAAATATTCGTTGGATCGTGCCCTACGACCCAGGCGGTGGCTATGACGAATACGCACGCCTGATTGCCCCGTATTTCGCCAAATACACCGGTGCCCGCATCCGCTTAGACAATAAGCCCGGTGCCGGTGGTATGAGGGGCGTGAATGAACTCTTTGCTTCGCCAGACGATGGCTTGACGGTCGGTATCATCAATGGCAGTGCCATGGTGACCAATCAGTTAGTCGGTATTCAGGGTGCTAAATATAAGATTGAGGAATTTAAGTTCCTCGGCAGAATCGTGGCAGATCGACGTGTTCTGGCCGCCTCAATAAAGGATGGCTTTGCATCGTTTGAGGACATGATTGACGCAAAGGATGAATTTAAGATCGGCGCTACCGGCTTGGGTGGCAGTACCTATGTTGACGCGGTGGTTATTGGCGAGGTCTTCAAGCTAAGACAAAATCTTATTCACGGTTTTGATAGCTCCTCTGTTATTCGACAATCCATGCTCCGCGGTGACGTCGCTGCAATGTGGGGTTCTGCTGGCAGTGCGGCCGACTCTGTGGATGACGGACTCAACAAGGTCATACTGCAATCGGGTAAGCAGCGTTCACCCGATCTTGCCGATGTACCAACCGTGATGGAAATGATGGATAGGGTCAATGCATCCGCACAGGATCGCGATCTTGTTAGGGCCTGGCAGGGCCTTAACGATGTTGGCCGTCCGGTCGCAAGCCCTCCTGGGACACCAGACTACAAGCTCGCGTTTCTACGCGAAGCGTTCAAAAATGCGATGAACGATCCGGAGTTTTTAAAGATATGTGCTGACACCGGCCGGGACATCAGCTTTGCTACAGGCGAAGAAATGAATACCATCGCCAGTGATGCAGCCGTAATGCCTGACGCCGTTAAAGAGTTTTTTATTGGCGCAATAAAAGGCGAATTGTAACGGCATAGCTATAGCGTTCGTTTTGTTACTGTAAGTTTGGGGGTGTGGCCCAGTCATCCTAGGCCACACACACCTATACAAATGAATTTTAGGTGTTCGAATGGATATGCTAGCAGCTTTTGGTAGTGGTCTCAGTCAAGCGTTGAGCCTGGAAGTATTTCCCTATTTACTGGTAGGCTCCTTATTTGGGTTAATTATAGGCGTTATCCCTGGATTAAGTGGCCACTTTGCCATGGCCATGGCAATTCCCTTTCTCTACTCTATGGAGCCGAATGCGGGTATTGCCTTTTTGTTGGGTGCACATGCAACTGTTGCGCAAGGGGGCGGGATAACCGCGATCCTCTTCAGTACGCCGGGTACGGGTCAGAATGCCGCAACACTCTTGGATGGCCCGCCCATGCGCGATAAAGGCTTGGCCGGTCAGGCCGTGGGCGCAGCCTTGATGTCTTGTTTTATGGGGGCTACCTTTGGCGCCGTGAGCTTGGCGCTCTTGTTGCCCGTATTGCAAAAGGTGGTTTTGTGGTTCGGTCCGCCGGAAATTGTCGTATTAGCCTTTTTAGCGCTGACCTTTGTGGCCGTGCTGGGTAAGGAAGATATGAACAGAAGCCTGATAGCGGGGTTCCTGGGGTTATTCCTCTCAATGGTTGGTTTAGACAACGTCACCAATCAAGAGCGCTTTACCTTTGACATGCTCCAACTGACCGATGGCCTCGCTTTGGTGCCAGTGATTATGGGCTTGTTTGCCGTTTCTGAAATAACCGACTTGTGGGCTAAAGGCGGCTCGCTTACGGGGAATCAAGTTAAACCCTTATCGGCCCGAGAAACGCAGAAGCAAATATTTGAAGGAATAGGGCTAGCACTTAAACATTGGTGGCTGGTTATCCGTTGCAGTTTCATTGGCACCGTTATGGGCTTGATTCCCGGTTTGGGCAGTGCACCGGCCGCTTTTGTCGCCTATGGCCACGCGAAGCAGACATCAAAAACTAAGGAAACATTTGGTCAGGGCAATATCGAGGGTGTTATCGGGCCAGAAGCGGCCAATGACGCGGTTGAGGGCGGAGCCTTGGCTTCAACGATTGCGTTTGGCATCCCCGGCAGTTCGTCTATGGCCATCTTATTGAGCGGGCTGTTTATCCTGGGTATGGAAACCGGTCCAAGAATGGTTAGCGAACATGCGGACATTGTCTTTATTATGATCTTTACCATCGTGATTGGCAATTTCATTGGTACGGTCGTGGGCAGCTTTTTAGTTAATCCACTGTCCCGATGTACTTTTCTGAGGTCCTCTATCTTGGTGCCGGTACTTATCGCCATCGTCTTTACCGGGTCCTATGCGGTTAATCGCGAAGTCTTTGATATCTTAATTGTGATTGTCTTTGGTCTTATTGGCTATCTGATGAAAACACTTAACTATTCACGGGCCGCTATGTTAATCGGTTTTGTACTCGGCCATGCCATCGAGAAGAATCTCTATCTGTCGATTAAGCTATCGGGGAATTTCTTCTTCCTAGAGCCGATCCCATTGGTGTTGTCTGCCATTACGTTGATTTTTTTGATTTACAATTTGTGGCCACAAAAATCAGTACCAACTGCTCCCGCACAAAAAAAGGAGGCTTGAGATGGACGTTAAAGAAAATACCCCAGAACCCTCAGCCAATGAGAAAGTTCATGCCATAAACCAAACCAAGATATTGGAGGTGATATTTGTTGCGCTGTTAATATTAGTGTTGGTTGCCGCTATTTTTGAGGCGTGGACCTATAGCTTTGTGGCGGCTAGACCCCCGCTAATTATCCTTGGGGTTGCACTGTTACTAGTCATTATTCAAGCAAGACGACTGCGCAAAGGCATTCTCGGTGTGTTGATTGGCGAAGAGTTGAAGAAGTCCTTGCAGAAGAAAGACAGCGTAGTGAGGAAGGTGGCGGCCATTACCGGTTGCATGTTGGCACTGGTAGCGGCCATGGTGGTTGCAGGTCAACATATAGCCGTCGGCTTGTTTATCTTTATCTTGATGTATTACGTTTCTAAGGAAAGCTTTAAGCTATCCTTCAACGTCGCCTTAGGCTCAATAGCTGTTATATTTTTGCTGTTTGAGTGGGTCCTAGATATTGAGCTTTATCGAGGTATCGTCTACTTGCTGCTCAACGGTTACAAGGTATTTTGATTATATATTTGTATTGCTTTTTACCTACCAGGCTTCGGACCGTTAGTGCATTGTATTAATGGCCTAGGTCGAGTAAACCTAAAGCGTGCTGGAAAATATTCCGATTTAACTTAAGTAGGAGAGACGTATGGCCTGGGGCGAATCTGACGTTTGGTTGCAAGGTGCAGTAAATGAAAGTCTTTATCAAGGTCTGCTTGATGAAGCCACCATGGCGCCTGAAACCAATGCGAAACGGAAAAAAGTGGTGCATCCTGAAGAGATGCCGTGGGAGCTTTCTCGCCAAGGTATATTAAAGCATTTGTTGAACGAGCAGATGAATACCCGAATGGAATCAGTCGATGCCTATATGCAGATTATCCCCGCAGCCGGGCACTCGGGAAAGCATCGCCATTTGGCAGAAGAATGTCTCTATGTGCTTGAAGGTCAGGGCTATGACTTACATCAGGATTGCGATGTTGAGATTACCGATACCTACCATTGGAAGGCCCAGGATGAGATAAAACGGTTCGAGTGGGAAGCCGGTGACATTATCTATATTCCGCCTAATACCATTCACCAACACTTCAATGCAAATTCTGATCGGCCGGTACGGCTTATCTCCTGTATCAATCGCATTTACCAGAAATTTGGTCTGAATGATTTGGAACAATTGGAAGATGCCCCTGAATTTGTCGCCGGCAAGCAGTTGACCGCTGAAATGGTACGCGACTTTCTGCGCCAGAATGCCGCGCCTGCCGAGTAAGGGTGATCCATCTTAAGGTTGCAGGGACGACTCGAAATCGGGCCGTTGTACTGCCTAACGCCTCCTAACTGAATTGAATAGTGGAGCTAAGTATGAGTTCTGAATCGCATTATCATAGCCAAAAAGACCGAGTATTCTTGCGAGATATATCGGGATCCTACAACCTCACCGATGAGTTAGAACGGTTACGTTCGCAGCCGCGGGTTCGCAAAGCGAGTGAAATAGGCTTCAGAGATGGCCCGCAAGCCTACAGTCGGCATTACGTTGAACCTAAGGATGGCATTACCCAGACGTTTCACATCCATCTGGAAGAGTATGGTCCGGGTGGCCGTTCGCAAAAACACGGTCACGTCAATGAAGCTGCTTTTTACATACTCGATGGCGAGGGTTACGAGATTCACGACGGTATTCGTTATGATTGGAAGGCCGGCGATGTCGCTATTGTGCACAATAACTGTGTGCACCAGCACTTCAATGCCTCCGATGTTAAACCCGCGCGTGCTTTAGTGATCAAGACTAAGCCTATGTATTTGTTTATGAATATGCTCTTTCAGTATCAGGTAGAAGGGCGATCCACTGTGCCGGCACCGGGTGGTGAGGGCTTCGAAGTACGCGAAGCCGAGGAAGATCACAACCACGGCGACTATTAAGCATTTTTTGCTGTTTTGGACGAACCATTACGGCAGCGGATGTGCTCAACAAAAACCGACTTTCTTATGAATTACGTGAGGGATTCGGTTTTTTTGTTATTTAGCGCGGTATAACTATTAGGTTTCAGTTTTAGTCTATTTTGGGAGCTCTGTTAATGCTTGGTGGAATATTTGCTCTGTTGTCAGCTATTACTTTTGGCTTTAATAACGCCAGTGTTCGGCGTGGTGTGCTAACCGGCAGCGTCTTGCAGGCGCTGGCGATCACGGTGCCATTTGGCGTCCCGATCTTCCTGGTCGTTATTGTTTTGTTTGGTGATGTGAGTAATATATTTGGTTTGCCAATACGCACGCTTATATTATTGTCGCTGGCAGGCGTTATTCATTTTGTCTTTGGCCGCTACTGCAATTACCGATCTACCAAGGCCATTGGTGGCAATCTGTCCGGTGCCTGGAAACAGTCCAGTATGATCTTTGCGTTATTACTGGCGGCAATATTTTTGAATGACTACTTTACCCCGCTCAAGGTTCTGGGTATCGCGTTGATCGTCTTTGGCGCAATGATGACATCTGCGCAGGTCGCGAAAAACAAAGCCAAAGCCAAAGCAGGTAAAAAGAACCCTTCAACCCAGATGGAGCAGGAGCCGGCTACTCAAGCCTTTGAACCAAACTATGCGGAAGGCTACCTCTTTGCCATACTGTCGGCCTTTGCCTATGGTCTAAGCCCTGTGTTAATTCGCAGTGGTTTGGCGGGCCTGGATATGGCGATGAGTGTGGTCGGCGGCTTGATTTCGTATACTGCGGCAGCCGTGGTGGTCGGCCTAATATTGCTCCTACCCGGCCAATGGCGCCATGTAAGGTCGATTGAAAAGACCTCGGTTAAATGGTTCTCACTGGCGGCTGTTTTAGTCGGCATGTCGCAAATGTTTCGTTATATTGCCCTCTCGATGGCACCAGTGTCTGTTGTGACACCGATTCAATCGACTTCTGCCCTGTTTCGCGTTCTGTTTGGTTGGATCTTAAACAAGGAATACGAAGTGTTTGGCGCATGGGTGATTGGCGGGGCAGTGGTGTCAATGCTCGGTGTATTGTCTCTTGTAGTGAGTCTTGAAGTGGTGCAACAATTTCTGCCTTTGTCTGATACTGTGGTCAAGATCCTATCTTCGCGGTGGCCCTAGATAGTCAAGAGAGGTGTAGTGGTGGGTATTTGGTTTGCTATATTTGCGATGCTGTTTTTTTCAACGGCGAATGTCACAATCGGTCGAGGTGGTAAACGCGCTAAAAATAGCAATGGTGCCTTTATATCCATTTTGATAACAGTACTGTTATCTTGCTTGATATGGGTTTTATTGAGTTTGCAGAGCGGTTGGCCAGCCATAAACTTGATTGCCTCGGCTTGGTTCGCTCTGGCGGGTTTATTGACGATATTCGTTGGCAGAGTCTTTTTATACTCCTCTATCCACATGCTTGGGTCTATACGTGCGTCGGCGATTAAGAGACTCAATCCATTTTTTTCAGTACTGCTTGCTGTTTTGCTATTGGGCGAGACCGTTACCGGCTCTATGATGCTGGGTATGGTATTGATATTCAGCAGTTTTGCGCTGCTGATTA
>Ga0307488_10001520_pt1 | contig 19346 bp, 22 predicted proteins | sample SB02metaG_FD_202248 | JGI IMG/M metagenome (GOLD analysis project Ga0307488, IMG submission 202248) | Sea-ice brine microbial communities from Beaufort Sea near Barrow, Alaska, United States - SB 0.2 | ecosystem: Environmental > Aquatic > Marine > Coastal | place: USA: Alaska | collected... | reverse complement strand
TTAAACCTTGACGTTTTTCTATAGTTTCAATAAATTGTCCTGCTTCCATCAAAGAATCGTGTGTACCAGTATCTAACCAAGCAAAACCTCTTCCTAGTAATTCTACTTTCAAATTTTGTTGTTTTAGATATTCTTGATTTACTGAGGTAATTTCCAATTCACCTCTGTGAGATGGTTTTATTTTTTTTGCAATTTCCACAACGTCGTTTGTATAAAAATACAACCCAACTACTGCAAAATTAGATTTTGGTTCCTTAGGTTTTTCTTCAATAGAAGTTACACTTCCATCATCATCAAATTCTGCCACACCATAACGCTCAGGATCATTTACATAATAGCCAAAAACAGTTGATTTTCCTTCTGACACATTTTTTATAGCATTTTGTAATGTTTTAGAGAAGCCATATCCATAAAATATATTATCTCCCAAAACCAAACAGACATCATCATTTCCAATGAAATCCTCCCCAATAATAAAAGCCTGTGCCAAGCCATCGGGACTTGGTTGCTCTTTGTAAGACAATCGCAAGCCTATGTCAGAACCATCACCTAATAATTTTTCAAAATTTGGCAAATCTTCTGGTGTAGAAATAATTAAAATTTCTTGGATGCCTGCCAACATTAATACCGAAATCGGATAGTAAATCATTGGCTTATCATACACCGGCAATAATTGTTTAGAAACTCCTTTGGTAATTGGGTATAGCCTTGTTCCGCTGCCTCCTGCTAGTATGATTCCTTTCATAAATATATCTTATTAACTTTATTCCAATCTATTTGGCTCTGTGCTTCTAAAACATCGACGAAATTAAAGTCTAATAGCCAATTATTTATTTTTTTCTCTGCACTCTTTAAACCTACATATGATTTAAATTTTCTTCCAATAGAAAGGTCACTAATAATAGGTTGATCAAAATCAAAATCCCTTGGATGAAAATATGACATAATGTAGTCTGATTCTTTAGAAAATTGCTTTATCAATTTATAAGGTAATAACCTAAAATACCCTCCTCCAGAAAATATCATTTTTTTATTCAAAAACTGATGAGTGTTAATAGGAAATTCTTTTAATGAAATACCATTATAACATAAAAGTGACGGTTTATCGTCATAATAAGCAGGCATACCTCCATGAGCTCTTCCTGCAGGAAAAACAGATGAATCAATTTCTATTCCTAATTCATGTAATACTTCAAAAGCCCATTTATTTTTTTCTGTAATTGAAAAACCTGGAGCCCTGAACATTGTGATTTTATCACCAGAAATATCTTCTAAGTTTTTTATAGAACGATCAACATCTTGAAAAAATTCATTTCTACTTTGATTATAAACTAATTGATGAGAATTAGTATGGCTGCCAATCTCATAACCTCTTTTCTTTATTTCTCTTATTATTTCTGGATACTTTTCTGCAATCCAACCTAAAACAAAAAATGAAGCTTTCGTATTTGATTTCTCAAGAATTTCGAAAATCCTATCCATATTCGAATGAATTCTACTTGAGAAATTATTCCACTCCTTTTCAGTTTTAGTAGATTCATTATCTAAAATATGAAACCACTCTTCTATATCGAAAGTTAAAATATTCATTAGAAAAAATTTTTTCCTTGATTTCTGAAAATTTTCACATCTTCTTTAGTAGGAAAGGAAAAGTAAGTTTTATCTTCTGGATTATTATCAATTAAATCAATATTATTTTCATGTATTAAATCAATTGCTCTCAAAATACAATTCATTCCAATTTTTTTAGTGTGTTTAATTAATTGCTCTTGTGTTCTATCTCCAATTTCAACCTTTTCTTGAACTACAATTGGACCACTGTCAATGCCTTTATCAACATAAAAAACAGAAACCCCCGTGTACTTTTCATTATTTTTGAGCACCCAAAAAGTAGGCATTAATCCTCTATATTTGGGCAATAAAGCTGTATGAAGATTAAGGCATCCTTTAGGGGCTAAGTTAAAGATTTGTTCTTTGAAAATTTGATTTCCTAAAATTGAGATTAGTAAATCTGGCTTAAAACTATTAATTAATGAAACTGAATCTTTGTGGTTAATATTTTTCTTTAATTTAATTTTTGGAATATTAAAATTCTCAAGAACGTAATCAATCTTTTTAGTTTTATTAAATTTACTTAAAATAAATTTAATTGCGTAAAAAACAAAAAATCTAAAGCCAAATATTTTATAAGTTTTTTTAGCTTTTTGAATAAAACTTTCTTTTTTCCCAAAAGGTGAAGCATCATTAGCTACACATGCAACTATTTCTGAATGTTTTGGTAAAGATTTGATTAAGTAATTAAGATTATCTGCCAAGTAAAAAGGCTCATTCTGACTTATTATTATTATTCTCATTTTTAAAAAATATTTGAATATTCAGCTGACACAATTCTCCAAGTATATTCATTTGAAGCAATTTTATACATAGATTTTTTACATTCTTCTAATTCTAAATCGTTTAAAGATTCAATACATTCAATTAAGTCTTGTTTAGAATCAAAGTAAATAGATTTGTTTTTTGTTGACTCTCTATTTGTTGGCATATCAAAACAAATTACAGGAACATTTAAATTCATAACTTCAACAAGAGAAGGTGCTGTGCCACAAAATGAGTGACTATGAATATAAACATAACAATTACTTCTTATAAAATTTAAGATATTAATATCGTATATAGCATCTAACAATATAAGGTTTGGATGGTTTTTATTTTCTGATAATAATTTCTTCCCATATTCGGAAACTTGCCAATTAGAAATTATAACCAAAGGATGAGTGTTTAAATCTTTAAATGCATCAATTAATAAATGAATATTATTATCTATTTGTGCTCTTGCAACGCATAAATAATATTTACTATTTAAGAACTTATATTTAAATTTTATATCACTACCAATATTTGAATTTAAATTATGGTCTCCTCCATATTTGATAATTATAGAATCAGCATTAAATGATTTTAATAAACTTTTTTGTAAAATGGAATTATCAGTTATATTAATAGTTGCACTTTTTGAAGCTAAATAATGGTTTATTTTTGCCCATTTTTTTTCATTTTCAGAATACTTTTCTCTTTCCCATTCGTTTAAACCTCCATGATTTACAATAACATTTCTTCTGAATATAAAATTCAAAAAAGTGACTATTCCTGATGATGTAGGGCCTAAAAAAAGAATAGTTTTAGCATTAAATAAAGCATGAATAAAAGAGAAAAAATCATAAAAGAGACTTTGTAATCCATTTGCCTTAAATGGTAAATAAAAGAGTCTTGCTTTCTTAAAATGTGATTTCCTATCTGCTTTTCTATAAATATTACTGCAATAAACTATAAAATCAAATTCATTACTTAACTCAGAAACAAGATTTTCAGCTAGAGTTTCAAAACCCCCGTAACGAGCAGGTATTCCATTAGTACCAATAATAGCAACTTTTTTTTTTTTCATAATTACAGTGAAATATTTAATCTAAATATCCTTGATAATAATTATCTAGATATTCTTTAAGTGATATTTTCCAATCTCTCATTTTATTGACACCTCTAAAATCTAATTTCTTAGTTAATAGTCTCTCAGAAAGTGGTCTCTCAGCGTAATAAACATCCTTGAAGTAATCTGAACTAACTGAAGTGATTTTAATTTCAGAATCTTTCCCTAGAATACTTACTAATTCCTCTGCCACTTCAAATCTGCTCGTTTGCCCTCCACAAACACAATTATAAAGCCCCCAGTATTCTTTTTTAATCAATTCTTTTACTGTTTTAGCAAAATCATGGGTGTATGTAGGGGTTCCGTCTTTATCGTTGACAATAAAAAGTTCACTATTCCCATCTTTAATTTGTCTCATTAATTTCTGGATAAACTTCTTGTCCTTTTTAGGGCCAGACCCCATCATCCAGCCAGCTCTACAAACAATAAATTTATCTGCATTTTCACAAACATACTTTTCTGCCATATATTTTGATCTTGCATAGACTCCTAAAGGATTAGGCATATCCCAATCATCGTATAAATCTTGTTTGCCATCGAAAATACCAGCTGTGCTCACATATAAAAGAGGAATATTAAGCTTGTTAGCAATTCGAACGGCATTCTCAACAGATAGGGTATTTGTAATATAAGTATCATCCTTATTTTCTTCACAGAACTCAAGACTAGTATACGCACCTATGTGAAAAAGGTAATCAGGATTAAAGTCATTGACATCCTTTTCGTAAGCATCAAAATCTCTAAAATCTAAAAATGATAACCAATCTTCATTAACATCTTTATCAGTACATTTTAATTTGTAATCGTTTTTAAATTGACTGTAGAAACCCTCTCCTAACATTCCACCACAGCCAGCTATGTAAATTTTTTTCATATTTATTTGTTTTTATCTATTTTTTAGTATTCCTTAAACCACTTAAAAATATTTTTTGACTCCATTATCAATATTAATCTTTGGTTTGAAATTTGTAATACTTTTTAAAAAGTGCGTATTTACAAGTGTTATCGGTAAAACACCCATTTGTTTATCAATAAATTTTTTCTTTAATTTAGTTTCAAAATTAACCTCTATTATAGCTATAAATTTTAATAGTTCAATGCTTTCCATAACCAATATTTAAAACACGAGACTTAATAATAGTTTGTAAAAATAAAAAATAAACCAGACATAATATCACTTAAATATCAAAAAATCCTAATTAGATTTCCATCATTAAAATAGTTGATATAAAGTTTAAGATTACTCAAAGGGATTCTTGATGCAACTTTTATAATTTCAGAAATTCTATCTCTCTTAAATTTTGGATTATAATAACTATTAAGGTTATCTAGTCTAGCAACATCAAATCTCTTTTTTAAAAATTCAATCACATTATCCATTACAATAAAACCGTAAAACCAGTCATCAAACTTATTCAAAGTAAATCTCACAAAGTTTCTCAGCTACTTTTTTTAAACTTAATTTTTTAAGTAAAAAAGATTTTCTTATTTCATTTCTATCAATGACAAATTTATGAAAAAAGCTCAAATAGTTCACAAATTCATTTTTATCTAAACAAATGTGACAATGACTAACATTTCTAATCAATTCTCTACTATCTCCAGCATCAGAAGCTAATACAGGTAACCCACAAGCAAGTGCCTCTTTAATACCATTAGCACTACCCTCATATCTTGACGTACTTATTAACATTGTACTTAATCCGTAATAATAAGGCATCAATTCTTGATTTACATTTCTAATTTTTAAAACTTCATAATCACTATTTAACTTTGAAAATTGTTTTAAAACATCATCAAAAATATCTTCTCCTTTTTGAAAAGACCTATCTCTATTTGTACTGCTTACAAACAATATATATTTTTTATCAGCTAACCCTATTTTTTTTAAACATTCAGTTTTTGGAATAATTTTAAACTTTTTTATATCAACCCCATTAGGTAATACAAAGTAATTTTTCCACTTTCGTTTAAATCTGCTATTTTTTTCTATGATAACTGAATTAGAAAAATTAACGGTAACCACAAACACTTGCTTTAAGAAATAATTAATTAACCTTGAAATGGTTGCAAATTCATATTCTAAATTATTTTGTAATGAAACAATCACTTTCTTTTTTATAACTATATCAGGTCTGAAAAAAAATAAAATTAAAAACATTAAACCCTGATGACAATGAATTACCTTATATTTCTTGTACTTTGTTTTAATTATTAAAGCAATACTTTTAAAGTAACCTAACTCTGCAACATTAAAAACATCTACATTATAACCCAAATTCACTAACGATTGACTTTGGGACTTTACAAATGGCCCCAAATAAGGTCTTTTGGGAAAAGGATAACTATTGGCTATAAATAATATCATTTAGAGGTGTTTGTTTTTAGACTGAGCGGAAAAATTATTAATGCAAATATCAGAATGTTAAAGTCGTTTATAAAATGAGTCCATAAGCTTTGAAACAAAAACATTAAAAAAAATAATTTCACACTGGTGTTTTCTTTCCAATAAGCTTTAAAATAAATAGATATATAAATAACAAAAAGAATAAAACCCAGCTCTCCAATAACACCGCTCCAATAAGCATCATAAAAAAAATTATTACTTTCTATTTTAGAGAACTCAAGACCATGTCCACCAAGATTAAACTTTTCATACTCAGGGCTCCTATAAATTAAAGCCGCAGGACTTCCATAAGTTCCTATTCCGCTTCCTAGAGGAAAATAATTTAAAGCTATTAAGAACCCACCGATATAAAGAATACCTCTAGGGGATGTAAAAAAATTGAAAACATATCTATCTACATATATTTCTAATTTATTAGTAATTACTTCAGGCATTAAAAAATATATTAAAAGAAAAAATATAGTTGAATAAAGGAGTAACTTTAGAGTTGATTTTGATAAAATTTTAATAACTATTATAAAAAAAACAACAGAAATAGCCTTTAAAGAGTTAGTCTGTAAAACTATTATTAAAGAAAAAAATAACGCTAAATATATTATAAAGTTATATTTATTTAATAAAATAATATAAATAACCAATAAACTTGCAAAGGTTGGAATATAAGACCAATGATTAAATCCCGTTTTATAATCAGTTAAAAATAAAATATAATTTACTAATAAAATAAAAACACTAAAAAGTATAATATATGTTGGTTTGGTTTCTATTCTAATATTTTTAAATATAATGACAAAAAATATAGGAATTAAATAATAGAATACTGAATATATTTTTGCCAAAAATGGGATATTGGGTGAATTTAAGATACCGTAAAAAAATAAAATTGAAATAATATAATAAATAATTTTTTTTTCTACAATTACTTGTTTATAAAATATTGACACAAATAAAATTCCAATCAATATTGCTTTACCAGGAACAGGTAGATCAATGATATTAATCAATTGATAAATAACTATAAATATAAAAGAAATTAATCCAAAAATTGAAACGCTTCGCATTTGCTGCCTTTAGTATCGTTAATAATTTTAAACCCTTTATCATTAAACATTTTATTGGCTAAATTAAAAGCATCATCTTGACGTTTAACAAAAGGTACTCCAATTACATCACCTATAGAATAGTAATTTGGGTCGAAATGACATTTTTGAACATTTTCAATATTATTTTTATCTATTTTAATTTTTCCTGGCGGAAAAAGTTTAGGTAACATTCCATAATCATGATCAAGCCCAATTATGTGAACTTCTTTTGAACCAACGTGATATGCAAATTGAAGCATAATATAAACTATTGAACTACCTAAATGGACACATGAAGCAAAATCACGACTAAATTGAGGATATAATTCGTCATCAAAATAATTAATCATATTTCTTCTATATGGGACATTAAAATAGGTAAATCCTTTATTTAAAACGTGAGCATTATTAATACCACATAACTTCATTGGCCCTTTATATAAGTTTAATTCTTTTGATCTTAACTCTGCTTGTTCAGTATCTTCAATAAAAAAATACTTTGGTTTTATTTTTAATTTATCAACCTCTTTATAAAACCCATTACAAATGAGAATCACATAATTTTCATACTTCTCCCACTTTATGTTATTTAAACTTGGTCCATTAGCTACAATTAGAATTTTGTCATTCTTATGAATATTTCTTAAAGAATCTAATTTATTTGAATGTCCATTAAGCTTGAAAATAGCAAAGTCTGGATTCTTAATAGATATTTTTAAATGATCAAAGTATAAATATAGAGCTCTATAAACCATTATTAAACCTTTAATATACTTGTACTTAGGGAAATATTTACTGAATCTAATCATAATAATACGATATATTTAATTGTTTAGTTAAGCTATTTTGATCATTAAATATTTTTTTTTTCTTTTCTGAATTAATTATCATTACTTGATTTGCACATAATCTATTTAATAAAATTGGTGTAAATGAAAAACGATAAAAATCTTCATTTTTACGTTTATGAACAATAGATTCATCTTCATGGGTTTTCCACATTCCTAAAGTATGTCCATCTTCACCCATTCCAATCAAAGCAATTAATATTGATTTATTATTTTTTCTTTTTAAAACCTGCAGAACTTCGTTCAAATATTTTTCTGGATCTCCAATACTTAAAACATTTGCGTTAAGCCCATTATTCTTAAGATTTCTTAAGAGATTACCAGCATTTGAAAAATCACTTGAATTAGGCACCAATCTTTCATCGCTAAATACAAAAGTTACATTTTCCCAATCTTTGATAACATCAGTACTTTTATCGTAAATAAAAGAATTAACAGATTTACCTCCACTCCACATAACAACTGCATGTCCGTGAATTTGAATATGAAATTCAACTTTTAACCAAAAATCTCTTATACTAATTTTATTCATTTATTACATATTTTAGTGATTTCTTAATACTTAAAAATTGCATTATTATATCTAATTATTAGTTTTCTTATAGCTGCTTTTTTGCTAATTTAAAATTTTATACAATGCTTCAGCAATGTCCAGGTCTTCTTGTGTCTTAACAATGTGGGCAGCAAGTTTATTTATGGAAAAATAACCAACCTCTCCAGCATATGTAGCACACTTTTTGCCCTCATAAGATTCAATATAACTATCTCTTTTCCATCCCGTAATACTCCATGTAATCCGTTGTATTGGGTCTAACATTTGAGAATTTGTTTTCTTATTATAAGAGAAATTTATAGGTTTATTTTGGTAAGCACACTCTATTTTTACATCCTCCACACTTAACAACACATCTACTTTAGTTTTTTTTAGTTCTGTTACAAATTTTTGAATATCATCAACTGTTAAAAGTGGTGCTATACTATGTATTTGAACCAAATAATCACATTCATGGGCTTTTAAAAACTCATAAACAAAGTCTTCACTAGTTGCATTATTATCTGCCAAATGATTGGGTCTTTTATGAAAACTTACACACTCATCATTTGAAATGTCTAAAAAAACATCTGCTTCACTGTTTACCCAAATTTCATCAAACATTTCACTTTTTTTAGCTTTCCTTATAGCATGCACTATCAGTGGTTCTCCGTTTAGTGGCTGTAAGTTTTTTTTTTTAAGTCTTTGGCTACCTAACCTTGCAGGTATCATTGCAATTATATTCATATTTTTGATTTAAAAGAAACCATGCTCTTTAGTTAATCGGTCTAAATCAATGCCACTAGCAATATCTACCAAAATATTATTTTCAGTTTTGATTACTTCAAAAACTCTTTTCAGTATTTTTAACTCATGTTTTTTAGGAATAATAATAATCCCATCATTATCCCCAAAAATTAAATCATTAGGAGATACTTTTATCCCTCCCAACTCTATAGTTTTATTATAGCTTTCCATAGTAGCTCTTTTTCTTACGTCTTTACAATTAGAACCCTTCGAAAAAACAGGAAAACCGAGTTTCTCAACTTCAGCTGTATCCCTTGTAACTCCCCCAATAATTGCAGCACTTGCACCTGAACGAATAGCCAGATTTGCATTTAACTCGCCAAAGTAAGCATAGTCACTAATCTCATTTTCAACTATTATAATATCATTTGGAATAATAGTTTTATAGGTATTAAGTGCATTATAAATACCTTTATAATCTTCACCATCCTCAAGGGCTCTAATTTTTAGAGTCTTTGCTTTTCCTAAAACTTTCTTTTGTGGAATATTCAACTTAAAACCACTTAGTACACAATCAAGTCCAAATTCATCCATTATGTCAGACAATACAGCACTTGTCAGGTGTGACTTGATATTATTCAGAAGTTTCCTTTCATTTTCTCTTTTTCCCTTAGCTATTAAATTGGCCAAATCAAAATCTTCTTGCCAATTAACATCGATAGCTTCTAATGAAGTTGCATGTAATAAATACGGCTTATTTCCTATTCTTTTTTGAGTACTTAATGCGGAATCTCTTTTTACAATATATAATCCCATAGTTTCTATAATAGTATCATCTAGATCAATACTATTAGGAATGTTCTCTATATCATAATTTGGACCATCATTATTCCAAGTATAAAGTCTTTCTTTTCTAATAAGTACAGCAGAATCAAAACCATCATTTTTTATGGCATCGACCCCTTTTTTTATAGTGTCTTTTTCAATAAAAGGACTAGTACTAAGAATTTGTATGTAAATATCAGCGTCAACAAAATTTACTTCATTAAAAAAAAGTTTATTTCCATCTGTTTTATTTGATGCTAAGTTTGGATCTCTTTTTAAAATCTTACAGTTGGTTTCTGATGCTAAATCAATAACTTCATCTGACTCTGTATCTAGATAAATTTCATCAATAAAATCACATTCCATTAATTTTTCAAGAGTGTGTAAAAAAAGAGGCTTGCCATCCATTAATTTTAAATTCTTACTTTCTATTCTTGAGCTTGTTCCTTTAGCTGGTAAAAATGCAACAACTTTCATAATTAATTTTTTATAGATTGTAATATGTTTTTGAAATCTTTTAAATAAATCATATTTGGACCATCACTTAATGCCTCTTCAGGATTCTCATGCACTTCTAAGAAAAATCCGTTTACTCCTACAGCATTAGCAAGCTTCGTCATATATGGAGCATACTTTCTATCTCCCCCACTTTTACCTCCTAATGCTGAAGGCTTTTGAGTAGAGTGAGTCACATCCATTACCACAGGGTATCCGAACTCTTTCATATCAATGATTTGTCTAAAGTCTACTACTAAGTTTCCTAGGCCAAACATACTACCTCGCTCAGTTAGCATTATCTTGTTATTGCCACTCTCTTTAACCTTTGTGAGTGTATGAATCATATCTTTTCCATCTAAAAACTGGGCTTTTTTAATATTGATGATTCTATCCGTTTTGGCTGCTGCTACTAGCAAGTCTGTTTGACGACAAAGAAAAGCAGGAATTTGAAGTATATCTGCCACTTCTGCTACTGACTTAGCTTGATTTGGTTCGTGTATATCTGTAATAATTGGTAAGTTAAACTCTCTTTTTACTTTTTCTAAAACTCTAAGCCCTTCTTCAAGTCCTGGGCCTCTATAGCTGGAGATAGAAGTACGGTTGGCTTTGTCAAAGCTGGCTTTGAAAATATAGGTAAATCCCAACTCGTCAGTGAGTTTTTTAATCTCTTCTGCTAGATGCATGATCATAGATTCACTTTCTATGACACATGGACCACTTATGATAAATTTATTTGTTTTTAATTTGTCGTATAATTGTTCGCTTGTAATTTGATCCATTAAATTGTGTTTTTGTATGTTATTATTCCTATTAATTCTCCACTTTTATTTGTAATAATCAGTGAGTTAACTTGTGCATTTTCCATAATCGTTTGAGCTTCTACAAGTTTAATATCTTTGCTAATTTTTTTAGGATTTATTGTCATAATATCACATGCTCGCAAAGTAAAAAAAATACTTTGTTCTCTTTCCATAGCTTTTCTTAAATCACCGTCAGTTATTAGTCCGACAACTTCTTTGTTTTTACAAATTATAGACAAACCTAATCCTGAAGTAGTCATTTGATGCATAACATTAATCAGCTTATCTTCTATATTGTTTAGTGGCAAAGAATCTTTTATCATGACATTTTCAACTGTAGTAAGTAGTCTTTTCCCTAAACTACCACCTGGATGAAATTGCGCAAAGTCTCTCTCTTTAAAATTTCTAAGCCTCATAAGAGCTACGGCTATTGCATCTCCCATAACAAGTGTTGCTGTAGTAGAGCTTGTAGGTGCAAGTTTTAATGGGCAAGCCTCATTTTGTACTGCTATGTTTAGATGATATGTTGTGTTTTTAGCTAAAGTTGAAGATGGATTGCCACTCATAGATATAGTTATATTTTCTTGAGACTTTAAAAAAGGCATCACTTTTAACACTTCATCTGTCTCGCCGCTATTTGAGATAAGCAATACCACATCTTGTTTTTCAATCATTCCAAGATCGCCATGAAAAGCTTCACCTGGGTGTAAAAAAAAACTAGGTGTACCGGTACTAGCAAGAGTCGCCGCTATTTTTTTACCTATAAGTCCAGATTTTCCCATGCCACAAACGATAAACTTACCAACTGAGTTATGAACTGTATTCACAGCATTTTCAAAATCATCTGTTAGAAGGTTTGATAGGTTTGCTATTTCTTTTGATTCTATTTCAAAAACTTCTTTTGCTATTTTTTTAATATTCATCTTTATTTAATAAATTTAAATTTAGTTTTTTTATAACATCTAATTTTGTATTTGGTGTTGCATTAAATATTTCAATACCAGCTTTTTCACATTCATATTTTGCAATTCTGAACGCATTTTCTGTAGCCATTATATCTGATTTCATACTAGATTTGTAATCTTTAGAGAAATGAATATCTTTTGTTTCCTCTGCACTTAGCGATACACCACCATATTGTCTTTTATCATCAGAAACCATATTATGATCGACTCCTAATAAAATAATTTTTTTAAACCCCATCCATTGAGCTAATTGAATTTGCGCAAATAATACACTTCCGCCTAAATATATTAATTTATCTGGTCTTAAAGAATAGGCTAAAGGTACTTGAAACATATAATTGAAAAATTTTCCATAATTAGGCCAAGAACACTTCATAGGAATAGTATTAGAATCAATAATTTCATTGTATGACTTTTCAATAAATTTGTATTCACATGAAATATTATTAATTTCAGTTACATAGTTAGTGTAAAAGTCCCGAGATATAGTTATATAATATGTAGGAATATATTTTAAAAAAACTCCATTTGAACCAAAGGAAATATATTTATCCAATAATTTATTATCAACATTTTTTAAACTAGGTCCATTACCTAAAATTAAACATGTTTCCTCTTTAGCAGTATCTTTGAGCTTAAAAAGCTCATAATTACTGGCATACAAATATTTAAATATATACTTTTCAAAAATTTTAAATAAATGAAATATTTTATTCAAAACACCTAATCCTAATCTAAATTTCATAATATTTCCCATGTGTAATTTATAAAATATAATACAACTAAAAACAACAAGCTGGCTAATGTTTTTTTAGCCATTAATTGAGCAGTAATGTTTAAAGAATTTGATGCTAGTACTAGTGGTTTAATATTAAATATAACAATTCTTGGTATCCATACTGCCAAAATTAATGCTATAAGTCCATAGTTTTTGATTGTTATAAATATCAATAGCAGAGCACAAACTGTAGCTAATACCTGCTCTATATACATTACAATTTTATTAGCCGAAGCAAGTACTGCAAAGTATAAAACGTTTGCTCTTTCTATTCCATATAATAACCCCATTAAAAGCCAAATATCATTACTTACAAATAATATCTTTGAGTCTATTAATCTCAATAGATACTCATTAAATAAAAACACAGCTATTACTAACACTGAGTATGTAGCTAACGATATAGCTATTCTGTTTTGAAATACTTTTATAAGTAGCTGTATGTTTCCCTCTGATCTTAACATTGAATAATAAGGTTGTTTACTCCTAAATGGAACTTGAGAAAATTCAGCTATTGTGGTGAGTATTCTTAAAGAAAAAAGATATGATGCTACTGCAGCAGGGTTGCCATATATAGTAAAAATGACTCCACTAAACTGTACCATCCCCATCTGTGAAGCATGGCCAATAAGTCCTTTCCATAAAGGTTCTTTTACAGCATATAGTATCTCTTTATTAAAGTTTCCATTATTCGATATATCTCTTTTTCTCAGGTAGCTATTAAAAAGCCAATTATCTCTGATGGCTGAGATAACAGGGATAAACATCTGCCATGCTATAAGAACAACAAGTCCTCCCCCTAAACTTAATATGATCAAAGTTCCTATGATTCCAGTAATTCCAAAAAATGTATTCCATCTATTTATTAATGCAATTTCATTAAATCCCATCAAAAAGACATTGTACTTTATAAAGTTTTGGGTAAAAAGAGTTGATATACCAACTATGGTAATTATTAGAACATGTTCAGTTGACAAACTATCTACAAGATTATGTATACTAAAAAACAGTCCAAACACTACAATAAGTGCTGTTAAAAATGCAACGTAAAAAAAGGTCTTACTTAGTGTGACAAATATATCTTGTATACCTTGCCAATTTGGCTTTCCCTTGCCTCTTTTTTTTCCATGATTTGTTATGGGAGTAAAATTTTTAGCACCTGCAAAAGCAAAAGAAACTACTCTCATGAAAGTAATCTGTAATCTCGCTGATAGTATAGAAGCAAACGAGGTAACAGTAGATATCAAAAGCCAAATAGATATCTCCAATGAATTGAAACTGGATAAAACTAATGGAAGAACGAAAATTACACTTCCTAATGTAGCAAAGTATTTACCATACTGAGTAAAAGTAGCTGAGTTCCAAAGCTTATGCAAGATCTTATAACTATATGACCCCAGCACTTGTATTTGTTTTAAAGTTTTCTAAATACGTTATTTCGTACTTATTATGTATAGCTTTGTTTATAGCTATTCCTGCTGCTACGTCCCAAAGTTTAATATCATTTTCTATATAAGTATCGAACCTACCACATGCAACGTAGGCTAGAGAAAGTGCAGCTGAGCCTATCATACGGATTTTTTTATAGGCTTGTACTTGAAGTATAAATTTTTTAAGTGTAATATCATCATCGCTCATATAAGTAGGGAATCCTGTGGCTAAGATGGATTGTGATTTTTCTTTTTTCTTTGATTCTTCTAACTTATTGTTATTTAGCCAAGAACCAACTCCAACATATCCACTAAAAAGTTCATCTCTATTAAAATCGTGTATCACTCCAAATTTAGGTTCTTTCTCAATCCATAAAGCTATGGATATACAGCAATTTGGATTATCTCTACTAAAATTTAGTGTCCCATCTATAGGGTCTATTATCCAGTATGGTTTATTCTTTTCTAACTCTTTTGTAAGACCTATCTCTTCACTAAGTATCGGATAATCAAACTCTTTTGAAAGAATAGCTATAATCATTTCTTCAGACTTTATATCAAGTTCTAGTTTAATATCTTTACCCTCTTGAGATTCTATCTTTTTTGTGGTTTGGAAATTTAAAAACTCACCCACTTCAATGACTACGTTTTTAGCAAGTTCAAATTCTTTTATATATTCCATAAATCTATTGGCAATTTAATAACTGTTTTTTTTACAACTAATGGTTGTTTATGATATCCTAAACCCATATGAACATCATTAGGGAAATAGATAGCTAAATCTCCTTTTTTCATTAATAACTTTGAGGTATCATTACTAAACTTGTAGGTTGTTAAATCTTTTTTAATATCATACTTATTATCAATAATCATTCCAGAAGGGTGAGATAATTCCATTAATTCATTTCCTGATAGAACGAGTTGAAAATCAATATATTTTTGATGAGATTCAAAAAAACAATCCTTTCTATTTTTTGTTTTAAAAACTTGCTCCAATGCAAAAACATCCTTGTTAATCATATATTTTTCGAAAGAACCTAATGGTAAATTATTCAAACGTTGATAGGTTGATGTACTATTGTCTAAGCAATCTTCAAAATAATTAAAAATAAATTCTAATTTATCCTTAAAAATTGTTTCTTTTAAATCATTAATATTTCCAAAAATTGCCATACCATTTTATTATTTTGACTCATTTAACAAAGCGTTTATTGCATAAACCCCCATTTGATATACTGCTTCCTTTGAATTACCACCAATATGTGGTGTGCAAATAACATTATCCAAACTTAAAAAAAGCGGATTTACAATTGGCTCAAATTCATAGGCATCAATACCCAAACCTCCAATGTATCCTGATTTTAAGGAATTAGAAACATCCTTCTCATTTAAAATTCCACCCCTTGCTGTATTAATTAAAATAACACCGGGTTTCATACTGTTAATAGTTTCTTGATTAATTAAATGTTTAGTGCGGATACTTAGTGGAGTATGAATTGATATAAAATCAGAATCGTTAAAAATTCTATTTTTATCAACAATTTCTATATCTTCAGAGTAATCTATAAAAGCATTTTCGTCTATATCATTTACTAGTAATTTAACTTTAAATGGCTTTAATAAGTGAACAAGATCTTTTCCTATGTTCCCAAAACCAATAATGCCTACAGTTTTTCCACTTAATTCAAAACCTCCATCCTTGACCCAATTTCCGTTTTTTAATTTTAAGGAAGCACTACTAATATTTCTAGCAAGACCTATCATCATTGAAAGTGCCATTTCAGAAACAGACCTTTTATTAATTCCTCTTGGATAAATGACCTTTACATTATTATTTTTACAAGCTTCGAAATCAATATTATCTATACCTACACCATATTTAGAAATCACCTTTAAACTGGGACAATACTTTAGTAATTTATCAGAAATTTTATCTAAACCTATTATTGCACAATCACAATCCGTTAAAAAATCTACTAACTCTTCAAAAGTTAGTCGTCTCCCAAAAGGATTTAATTTATAATCTAATTTTTCTTCTTCTAATTTTTTAATTAGTACATTATTTGAACTAAAACTAACTGTTGTTACACCTATTTTCATGTTAACTATTATATACTGATTCAACTAACGAGAGTGTTTTTAAAGCATCTTCAATAGTGCCATTTAAAACTTCTCCTTTTCCTGTAATAGATCTGTAAAATTCTTCAATTTCAAGTTTCCAAGAATCGTCATTTTCAAACCAGATAACGTGCTCTTGGGGTTTGCCCATTGCCCATGTTATATCCTCAAATTCTCTCAAACCGTATCTAAGAGATTCTGGTGCGTAGCTTCTTGTTCCTGAAAGTATACCATCTAAATTTATGTATCCATTTTCAAACGTAAGTTCTAATAAAAATTTGTGCCTCCATTGAGTAGCAGAGGAGTGAACAGAACCAACTGATCCTTTATCACCTTCTAAAATAATAAAAGCATTATCTTCTGAATCAATATTCCAGAACAATGTCTTAATCAATGAGTATTTTACTTCAAATTCTTGTCCTGAAAGAAACCTTATTAAATCAAGCATATGAATACCTTGATCTATTACAATTCCACCACCAGAGATTTTTTTATAATTTCTCCAGTTTTTATTATAATCTATACTTCCTGCTTTACCATAAACTCCTCTGAAATTTAATAATTTACCAAAATCACCTTCTTTAATTATTCTATTTGCTTCTGTTACGCTGTAATGGTATCTATGATTAAATCCATACTTAAGAGTTACATTTGATTTTTCAAAAGCAGTTTTTACCTTTTCTAATTCTTTTACAGTTCTTGCAGGAGGTTTTTCACAAAATACATGAATACCTTTCTCAATAGCTTGAATAGTAAAATCGGCAAGAACATCATTGAATGCACAAATAAAAACAGCATCGATGTCTAGTTTAAGTAATTCTGTATAAGATGAGACTCTATTTATATTAGTTGGAGTTAGTGTATTTTTATTCTTTTCAAGAATACCAATTACATCAAAATATTCATGATTTTTAAGGATATTATACCTTAATTCACCTATTTTACCATATCCTGCAATTCCAATCTTTATCATAATTTAAAGTTTTTAATATTCATATTTTGGGACTCTATTTTTTCCCACTCATAAATATCCATATAAGCATCCAACCATAAATGTAAATAAAGTTGATGAGCACATTCTACCATACCATATGTTTTAAAATCGTAAAACACACTATAATTAGCTATTTTTCTTGATTTATTATCCTCCTTCAAACCATTAAGAGCAAATGTTTTAACACCTATTTCGGTAGCATATTTTAATAAACTAACTATATTTGGGCTATTACCTGAAGACGAAATTGTAACTACAAAATCATTTTTATTTAAATTATTTATTTTAGCAAATTCAGTAAAACTTTCCTCAAATGAATAATCATTGGATAACGCAGTAATTAACGCGCTATCACTTAAGACCCTAGCAGGGATTTTTCCGTTTTTTGACCAATCTAAGGCCATATGATTTGCAAAACTTGAACTGGCTCCGTTACCAAAGAAAAAAAGTCTTCCAGACGTTTCTTTTACCTTTTTAGTTTCTAAGATTAGTGAGTTTAAAAACTCATCAGGAGTTCTTAAATTATTTTCAATTTCAAGGATTACTTTATTAATTCCTTTATTAAAATTATCTAGATATAGATTATTGTAAGACATATTTTTAAATATTTATAATTTTTATTTATTTTTATACCAGTCAACAAATTTTTGTAGTCCCAAATTAATATCTGTATCTGGCCAATATCCAAAGTCTTTAATTAATTCACTAATATTAGCAAATGTTTTAGGAACATCTCCTTGCTGCATTGGATACATTTCTTTAATTGCTTTTTGATCCATAGCCTTTTCAATAATTGCTATAAAGTCTTTTAAGCTTTCCGTTTTATTATTACCTATATTATATATTTTATAATGTTCTCTTGAATCAATATTCTTTTCAATGATCTTAGTAACGCCATTTACAATATCATCTATGTACGTAAAATCTCGCTCCATCTCACCGTTATTAAACACCTTAATAGGTTGGCTATTTGAGATTGCTTCTGCAAATAGATAATAAGCCATATCAGGTCTTCCCCAGGGTCCATAAACAGTAAAAAAACGTAATCCGGTGGTTTTAAAGTCATATAAATGTCCATAGGTATGGGCCATTAATTCATTGCTCTTTTTTGTAGCAGCATATAAACTAATTGGGTGGTCTACATTATCAGTAGTTTCAAAAGGTACTTTTTTATTTTCTCCATAAACGCTAGAACTACTCGCATACACCAAATGTTTTACTTTGTGATTTCGACATCCTTCAAGAATGTTTAAAAACCCCGAGATATTACTATCAATGTAGGCTTTTGGATTTTCTATAGAATACCTGACTCCTGCCTGAGCGGCTAGATTACAAACTACTTCAAATTGTTCTTGTTTAAATAAATTATCAATACTTTTATGATCAACTAAATCTATTCTAGAAAATCGTAAAGAATTAAATTTTGCACTTTGAACTTCAGTTTTAAATGGTTTTATTTCAGTTTCGTTAAACCCTAACTCGTTTAATCGATCAAACTTTAGTTTAGGATCATAATAATCGTTAATGTTATCAATGCCGTAAACTTCATGACCTTGACTCACTAATTTTAAACAAGTATGAAACCCAATGAATCCAGCTGCGCCAGTAACTAATATTTTCATCTACTTTTTTCCTATTTGATAATATTCAAATCCTTTTTCCTCGAGATTAAATGTATTGTACTGATTACGACCATCAAAAATAACAGGCGTTTTCAATTGTGTTTTCATCTCTTCAAAATCTGGAGAACGGAATTCTTTCCACTCAGTAAGTAATACTAATGCATCTGAGTCTTTTAAAACGTCATACTTCGAGGTTACGTATGTTATATTTTGAAT
>Ga0307488_10001519_pt1 | contig 19350 bp, 8 predicted proteins | sample SB02metaG_FD_202248 | JGI IMG/M metagenome (GOLD analysis project Ga0307488, IMG submission 202248) | Sea-ice brine microbial communities from Beaufort Sea near Barrow, Alaska, United States - SB 0.2 | ecosystem: Environmental > Aquatic > Marine > Coastal | place: USA: Alaska | collected 2017-05-06 | reverse complement strand
GAACTTCAACTGTTTATGACCAACAACTTGGTACAAACATTAGAAGACCATTCTTGCACGTTAGATACAGAGCTTCTCAAACTGAAGACAGACGATACAAAAACTGGATCACAGGATCTGCAGGTGGTGCTTACACTACTGCACTTGATGCGATGCAAGTTAACTGGTTGTCTGAAAGATGTTTAGTTACTCAAGCTGCGAATAATTTCGTATTATTCCAAAACTAAGAATGCTGTAGTAGTTACCCTCGTTGAACTAACGGGGGTAATTATTACTTTTATTAATTATATTATATTATATTATGTCAAAAATAAAACAAATTACCCCTGAATGGGAGATGAAAGATAGAAGATACTATCTAACACATGGCGCAGAGCCATTAACATATACTTTAGGTTCTAAAAATACTTCAAGATACCCTTTGCTACATTTTGATGAAGCTAGAGGAGAACAAAGAGAATTAAGATATGCAACCAATATGAATTCACCTTTTGTTGATGAACAACATGGAGAGGCAAGATTAGGTCATATTATATTTGAAGACGGTTGTTTAAGTGTACCTAAAGAAAAACAAAATTTACAAAAATTACTTTCATTATACCATCCTAGAAAAGGTCACACGTATGATGAATGGAAACCTGAAGAAGTTGCAAATGATCAATTAGAAGATATAAATTTAGAATTAGATGCAATGATTACGGCGAAAGAAATGGATGTGGATCACGCAGAAGCAGTTCTTAGAGTAGAACTAGGGACTAGTGTTAAACAATTAACATCAAAAGAAATTAAAAGAGATATTCTTTTAATGGCTAAGAAAAACCCAAGTGCTTTTTTAGCTATAGCTTCAGATGACAATGTTGAATTAAGAAACACTGGAATCGTAGCTGTTGAGCAAGGAATTATTGAGTTGTCACAAGATCAAAGAGAATTTCTGTGGGGATCTAATAAAAGAAAATTAATGACTATACCATTTGATGAAAATCCATATTCAGCATTGGCTGCTTGGTTTAAAACTGATGAAGGTGTAGAAGTTTACAAAACAATTCAGAAAAAGTTATAATAATATGTAACTATAAATATAGTGGTGGGTCGCTTAAAAAACGGCCTTTCCATTATTAACTAAAATACTAAAATGGCAATAAACGTAAATACTGTATATCAAACCGTTTTATTAATACTTAATAAAGAACAGAGAGGTTATTTAACACCTGTAGAGTTTAATAAAATAGGTGCACAAGCTCAATTAGAAATATTTGAAAACTATTTTGACAGCTTAAACCAGCAAATACGTATTCCACAAACAAACGAAGATTACGCTGATAGAATCGTAAATCTTGATGAAAAAATTTCTATATTTAAAACCTCAGGATTAGCAACTTACGTTAATGGAGTTTTTAATCTTCCTACCACAAGTGGTGCAACAACAATAACTGATAATATTATTGTTCCAGTTTATGCAAACCCTATTTCTCCATCACCTATTTCTTACACTATATCTGGTATCACAGCCACTCAGTTATCTGAAGGAACTCCAATTGTAGCCGTTAATGGTTTACAAAAAGCTACAGACTATAACATTGTAGGAAATACATTGACTTTTACAAATAATTCGCAACCTTTACCATCCTGGACAAATGTTGCTGTTAATGCTCAAACTACAGCAAGTAACACTTTTGTTGTAGCTAATGCAAGTGGTTTAGCTGGATCTAGCTTAACAGTTGGTGCAAAAGTTACAGGTGCAACAACAACGGGTACTCCATCAATTGTAACAACAACAAATACTACACCATATACCGTTGTTTTAGATTCTGTTCAAAGTTATGCGGCTGGAGCTCTTTTAAGTATTACAAATAATATTACTGTTCAAGTTACAGCTCAAGATTTTTATAGATTAGGAACTGTTAGATATAGTGCGGGTGGAAATATTTCTATTAATGAGTTACAAAGAGTCACTAGATCTGAATTATACCATTTACTAAGTTCTAATTTAACAAAACCTAATACTACATATCCTATATACACGTACGAAAATAATCAATTAACTGTTTATCCATCAACTATACAATCGGGTATTAACGTAGATTACTTAAGAAAACCGGTAGAACCAAAGTGGAATTTTACAAGTAGTGCAGCTGCTAATTATACATACATTTACGATGCTAATACTTCTGTAAATTTTGAATTACATCCATCAGATCAAACTGAATTAATATTAAAAACATTATTGTATGCAGGTGTTGTAATTGAAGATCCAACTGTTATACAAGTAGCGGCTCAGCAAGTAGCTATAGAAAATCAAAATCAAAAAAGTTAACCTATGTCAACACCTAATGGTGGTTTAATAAACGAAACCAACGCTCAATATTACGCGGGATCGCAGCAATTTTACATATCAACAGGTGGTAGTAATAAAACCTTTACTAGTACTTTTGACACTAATTTAATAGTTGGAGATGAAGCTTATTCTGATCCTGGCTCTAACGGCTATAATTTAAATAATTTTAAAGTATTTACAAGTCCAAACGCAAACACTTGGACTGAATTAACCCCTATAAACAGTGTTGAAACAGGGGTTGTAGAAAATGCTACCGGAATACCAAGTGTAAAAATTGATTTAGTTGCATTTAATTCTGATATACAAGTTGGAATGACTGTTTCTGGTGTAGGTATTATATCTGGAACAAAAGTTCTTTCTATAGTAGATCCTACAAATACAATAACGGGTAATGCTTATATTCCTTCTGTAAACGGTAATGTAGGCGTTAGACTTAGTTCTTTTACTTTTCAATTAACTACTTTTGTTCCTACAATACAAGTGGGTGATGTAATAACTTATATTGGCGCGGGTACTCCTGGTTGGACAGTTTACGATCCACCAAGTAGTGTGACCCTTGCTATTCCTACTGCGGGAGTAACCGAATTTTCTCTTTCACCATTTCAGCCTACTTTTTCAGCAGCAACAACTCCACTTCTTCGTTTCGAACCAACTCTTACTGGAACAAACACTTTAACCTTAACTGCTTATAATAATACAATTGTAGCTGGCATGAGAGTTAGTGGTACTTATATACCTGATGGAACTGTTGTAGTGTCTAATGTTGATACTTTAGTTGATGCAGCTCAAAGAAGTGTTATAACTTTAAATAAAGTTATGACAAGAAGACCAGATAATAATGCTGTTTATTCTTTTGATCAACAAGAATTAACGGTAGATCAAAATGCTACTGTAGTAAATGGAAGTGTATTAACTTTTACAAGTGTTACGCCTTGGAGCATGATCAACAACGTTATCACAGTAGGTGTTATATTAGCAGCAGGCACGTATTTTAAAATACAAATGAATGATGCCACGCTGAACGAAATGCATGGAAGTTATGAATATACTAGACTTAGTGATGTTATTGATAATTTTATGATAGGTTATATTGGTGCTGGAAAATTAATAACTAGTGCTAAAAGAACAGATATAATATTTCACGCTAAACGTGGATTACAAGAATTTAGTTATGATACTTTAAAAAGCGTGAGATCTCAGGAGCTACAAGTTCCTAGTACCTTAAGCCTTATAATACCTCAAGATTATGTTAATTATGTTAAACTTTCTTGGGCAGATGAATTGGGTGTTTTACACACTATTTATCCTACAAATAATTTAAACCAAAGTCCTTACGAGGTTTTAGCTCAGGATGATACAGGCGCTCCTATACAAGACAGTAATGCTATAAATACTGAAGTGCCTTCTGAAATAAATGCGGCTTGGGAAGCTACAAACCCTAGACGTATTAGTGGTGCTTTTATAAATGACTTGAACAATTCAAATGCTGTTTTTGATCACAGTGTATACGATGGTGCGTTAGGCCAAAGATATGGTTTAGAACCACAAACAAGTCAAAAAAATGGTTGGTTTAAAATAGATGAATCAAAAGGAACTTTTAATTTTTCAAGTAATTTGAGAAGTAAGATTGTTTTAGTGGAGTATATATCTGATGGGAATGCTTACGATATTAATGCTAGAATACCTAAACTTGCTGAAGAAGCTTTATATGCTTATATTATTTATGCAATACTTTCAGTCAGTAGAGGAATTCAAGAATACATTGTAAGAAGATTTCAAAAAGAAAAAAGTGCTAAATTAAGAAATGCTAAAATTAGATTATCAAATCTTAAACTTGATCAAATAATTCAAGTTATGAGAGGCAAATCTAAATGGATTAAATAATAAACATGGCAGAAATTAAAAACAGTTTTCTAAGATCCAAAATGAATAAAGATTTGGATAATAGATTAATACCTAACGGTGAGTATAGAGATGCGCAGAATATATCTGTAGGTAAGTCTGAGTCCGACAATATAGGTTCGTTAGAAAATGTTTTAGGTAATAATCTTTTAGCTACAGGTTCTGCTGTACCAGCTGGAAGTGTGATCGGAACATATAATGATGAACCTAATGAACTTATATATGTTTTTTTTACAGACAATGTTATTGATAGTTTAGTCTCTACCTCTATTAATCATTATATTGTAGTAATAAAAGCAGATGGAACAAATTTTGATAGCGGTTCTCCTTGGAACATTTTAGTTCAAGGAAAGTTTTTGAATTTTTCTGCAAATTTTCCTATTGTTGGAATTAATTTAATAGAAGATTTATTGTTTTTTACAGACAATAGAAACCAACCAAGAGTTATAAACGTAACAAATTCTTTAGGCTATTATACGCAAGAATCTGATGTTTCTGTGGCTAAATTTAGTCCATACGAACCTATTCAATTATTTAAGGAAGTTAAAACAAGTTCAACATCTACACAAACTAGTAGTGTAGTTGCAGTTGCTGTTGCTGCAGGTATTGAGATAGGTATGACTTTGATAAGTACTAACTCAGTTGGGGTTGCTAAAATACAAGCTAATGATTATGTATTAGTAACTGCTATTAATGGCTTAAACATAAGTCTGACATCATCTAGAGCTTTTATAAATGGTGACTTGTTGTATTTCATGTCTACAACTATGACAAACCAAGATAGTGATGCGACTTGGCCTGGTGATCCTAATTTTTTAGAAAATAAATTTGTTAGGTTTAGTTATAGATATAGATATGTTGATGGAGAATACTCTACATTTGCACCGTTTACACAGCCCACTTATATACCTAAACAAAAAGGATTTTTTTTAAATGAAAATGAAGAAAACGCTTATAGAAGTACTATACTTTCTTGGATGGAAAACAGTGTTCAAAATGTTGAATTATTAATTCCACTACCGGATATAGGAAATAATATAAACCCTGATGCTTCTGCACCTGGAACTTACAAGATTTCTGAGCTTGATATTCTATACAAAGAATCAAATGCTTTAGTTGCAAAAGTATTAGAAACAATTCCATATACAACTATAAGAAACAATTCACCTTTTACTAATCTCTTTAGTTTTAACTACCAGTCTAGTAAACCATATAAAACTTTAACAGAAGCTCAAACTATTAGAGTTTACGATCAAATACCTATAAGAGCTCTAGCTCAAGAGAGTGCGGGTAATAGAATTATTTATGGAAACTTTTATAATAAATTTAGTCCACCCACTAGTGGTATTAAATATGAGGTTGGAGTTGGTAATAAAAGAACAACTCCAGATATAAACAACTGGATAGAATATCCTAATAGTTCTTTAAAACAAAATAGAAACTATCAAGTTGGAATTGTATTAGCTGATAAATGGGGTAGACAAAGCTCAGTAATCTTATCAAATGTTGTTACAGCTTCAAGAACAATAAATGGAGTTAAATTTGGAGCTTCAACTATTTTTTCTCCTTACAACGATACAATTGAGTCTGCAACTTCTCCAGTAAAAGATTGGTTTGGCGATGCTTTACAAGTCTACTTTGAAGATCCTATTTCTACAGGAGATTCTTCTGGTGTATATATAAGTGCACCTACAGAATTACCAAACACAACACCAGTTGAAATAGGAAGTGATCCCGGTTTATATGCTCAAGCTAAAGGTGGTAATTCAGGCTTTAATATAAGTGGAAGTACTGTAATTGCTTTTAATCAAGCACAAACTACATATACGTTTACTTTTACAGGTTCTGCTACAGGCGTTCCTTTAGTAAATGATTATTTAAGAGGTGAATATACCGATTATGTTAAAGTAACCGACATTAGCCCCACTGTTGCATCCGGAGCTTCTCCAATAGCAGGAACAACATATGTTATAACATGTGATGGAGCTATAAATAAAGGATTATATTCTTTAAGTATTCCAGCAGCGGATCCTGATGCTAAATTTTCTTATCAATTAAATCAAGCAGGTTGGTATTCTTATAAAATTGTTGTAAAACAACAAGAGCAAGATTATTATAATGCATATTTACCTGGAATATTAAATGGTTATCCTGATCAAAAAGCCTCAGGAGTAACTCCTATCCCTACACCATTTCCTGTAGATGAAATAAATCAAACTGCAAATGTAGTTTTATTAAACGATAATATAAATAAAATACCTAGAGATTTACAAGAAGTTGGTCCTGATCAAAAACAATTTTCAAGTTCAGTACAATTATTTGGTAGAATACAAAATACAGCTAGTTCTAACATTCAATTTTTTCCAGGAACTTTGTCTGACACTGTTGTAAATATAGAAACAGCGGATGATTCAAACATGGAGCCAGCAACTTTAACAGATGTTGGTATTGAAAACTTATACCAAGTAGACACTAATCCTTTAATAGGTAGAATATCTACTTCTAAAGAAATTGGTGTATCTACGTCCACAATGGTTCCACATTTAGCTATTTACGAAACAGAACCTGTTGAATCTCTTTTAGATATATATTGGGAATCCACCTCTACGGGCTTAATATCTGATTTGAACGGAGATATATTAGGTGGTTTTGATGGTCCGGTTGGTTTTTCAGCTTTTACATATACTCAGTCAGAAACAACTCCTCAACAAAATAGAGCTGGAATAGTTAACGAAAAACTTTGTAGCATAGATTTTAAACCTCAAAATGATTCTGGCGTAGACATAGACAAAGTTCTTAATAGTTTTTCAGCGTTAGACGCTAATGGAGATAGCGTTGCTATTGAATTAATTAGACTTACAGATCCTGCAGTTCCTAATGTATACGAAACAGCTACCACAGGCGGAACATATACAGGGCCTTGGAATTTAAGAACAACATCTTTATTTACTTATGATCACACTACAGGTGGAACAAGATTTTCTCCTACTGAATATTACCAATTTAATTTTAATTTTGAAGGTACTAATTTAAATTTTAGAGGGAATTTTACAAACGTAGTTCCAGTAATAAACTCAAATAGTTTAGTTGATTTGTCTGTAAGCCAAGGTGATTCATCTGTTTTAAGAACTTTAATAGGTGTTAACGGTGGGGTAGATGCAACAAAAAATACTGATTCTTTGTTTTTTAATATTCAAAACCAAGTTGATTCAAACGCGGCTACAGTAACATATTTTACACTAACTTCAGCAGGTGCATTGACAATGGATGCTGCTAACACACCTCCTGGATCTTATGTATTAACTATAAGATTAAGAGATGCAACAGATTCTAGTGATAATGAAATTAATCCAGGGCGTTTATTTGACGAACAAGCTTTAAATGTTATTATTGGTAATACTGGTTTATCACCTGGTTGTATATCTCCATGTGTAGATCCTTCTACTACAGGAGCTTTTGCTACAAATACTGTTACGGCCACAACATATAACACGAAGTACAACGCCTGTTGGTATATTTCTGATAATACTTTAATTGCAAGCGCAACACCTGCTAGTAATGATTTTGAAGGTACAGGTTTTCCAGGAACAAACACAAGTGTTTCCGCAAACAATGGAGCTCCTTGGCATTTAGGAGTTGTTAACGGTGGGCAAAGTGATCAAAAAATTGGTACGATTGTATTTAATATTATATTGTCTCAACAAAAAACACAAAACAACACTAATTTCTTAGACTCTGGTGTTGAAAGTTTTAATGTTTATAGTAGATGTAGTAATTGTGGTAGTGGTGGTGGTCCTGGAAACTGGGCTCCAGCAGTCGACTTAAATGGTTTTACTTTTTTAGGCACTACTCCATCTCCAGATCAATTAAGTATGTTTTTAAATAACAATGTTGTAAACACTTATATGTATAATCAATACATATTTGCTTTTGGCACTCCAACCACTGGTGGTAGTACTATAGATACAGAATATGCTATTGTAATGGTTGGTTTAGAAATCAGTGGAGATAATGGAATTCCAGCAGCAGGTGAATACCCTGCGGTAACAGTTAATAGTCAAGATTTATATAATGATGCTTGTGTTTTAATTCCTAAAAGTGGTACTAGTGCAGCTATTAATTATGGAACTTTAGCAGTTACAACACCTAAAAGCTATAGATACGCGATAGGAGCACCTAGTAATCAAACAAGTGGTACTCCTGGTGGTGGTACTGGTGGTGGTGTTAATGGAGTTGGATTTGCAGGAACAGCATATGGAGAATATGCTTATCCAAGATTTTTTAGCACTTTAAATTTACAAACTGTATCAAATTGGACAACTATAGGGCCTGGTGGTGCAGCATATGATGGACTAAACAATTCTGTTTATCCTTGGAATGTAACTGATGTTGTCACATCAACTACCCCAACTTATACAGCTGTGGTTGATTACAGGGATTATAATTTTGCAGCAGTAATGACTTCGGGTGGGGAAATCAACATAACGGGTACATCGCCGTGGATATACAACTACGGTAATAATGGTGTAACAACTGGTGTTACAAAACCTTTATTAAGAAAAACAGGTGGACAAAGTGGATAGTAATAAAAGAAAAAAATAAGTGATAATAAATTATGGCAGCAACACTTGAATTGAAGTTTTATAATACCTTTTGGTTAAAGAGAATAAAAAGCATGCAGCCAATACACAGCACTACAACCACTGGTATTGTAGCTTCGAGTGTTGCTGGTGGAGGTACTCAAGATCAATTTGTATTAAAACTTCCTAACGCTAATATTCAAACAGGAACTCCTTATGGTGCAGGACCTGGTCTTGGAAATGGAGATGCTGTAATAAAAAATGGAGTTACTATTGGGCACATAAACGGCGCTGTTATGAGTGGATCACCATCTGTCCCGGCTTTAGAAACTTTTAGAATTACACCAAATCTTGTAGACGCTTTATCAATTGGAACCGTGTTAACGTTTAAAGCTTCTGTTTCAGCGAATAGCACAGGAACTACATTATCTATAGATCCTAATAAAAAAGTTGGTATAGGTCAAGTAGTAACAAATGATACAAGCGCTTTTAGCGGAATTGTTAAAACTGTTAATTATACTATCGGTGCAAATGGCACAACAAGCGTTACCATTGATTCATCACAAACTTCTACAAGTGGTGATTTATTAAGCTTTTCTGATATTGAAGATTTTACTTACGTGCCTGCGGGTTATGCTGGTAGTGTGGTAGATGATTGGTATATTGAAGAAGCAAGAATAAGAGGTGGTTATAATAATACATCTATTGATCTTGGCGTAAGAGCTTATATAGTAGAGGATAATCCAAGACAACAACATAGGTTAAGTTCTATGATATATTCTGGAATTTATAATTCTAGAACTGGTATAAACAACAGTAATCAATTTTCTATAGGTGAAGACATAACTAAAACTCTTGACCCTATAAATGCCTCTATACAAAAACTATATGCAGAAGATACAAATCTAATTATATTTCAAGAAGAAAAAGTAAGTAGAGCCTTAATAGATAAAGATGCTATATACTCTGCTGAAGGAGTTCCATTAACTACAGCTAGTAACGTTGTTATAGGACAAGTTGTTCCTTACGCTGGACAATATGGAATATCCAAAGACCCAAGAAGCTTTGCCGTGTATGGGTATAGAAAATATTTTACAGATAGAAAAAGAAATTGTGTTTTAAGATTATCAAAAGATGGTATAACAGAAATATCGTCTTACGGGATGCATGATTTTTTTAGAGACGAACTATCTAACTCTAATGTAAATAAAATTATAGGCGCTTGGGACATGCACACTAAAAATTATATACTATCTATTCAACAGTCTAGTGAATATAAAACTATTGCTTTTGATGAAAGTGTTTTAGGATGGACAAGTTTTTTAAATTTTAAACCTGGCGCTATGTTAAGCTCTGGAGCAAGCTTTTTTTCTATAGGACCCAACGATTCACGTATATGGAAACATCACGAATTAAATACAAGTGCAGCAGGCACTTTTGCAAATCAATATGCTAATTTCTATAATGCTACTTACGAATCCAGTGTAACTTTAGTTTTAAATGCAAACCCTTCTTTAGTTAAAAACTTTAAAACAATTGAATACGAAGGAGGCACAGAATGGGAAATGTCTTCTTTTAAAGCTTCAAGAGTTTATTCTGCAATAACCCCAACCACAATCAATACAAGTGTTGCAGCGATTGCTTTACCTATTTTAAAATATTTTCAACCTATTACTTTAGAAAATTTAGAAAATAATGTTTTTGCAAACAATTTTAAAAGAAAAGAAAACAAATACTTTGCTAATTTAATAAATAATACTGATCCACAGAATGGCGAGATTTTATCTGGTCAAGATATATCTGGAGTTAAAGGCTTTTTTGCTGAAACAAAATTAAAACTAGACAACAACAAAGGAAAAACAGGAGGTTATGGTAAAAAAGAATTGTTTGCTGTTTCTTCTAATATCTCTGAATCATCTTATTAAATGAACAATTCATTAGTAGAATTAACTAGAGAAAAAATCGAAACTTTAGAAAAAGAATTATTACTTAATGATCATCCAAGTATTGTAAAAGGCAATACTGAATCATTTCCTTTAAAACATAGTTTTTCTGAAGGTGTTTATATTAGGGAAATGTTAATGGAAAAAGGTGGTACTGTTATTGGAAAGCTTCACAAATACACTCACACTTGGTTTTTATTAAAAGGAGAACTTTTAGTGGCAACAGATAAAGGCACTAACACGTATATTGCTCCTTGTTATGTTAATGCAGATGCTGGGGCTAAAAGAGTTATACATGCTATCGAAGATTCTGTCTTTATTAATGTACATCCCAACCCAGATAATATAAAAAATATTGAAAAATTAGAGGATATGCTAACTTGCAAATCTTATAATGTATATAAAGAATTTAAACAATTAAAACAATAGCTTATGAGTATGGTAACTGTAGGGATAATATCTGGAGGATTTCAGGTGGTTTCCGGTATATTAGGCTTTGGCTCTGCTAAAAGAAGAGAAAGAGATGCTAAAAATCGAGCTGCGGCATTAAATGCAAAGCTTACTAGTTTAGAAAACAATAGACAAGCAATAGTAAATCCATATTCAAATGTAAAAGATTTAAGCAGTTTAGCTTCAGATCTTAGTGGTGAGCTTTCTAATCCTTTTGCAAACTTATCAGTTGCTACACAAGCCGCTGAAATACAGTTTGAACAATCAGACATGGCTTTAGCTAACACGCTAGATACTATTAGAGCCACAGGTGCAAGCGCTGGTGGTGCAACTGCATTAGCACAAGCTGCTTTACAAAGTAAAAAAGGAATTTCTGCTGACATAGAAAAACAAGAGGTTGCAAACGAGAAATTAAGAGCTCAAGGTGAACAACAGCTTGATTCTATGAAGCTTCAAGAAAAACAAAGACAACAAAGTGTAGCTTTATCAGAAGGTCAAAGAATGCAAGGTGCTGATGCTGCTGGTCAACAATTTATGTTTAATGCTCAAGAAGGTAGGGAAATGCAACAATTAAATAGAGTTGCAGCTCAATTAAGTGGGGCGCAACAACAACAGATGCAAGCGTCAAGTGATAAAATGGGGGCTATAACTGGGGCTATTGGAGGTTTAACTTCTATTGCTGGAAGCTTTATGGCTGGCGGTGGAGAATTTGGTACTGGTTATAAAGATTTTAAAAATCAAATGAAAGCTGGAGGTTACGATTATAATAGAAAAATTTACAAAGCTTATCAAAAAAATACAAGTTAATTATGGGAGCATACGAAAATCCAGTACCAATAGTCGATAAATCATCAGGACAAAATTTAGCTGCTTTGCAAGGAATGGTTGCTAAAAACTTTGCAATGGGTATGCAAGGTTATCAAGCAAGACAAAAAGAAATAAGACTTAAGAAAGAAAAAGAAGAGATAAGAATAGGTAAAATTTTGAAAAAAGGTGAAGATGAAGTCACCTTAATGCAAAGATCTGTTATTCAAGCTCAAGCTGGAAAAGATTTTAAGTTTAAAAAAGTTGATTGGCCTCAGTTTTTTGAAGCTGATATAAGGGAATATGAAAAATTATCTGAAAGCTTAGCTTTAGGTACAAGTGAAAGTCCCGGAGATGATAAAAGACGCATGAATGAGATATTTGGTCAAGTAACAAACTTAACTGATTCTTTAGGTTATATATCTGCAACGGCAAATACTATAAACGAAAGCTTAAATGGTAGTACAGCAAATAAACCTGGTGGTATTTACACTGGTGAACAAGCTGATACAATAGAAGCTTTTAGTATTTTTAGTGGTCAAATAGCTGGTTCTAGACAACCTAGAAAAGAAGATGGACAAACAGTTTGGGATGTTTTTGACGGAGAAGGAAAACTAGTTGAAACTATCGACCCAGCTTTGCTATCAAGACTTAGTGATTTAGATCAATCCGTTGTAACAACAATATCTAACCCTAATGCTAACGGAGAATTTAATAAACAAATAATTGATAATGGTAGTGGTTTTTATCAAATAGAAGGTGTAAATGATGCAGGTGCTCCTGAATTTTCTAAAGCAAATAATAATGCTGGATTAAATCCTAAATATTTAGATAAAACAAAAGTAGAGTATCTTAGAACAAGTGACGGTGGGTTTACATCTGTACAAATGTTCGAAACAAATTATGATAAAATGATGGAAAGCTCATCGTTTGCAGTTGAGTCTTCTGCGGCTGTAGAAGCTATGCTAGCTGGAGCTGGTAAAAATAGTAAAGGGGCATTAGCTTACGCAAACACCCAAATGCAAAATATAGAATTAACTAAAGAAAATTTCATAAATAATCCTCAATTCAGAAATCCTGATGGTTCAGCCAAATATACAAAAGAAAACTTAGTTGAAGGAGACCCTGTGGGTGGAGAAGCTTTTGCAATGCTTAATGACTCTGATAATAGCGGTGATTATTTATTTGATTTAGAAAGTAATTTAACTGATCCAGAAAAAGATATATTTAATTTAATGTATCAAAAAAAATGGTTAAAAGAAAACGTACAAAAAGAAAACATTAAATCAAGTACAACAAACTCTGTTACTGAAGCTAGATATAATTTAAATAATTTTAAATCTCTTGTAGAAAAAACTTACGCTGACGATGATAAATACAAGATTGAAAAAGGTAAAGGAAAAATTGATGCTAGTATGGTTTTAACAGACATGTTAAATAACGATGCTATAAATAATTCTGCATTAACTGATTTCTTAGTTGTCACTAAAGATGTTATAGACCAACAAACCTCTTCGTTTGAAACAGATTATTCAGCTGCCCTTGTTAAAAGTGGTGAGGCCGGTATAAATCCTGACGGTTCAACTAAATATGATAGAGGAGCTGATGATGGGCCTCAGCGACAAGAAATGGAAAAACAAAAGGCGGATTTAGTTAAAGACTTACAAAAAGCTATAGATGAAAAAAGTGTTTATGACAAAAGAACTGGCGCAGTTTTAACTTATGACATGATGAATGCTAAAATTCAGACAAAACAAAAAGAAGCTTTAGATACCAGAACAAACCCAGTAACAACACCTCCTACAACTCCAGCTCCACCAGCTGCAGCTCCACCAGCTGTAACACCTCCACAAGTTGCACCACCTTCTGATAATACAAAACCTTTTAGTTCATTATCAAATCAAGAGCGTTATAAAATTAAAAAAGATGATAAAATAATGAAAGGTTATAGAGATTTTATAAAAAAAGCGTTTGCACTTCCAGGAGGATCTGAAGCTTATTATAAAAGATTAGATGGAAAAGATGATTTTGAAGCTTGGTTTGATTCAGGCCAACCATCAGATCCAAATTATGACGGAGTGGATATAATTAGTGAAAATTAATAATATGAATGAACAACAAATTCAAGAATTAAAAGCTTTAGTTGATAAACTAAGACAAGAGGGATTGTCTACTGAAGAAATTCAAGCTCAAATAGATGTTAAAAAAGCAGAGTTTAAAGCTTTAAAACAAGTTGAAGAACAAGAACCTGTTGAGCCAGTAAAGATAACAACTACAGATGTGGATGCGACTGTAGAAGAGGAAAAAGTGTCCGATACGGAATTACCTTTGGGCGATGGTTCTTCGGAATTGATAGATGAAGAAGAGTTTGGTAAAGTATCTAAATCAATAGGTCTTGTAGGTAAAGCTATTAGTACAGCTTTTAATCCAATAGGTAATGCTATTGATACAGCTGAAGATCTTGGTATAATAACAGACGATTTTAACCCTTTAGAAGTAATAAAAGAAGAAATATCTGATTTTGGTAATACGTTAAAATTAGGTTTTGAAGCGCTTAAAAATGTAAACGATGGAGATGGAGATGGGGCGGGTGCAGCTGATCCTTTCTTTTTTGCTGTAGATAAAGTTGCAAGATTGTCAGACGCTCTTGTAGGAACATATGAAGCTATTGATATTGATTTAAGAAAAGGTTTTTATGACACAGTAAGTGGAGCTTATCTTGATCTGTATCAACCTGATCTAACACCTAACGAAAGAATTGCATATCAAGATATGTTTCTTGACATAGGTGATGTTGCTCCAGGTGGAGGATTTTTAGATAGAGAAAAAAGCTATGATGAGTTTCAAGCAGCTACAGAGGGTTTTAAAACCACAGGAGGAGATTATGACAACAGTATTGGCGAAAACTTATATGCGGGTAATTTTGGAGTTGCAGCTGATCAAACAATTCAAGGCGTTGTTGAAGCAGCACCATCAGTTGCTATGGCTTTTATGGGGCCAGCAGGTATGGTTTTATTAGGAGCTAGCGCCACAGGAAGTGCTTATGAAAAACTAAGTGAAGCTAGTCCGCGAGATAGAGGATGGAGCATGTATGGAACAGCATTAGTACAGGGTGGTGTAGAATTAGCAAGTGAAACAGTTACCAGAGGTTTAGCTAAAGGATTAATAAAAAGTTTTAAAGAGCCTACAGAACAAGCTGCAAAAGGTTTGATGAGAGTTATTGCTGGAGGCGCTTTTTGGGAAGGAGCATCAGAAGTTGCCGCTCAAGAGTTAAATGGTGTAATAGACTATGCATTTACAGATGGTAAAATAGATAATTTTTACAATAAAAATGGGGAGTTTGATTACAATGGAGTAGCAAAAAGAGTTTTTGATACATTTTTAATTAGCTCTTTAATAGGTGGAGGAATGTCAGCTGGTACTGGTATAAATAATAAAAACAGAAGACTTCGTGATGAAAGATTAACTCCTGCGGGAATGGTAGCACAAAACAAAAAAGACGCTACTAGAATGAATAAACTTGTTACTGCAAACAGAACTATGGCTAGTCCTGCTATTGCCCAAGAAATTAAAAAATTAAAAGATAAGATAGAAAATAATAAAAGATTGGCAGGTGCAATTATTCAAGACATGTCAAAGGAGGATCAAGTAGCCTCTGCAAGAAATGTTAAAGTAATAGCCGATGCAAATCTTTCATTAAAAAATGATCAAACATTAACACAAAACCAAAAAGATATTCAAAACGAATTAATTACAGAAAAAACAAATGAAAACGGTAGAATATTTGAAAAAAGTCAAAAAACCTGGGAAACAACTCAAAAACAAAAATTAGCTCAAAAAATAGTTAAACAAGTTCAGTCTATTTCTAAAGTTAAAGATTTAGACGGTAGAGTTCTTAAAGATGATAAAGCTATAGACACTGAATACAGAGAAAGATTAGAGCAGCTTCAACGAGAAGGAGTTACCTTTTCTGGTGGTAAAACAGTGGATCAAATGGTTGATGCTTTAAAAAATAAAAAAGGAGAAAACTTACAGTATTATAAAAAAGATGGTACATTGGTTCAAGAGTTTTTTGTAAACGAAGCTAAAACATTACAGCAATGGGATGGCACAACTGGTAGTCATGAAATATTACACGGAGTATTAGGTAGAGCTATAGGTACAGATCCTGCTGCTTTTAAAACTGGTTATAAAGCCTTAAGAGGTTATTTAGAAAAAAATAATTCTAAACTTATAAAGCAAATTGATGCTGACTTAGGTTTAAAAGGATACACTACTGCAGCGCAGTATGAAGAGTTTTTTAATGCAGTTAGTGATAAAATGGTTAATGGTCAAGTATCTTATAATAAATCATTAGGAGATACTTTGTTACAGTTTTTTAACAGGATGATGAAACCTATAACGGGAGACAACACTTTTACCGATGGTAGACAGGCTTTTAACTTCTTGCAAGATTTTAGCAAAGGTCAAACTAAAGGTAATTTATCTAGAGCAGCTGAAGGATATTTGAAAAATAAAGCTATTGGTGAAGGGGGAAGAGTTGTAGATTCTAAAATTTTAATACAAGCTGGATTTGATCCTGCTGCAAATAAAGCAAAAATAGATGGTTTATTTAAAGAAAACATTGAAGGATTCAACAAAGGTGGTGAGGCTAAAGGTAGAGTAGCTAAAGATATTGCTAAAAACTATATGCCTTTAATGAAATTTTATGCTACTAGATCTCAACCTAAAACAGGTAAATCTGCTTTTTCTACATTAGACGGTTTTAATATGGATACTTATTTAGATTTTGCTCAAACAGAACTAGAAATTCATATAATGAATTTTGATCCAACACAAAATGATTCAATGGACGGTTGGATAATGAACCAAGCTTATAATAAATCTTTAAATGCTTTAAATGATTTAGGTATTGACATTGAAATAGATCAATCTTTACTAGATGAAGCTAATAAGATATTGTCTACAGACACTGATATTGATACGGTTATAGATAAAAAACCTCCGCCACCTAAAAGAAAAAGAAGGAATTTAATTAAAGATATATTAAACGGTAAAGAACTTGAACCATTAGTGAAAAAAACTATAGAAGATGCTTTTGTAGACAATATAGAACTAATTGGTACAAACGAGTTTAGACCTATTATGTTAAAAAGTTTTAATGAAAAACTTGGGCCTGAGTTAAAAAAGTTATTAAATACTACGCCTAAACTAGAAGATTTTATTAGAACAAACTTTGATTACATATATAGTGCTATCCCTCAGTCTGTTATGAACAAGAGATATGAGGAGTTTACTGAAAAAAAATTAAATGAAGATGGGACTACATATAGGCAATCAGCTGATGAAGCAAAAGGCTATAACAACATGGTTGAAAATGGATTTATTGAAGGTAGACTTATTTCAGATATTTATTCAGGTCCACCTAAATTTGTAAAGAAAAAACCAAGCAAAAGAGAATTTGCTGAGTATTTTGTAAATAAAAATATAGCCGCTAGCAAAAGAGGTACAAGAAAAACTTCTTTACTAGGTACCGTTGCAGAAATATTAGCAGATGATTTAACTTTTAAAACATTAAGTGATCCAGCTTTAGTTTACAAATATCAAGAAGGACGACAAGAATCTGTAGACAATATTATAGACAAAATTAAAAAAGATTTTGGAAAAGATGTTGAGCAAGATGTAATAATAAAATCTTCTTTATCTCCTTTAGCTCAAGTTAATGAACTAAACAACTTTGTTGAGTATGTTAAAGGGAAAGCTTATGTAGGTCAAAATATAAATACTATTATAGAAGATTATACAAAAGACCAACCAGAGGATGTAAAAGCTTTTTTAAAACCTTCCATAAAAGAAGTAAAAGATAATTGGAAAACAAGTGGTTTAGTCATTGGAGTAAAAGAACTAAAAGCTGAAAAGAATATTTCTCAAGCAACTTCTCCTAGCGTAAAAGTTGATTTTGATTCATATAAAAACATGAATCAATTTGCAAAAGAGCAAGATATTGAGATGCTAGACTTAATGACTTTTGAAGGCGAAAGCCAATTTTTAGGATTTGCAAAAGAATTTTCTAATACTTTAGATCCTAGATTTGTTGAATTATCTATGTTTGGTAGCACTTTTGGTGGAGGAGTAGTTCCGATGTATAGCTCTGGAACGCGAAAAAATACCGCTGGCAAAGAAGTACCTCAAGCTATATCTACTAAAAAAGGTAGCGATTTTAGAAAAAATAACTTTGTTTTAAACAATAATATAAATGATATAAATTTTGATCCAAAGCAAGTAGTTTCTTTGTCACCAGCTTATGCTAGTGCTGAAAAATTAATAGAAGAAGCTAATAATCCAAAAACTGCAAAAGCACAAAAAGAACTAGCAAATAAAATTACAAGCAAACATATTACATCTGCTAGAAAAAAAGCAATACGAGGTGCTAGAGATTATTTTTACAATAAATTAAATGATTATTATACAAATGCTTCTAATAAAACATTGGCTCTTCAAAATATTTCTAAATTACTTCAGTTACAAAGTAGCTTAACATCTGGAATACCTAGACAAGGTGCTGTGGTTACGACTGTTTCCATGCAACCTGGCTATAATAAAGCTGTTAAGGGTGTTTTAGATCTTTTTCAAAGAGAGCATAACATACAAAGTTTGAATTTTAATATAAACATTCTTAAAAGTATTGAATCTGGTAAGTTTGAAACTCTTTATCCGTTATATTCTTCAAGATATACACAAACAATATTAGATACTGATATTCAATTAGCTGCAGATGGAGGAATCATAACCACAGGTTTAGCTGAAAAAGGACTTAATTTTGATATTGAAACAGCAGGAAAAACTAGTATTCCAGAATTATTTGAGATTGGTATGGTTTCAGAAGCTATGTTTTTACTAGCTGGAGTGCCCGCGTCATCAATATTAGATTTAGAGACTGGTTTAACTCTTGATAAAGTTATTCACAATAGAATAGCTAGTAAAAAAGCTTTAGAAGCTTTAGATGTTTTTACTATAAGATTAAAGCAAGACATGTTTGAGCAATCCAAAAAAGCTGCTGAAAACATTTTTAATTCTAAAAACAAAGATAAAATATTTAAAAATCCTGACAACGTGCAGTTGTTTAATGAGATGATTGTTAAATCCTCTAGAGGTGAGGATGTTAAGTCTGTTATGGATTGGCTATCTACTAAAATTGATAACAATGGTAATTTTGTAGAACTTAGAAAATATAATGAAGCTATAATAAAAGATGCTAAACAACCTGTTAAAAAATCTAATACAACTGAAGAAAATTTAAATGAATTAAAAAATCTTGATAAGCAAGCTGAAGATG